>JFJP01001749.1_pt1 | contig 42857 bp, 39 predicted proteins | sample 431651 | NCBI WGS metagenome assembly JFJP01 (sample SAMN02602958, study PRJNA72255) | Microbial mat metagenome, whole genome shotgun sequencing project. | biome: fresh water; feature: sink hole; material: water; isolation source: purple microbial (photo- and chemosynthetic) mats found in...
CTTTTATAACAAGCAACTAATCCTAGTACCAGTGCGATATGCGTCTTGCCGACTCCAGAAGTCCCTAGCACAATGACGTTCTCGCACTTGTCAATTCATTCACAGCCCGCCGACTCTAGTACCCGGAATTTGTTCAGATTCGGCATCGCCATGAAATCGAAGGTATTCAAACTCTTGATCACCGGAAACCGACGGTTGCGTCCGTTCGTTAGCGCTGACTGCACACGCTCATAGCGTTGCAGCGCGCCGAACGAGCGGCTGATCCACAAGGTGACCACCAGTTCTACCGCTAGCGACAGGAACAACAGCAGCTCCCCCCCCCAACGCAGAATGGTTCTTTCGCTTTGCGAAATCGCCGGCTACAATGTATTGTTGAAATTAATCACTGTCAGCATGACGATCATCTTGTCGATGATCGGGTGCGGCCACGTGTATGACGGTACGGCGTTCGTCATTGTCGGCATCTCGCGTGGAACGCAACCCCGTAATTACCTTTCGGCGGTCAGGTAGACATCGTTGCGACGCGAGTAATCCTGGCCGCGTGCACGGCCGGTGGGATCGAATAGCACGACACCCTTAAGATCGGTAGCGTAGGTGCGGTAATCCCGCGTGGTTTTACGAAAGGCCCAGATTTTTGCATTGACGTCGCAATGCCTATACTCGCGCACGCGGCTGGCAAAATTATCGTCGGCAGCCAGATCGGCAAATATATTGACGGTATCGACCAGTGTGCCTTCAATTTCAGCAGCAGATACTCATAGCGCGTCAGTTGCAGCGTCTGGCCTGCAAGCGGATGTGCATGCCGATTTGATCCGATTCAAGACCGGCTAGCGCTGCCGCTACCCCCGCTTCTGGCGCGTGCTTCCCGGTGCTGCCGACCGGCGTGATCCAGGCGCTGCAGTACTAAGCGGATCCGGACCGCTAACTCGCGTTGCGAGAACGGCTTTACCATGTAATCATCGGCGATGATTACGAGGCCGATCAATCGATCGATTTTACTACCGCACGTGCTCAAGAGAATGATCGGCAGCAAGGAAAATCGCCGCAGTCCACGACAGACATCGAAACTTCCCATAGCCGTCGGGCCGACGCCCAACACCAGCAAATCAAATTGGCCGGAGCGGGCCTGCTGCAACACGTCTCTGCCTAGTAGTCAATGGCTGACCTGGGATCCTTAGCTAGAAAGTACATGGATCATGGTGTCGGCAATCGCGCTTTCGTCTTCAGCCAGCAGAACCGATAAAGACCCTGAAAATTACCCAACTCAGGCCAATCCGTGCAATATCGTCACTTGCGGTGGAAGTTGACCGCGAAGCATGTGATAACAGCGTTTCGCCATGCACCAACGTGTGCGCGATGAACGCCACCAGCGGCTTTTTCGAGGGCTGTCAGCGCACTATTGATGGAATCCACGTATGGAGCGCGCCAACGTGGGCGTGGAACAGAAGCGCCAGATATGGCGACTGATCCGGCACAGCGCCGGAGTACCCGATGAGCACGCTACGGCGGACCATGAAGGTACTGGAATGCTGCTGGTCGTCGTCCAACAACATCCTGTTTCTGGGCCGCGAGTAGACCGCAATGGTCGACAGCGGCTATCTGGCTCATGCGGCACAAGACTGTACGTTGTTGGCGTACGGCTTTTGCAAGGTTGGTCGTCGAATCTCCTGCTGAATACGCATCTGCATTCCGATCACTGCCGCGGCAACACTGCCCTGCAGCAAGCCTATCGCGGCAGCGCCACTTGGCGGGGCCTAAATCAGAGGAGCAAAGCGGTCTCAAGGGACAAAATCTAGCATGACCGTACTTTTATTTCTGCCTTCGTCCTATACTCGTTTTCTATATTTCCAATTCAAGAGGTCTTTATGGAACTTGTCAGTAGCATTGTAAAACTTGCGCCTTCCCGTGATCGGTGCGTCGATGTTCATCGCCAGCGGCCCGACGCGGCGTTGGTGACGGCGCAGTACAAGGTCGGCATCGACGGATCTTTTTCGGCACTGAATGCCATCCGACCGAACTGTTGGAGGTCTGGCTGAGCGATCTGAAAGTCGAATTGGCGGCCTATAAGGCTAAGTATCCTCTTATGCAAGGATCGGATCAATCCCGGTCAACCAGATCGTCCATCAATCGAACGGCAGCCTAGGGCACGATGATGCAGGAAATGATTGCGATCCACAGCTACGGCGGCATCGTATTGAACGATGTGATTTCGATCTATCATGCATAGAAAGCGCTGGTGGGCGAGGTGCGCAGATTTTTCAAGGGGCCGATTGCGTTGTCTGGCGCGATTGCCACCGGCGATACGATTCTGGTGGCGCAGGCGATGGGCGCTGATTTCGCCTACATCAGTTCGCGCTGGTTGGCAACCAAGAAGGCGCATGTCGACGACGTCTATCGTCAAGTAATTCTCGAATCGACTGCCGCCGATGCTGCCTACACCAACCTGTTCACCAGCATGCACTGCACTATCTGAAAAAATCCATCGTCAATCCCAGCCTCGATCCGGACAATTTACCGAAAGGCGATAAATCGAAGATGAATTTCGGTTCCAGCGTCACCGACGCCAAAGTCTGGCGCGCCGGTCATGGCGATGGGTTGATGAATAATGTACCGAGCGTGGCGCAGATAGTGGATCGCCTGCAGACTGAATATCAGGCGACACGCAAGCCTCTTATCATTGTAACAAGTCGTGAGTCGTTGCATGGGACCGCGTTGATTCCGCGGCTCAGACCGGTTTGTCGACGCGGGAAACGTGAAGCCAGTCCGATACTATCCGCAGCAATTCCTCAGGCTTTTCAAGTGGCGTCATATGCCCGCAATTCTCGATTAACACCATCTGCGCCGCCGCAATCTGAGCTTGCATCTGCTGCGCTTCGGCAATACTGCTCAATTGATCGTTACGGCTGGCGACGATCAGCGTCGGACAATGAATTTTTTGCAATTCGGTGTAACCGTTGCTGCGCAGGGCCGACAACTGGCGGATGAAAACTTCTTTTCCGTTACGTAGTGCCATCGCCTGTAGACGATCCAACAATATCCGGTCATTGGCGCGATCGGGATGAACCGAGGACGCCAGTGCACGCCTGGTCAGACCCTTGAACGGCACCTGCCGTGCCAGTTCCAGATGCATCCGACTGCCAGCGATTTGGCGCGTGTCTTGCTGGCTTGCCGAGGTGTTCAGCAAGGCCAACGCGATAACTCGCTGCGGCTCCTGTTGCATGATCGCCTGGGCGACATAGCCACCCATCGAGAAGCCGATCAGGACGAAACTCTCAGGCGCTTGTTGCAGCACGCGCGCCGCCATCGCGCTGATCGTATCGTCCTGGCCGAGATCGGCGAAATGCAGCCGACCCATATGTTCCAGGCCGTCCCGCATATCGTCCCACAGAGTCTGATCCAGCATGAAGCCAGGTAGTAGCAACAGTTCTGGCAAATTGGCGTGCGCGTCCATCTTCATGATGTGAAGATCCGTCCGTGTGCGACCAGCAGATCATGCTTCGGCGTGATCAAATTGGCGATTGAGCCGCCATCGATCGGTTGATTGGGCTCGTTCGGTTTCATCCTGCACAGCAGCGCAGAGAAAAATTCGGCAGGCCTCATATGTATTGCATGCTGAAGATGGGCGTAAAACGCAAACTGGTATTTTAACAAAATGCTCTTTACTCCAGCCATCTGGCGCGTCCCGCCGCCACGGCCACCGCGATGCACAGCACGATGACCAGTGTTAACGCCGCATGCAGACCGAAGCCATGCGCCAGAAAGCCGATCATCGGCGGGCCGACTAGGCCCCCTGTATAACCCATCGTAGTGACGCCAGCCAGAGCCGTCGGGCCGTGGCGGCCAGCGGCGCTGAAAATGAATGGGAAAATCGTGGCGACACCGATGCCGGTCAGTGCGAAACTAGCAATCGCCAGCGGTATCTGGTCCACCATCAGTGTCAGCGCCATGCCGACGCCGGCCAGCAACGCACCGCCGGTGACGACGCGCCGCGCGCCGAAGGATTCCTTAAGACGATCACCGACAATACGGGTCAACAGCATCATTCCAGAAAAAAAAGCAAAGGCCAATGGCGCTACGCCGTCGCTGGCGAGTAATTGGTCTTTCATGTAGACGCCGCTCCAATCAGCGACCGAACCTTCGACGATGGCGCCGCCAAACGCCACCACGCCGAGTGCGATCAGCGGACCGTGCGGCAGCGCGAAATGCTTTTTCCCGGCGATATACTGTGGGCGGTCATTCGGCAACGCCAGATAGCAGAGTCGTAACGGTATCGCAAACAATATTGCGGCGATGCTGAAATGCAGCAGCAGCCCGATGTCAAACCCTGCTACGGCGCTGCCGAGCAACGCGCCGGACAGTGTGCCAACGCAAAACCATGAATGCAGCAGGGACATGATCGAGCGCGCGGCGGCTTTTTCGACAGCAGCGCCGAGAGCGTTGATTGCAACATTGAAACAGCTGGAGCAGGCACCCAGGCTGACCATCACCATCATCAGCAGCGGCAGGTTCGGCGCCAGCGCGAGGCACGGCATGGTGAGCAACAGCGCGACGCCGGCATACCAACTGCTGCGACGCGCGCCGTAATGGCCGAGCAGCCACGCCGCAATCGGAAACGAGCCGACCGCGCCGATGCCGCCGCCCAGCAACACCAGGCTGAGGCTAGCCGGTTCCAGTTGCAACAGATCGCGGATCGCCGGGATACGCGCGGCCCAACTAGCGTATATCACACCTAGAAACAGGAAAAGTACAGGCAGCGCGGCCCGCTGCATGCGAGTGCCAGCAGGCACGGGTAACGCGATCAATTCGGACATGGGTTAGAGAGATGTGGGTTGGCTAGGCCAGATAACACAAAAATACGACCGGCGATACGGCATTGCCGCTCGTCGCATCGGCGTCGATTGCGGCAGAAATCAGAAGTCTGCTGGCATTTCCTGCAAGTGGCTCTGCAATGCATCCAGCAAGGTCTGGCAAGCTTTATCGGTGCCGATCGTGATACGCAGGAACTGGGCAATCCGGGCGTTGGTGAAATGCCGCACGATGATGCCATCGCCGCGCAGGCGCGCCGCCAGTTTGGCAGCGTCATAGTTCGGATGGCGCACAAACACGAAGTTGGCGGCTGACGGCAACACGTCGAAACCCTTCATCGCGAGTCTGGCCGCCAACTGGCGGCGGCTCGATATCACCGCCTGACGGGTTTTCTCAAAATGTTGCTGGTCCTTGATCGAGGCTGTGGCACCGACGATTGCCAGGCGATCCAGCGGATAAGAATTAAAGCTGCTCTTGATCCGCTCCAGTGCAGTGATCAGATCTGGATGGCCGATCGCAAAACCGACCCGCAAGCCGGCAAGCGAACGCGACTTCGAAAGCGTGTGCACTACCAGCAGGTTAGGATAACTCGCTACCAGCGGGATTACACTATCGCCGCCGAAGTCAACGTAAGCTTCATCGACGATCACCACGCTGTCGGGATTGCTGGCTATCAGTCGTTCCACTTCAGCCAGCGGCAGCAAACAGCCTGTCGGCGCGTTGGGATTTGGAAAAATGATGCCACCGTTGGCGACACCGAGGTAATCGTCGACCCGGATGCTGAAGTCTTCTGCCAGCGCAATCGCCCGATATGCGATCTGATACAGACAGCAGTAGGTCGTATAAAAACTGTACGTGATATCCGGGAACAGAATCGGCTTTTGATGTTGCAGCAGCGCCTGGAACGCATGTGCTAGCACTTCGTCGGAACCGTTTCCGACAAATACATGGGCCGGGGTGATGCCGTACCCGGCGTTCTGCCCGGCAATCGCCAGTTTCAACGGCTCTGCATCCGGATTCGGATATAGACGCAGGTTGTCGTTGACTTCGGCGGCGATGGCGGCTAGCGCCAGCGGCGACGGACCGTATGGATTTTCATTGGTGTTGAGTTTGACCAGATCTCTCAGATTAGGCTGTTCGCCCGGAATGTAGGGCGTCAGGTGGCTGACGATCGTGCTCCAGAATTTGCTCATGGAAATGTCGCTAAAGAGATTAAGTGAAGGCTGGTTACGGCGCTGGAAACGCGGCAGCAACAGGCGAATAACTCATATGGTAGCAAACCCAGCGCGGTCTGACTGTGAATGCTGCTGTTGTTATGCTGATACGCTGCTAGCGTCGAAAAAACCGGGGCCGACGTTCGCCAATAACTGGGTGGCGCTGCAAACTAGAACATCTTCCGGACCACGGAAAACATTATTTTTGCTTTTTCTTTCTTATGTACCTGCAGGTACATAAGACTACAGGCCAGGATTGATACACTTTTAATGCGTCATTCGCGACCGTTCCAAGTGCGCTGCCCGGCACATTAGTCATACAGCATTCATATATCCGCCATCAAAACATGAACCCTGGAAAGAAAAGGACTCCCTAGATAGAGAACCGATCAGCTTCATATGTCACTTATAAGAAAAAATTATGAGCGATTATAACATTCGACATCCGTTACTCTTTTCATCTTCGTCCATGTCAATACGCAAAGCGGCATACTTACCACGATCCAAATGGTAAAATGCGGATTCATTTGTTATTTCTCTATTTTACTATAGATAAGCAACAGTGACCAACAATTGCTTCTTGGTAAGTTTTAGCCATCCGAACTTATCTTTACTCACCTCTATATTCGTAATCACTATTATGTCCCTTTTCACGCTTTCCGCCTTGTCCCCGCTGGATGGCCGCTATGCAGCCAAAACCGACAAACTGCGTCCAATTCTCTCCGAAGCGGGTTTCATACACCATCGGGTCAAGGTTGAAATTGCTTGGTTGCAAGCCCTGTCGCAGGCAGGCTTCGCCGAAATTAAGCCGTTCTCTGCCAGCGCCACCGCGTTGCTCGACAAACTGGACAGCGATTTCAGCGAAACCGATGCAGAGCGTATCAAGGCCATCGAAGCGGTCACCAACCATGACGTTAAAGCAGTCGAGTACTGGCTGAAAGAGAAAGTCAAGGATGTGCCGGAACTGGTCGCAGCGTCGGAGTTCATTCACTTCGCCTGCACTTCGGAAGATATCAATAACACCTCGCACGGCATGATGCTGAAAGCCACGCGCGACACAGTGCTGCTTCCGGCTTTGCAGCAAGTAATCGACAAGCTGACCGAGCTGGCGCACAGCAACGCCGACCTGCCAATGATGTCGCGCACCCACGGCCAACCGGCCAGCCCGACTACGCTCGGCAAGGAAATCGCCAACGTCGTGGCACGCCTGCGGCGTGCGACCAAGCGTATCGCCGCCATCGACATCCTCGGCAAGATGAACGGCGCAGTGGGTAATTACAACGCTCACTTGTCGGCTTACCCGAGCTTCGACTGGGAAACTTTCTCCAAGAATGTCATCGAGCAACGCCTTGGCCTGGTCTTCAATCCATACACGATCCAGATCGAGCCGCACGACTACATGGCCGAACTATTCGATGCGATTAGCCGCAGCAACACCATCCTGCTGGATTTGAACCGCGACATCTGGGGTTACATCTCGTTGGGTTATTTCAAGCAATGCACCAAGGCCGGTGAAATCGGTTCGTCGACCATGCCGCACAAAGTCAACCCAATCGACTTTGAGAACTCGGAAGGTAACCTAGGCATGGCCAACGCGGTCCTCAAGCACATGTCGGAAAAACTACCACTGTCGCGCTGGCAACGCGACTTGACCGATTCGACCGTGCTGCGCAATGTCGGCGTCGGCCTAGGCTACGCGATCTTGGCTTACGACAGCTGTCTGCGGGGCTTGAACAAACTAGAAGTCAATCCAGACCGCCTGAGTGAAGATCTGGATGCGACCTGGGAAGTGTTGGCCGAGCCGACGCAGACTGTCATGCGCCGCTACGGCATTGAAAATCCGTACGAGCAATTGAAAGAGCTGACCCGTGGCAAGGGCATCTCCAAGGATGCGCTACGCGAGTTCATCCTCAAGCTGGAGATTCCACAGGAAGCCAAGGACCACTTACTGGCGATGACGCCATCCAACTATATCGGACAGGCAGCGGCGCTAGCGAAAAAAATCTAAATAATCTTGATGGGAAATTGATATAAAACGTTTTGTCACCAGTGCTCAACCTACGTTTACAGGAAATAAAAAACCAGCCAGAAGGCTGATTTTTTATTGTTCAGATGCCATAGCAGTTTGGAGAAACCGTCAAACTACGGCGCCATCTGTTTCATCTTTTCCTTTGATTGGCTTAATCATGTCTTCGCGCTTGACGCCGAGCCACATCGCTACCGCAGCGGCAACGAACACCGAAGAATAGATACCGAACAGAATACCGATGGTCAGCGCCAGTGCAAAATAATGCAACGCGGAGCCGCCAAAGACAAACATCGATAACACCATAATTTCGGTACTGCCGTGGGTGATGATGGTACGCGAGATGGTGCTAGTAATTGCATGGTTCATCACATCTGGCACCGCCAGTTTGCCGAAGCGACGATCGCGGAAGATTTCGCGCACGCGGTCGAACACTACCACCGATTCATTCACCGAATAGCCGAGCACTGCTAGGATCGCCGCCAGCACGGTCAACGAAAACTCCCATTGGAAGAATGCGAAGAAGCCGAGAATAATAATTACGTCATGTAAGTTGGCGATAATCGCTGCTACCGCGTACTTCCATTCGAAGCGGATCGCCACGTAGATCATGATACCGATCACCACGAACAGCAGCGCCATCAACCCGTCTTGTGCCAGCTCGTCGCCAACCTGCGGCCCGACGAATTCGGTGCGCTTCAACTCGACATCGGCATGCTGTTGCTTCAACGCCGCCAACACGGTCGCGCTTTGCTGACCGGGGTTAACACCTTTTTGAGCAGGTAGGCGAATCATTACGTCCTTCGCGGTGCCAAAATTGGTTACCTGGCTATCGGTATAACCGAGGCCTTCGACGGTATTGCGGATGTCGTCGATATTCGACGGTTTGGCATACGCCACTTCGATCACCGTGCCGCCGGTAAATTCAATCGACAGATGCAGGCCTTTCGAGAACAGAAAGAACACTGCAGCCACGAACGTAAGCACCGAAATTACATTGAAAATCAATGCATGGAGCATGAACGGAATATCTTTTTTGATCCGGAAAAGTTCCATCACATTCCTTTTAGTTCACTTTGGCCGCCACGTAAAACAACCTCAAATAACTTCTATCGCATCATTCCCGCGCAGGCAAGAATGACTCCCCATTTCTAGCGCACGCTTTAAGCATTCGGCTTCCAAATTTGACCAATCGACAAACTGGCTAATTTCTTCTTGCGGCCATACCACAAATTAGCAAAACCGCGCGACACGAAGACCGCCGAGAAAATCGAGGTCAGGATGCCGATACAGTGCACCACGGCGAAACCGCGGATCGCGCCGGAACCGAAAATTAGCAGCGCCAGCCCGGCGATCAGCGTCGTCACGTTGGAGTCAAGGATGGTGCCCCAGGCTCGGTCGAAACCGATGGAAATCGCGGCTTGCGGCGAATTACCGTTACGCAGTTCTTCGCGGATGCGTTCGTTGACCAGAACGTTGGAATCGATCGCAATACCCAACGTCAGCGCAATCGCAGCTATACCAGGCAAGGTCAAGGTCGCTTGCAATGTCGACAGCACGGCGATCAGCAACAGCAGGTTGACCGACAAGGCTAGCACGCTAAAGACGCCGAATAGCATGTAATAGATGACCATGAACACGGCGATCACGGCAAAGCCGTACATGGTCGAATCGAAGCCTTTCTTGATGTTTTCGGCGCCCAATTGCGGGCCGATGGTGCGCTCCTCGATGATTTCCATCGGGGCCGCCAGCGAGCCGGCGCGCAGTAGCAGCGCAAGATCGGCGGCCGCTTCCGGCGAACCCATGCCGGTGATCTGGAAGCGCGAACCCAACTCACTCTGGATAGTCGCTACCGTCAACACTTCGCCCTTGCCTTTCTCAAACAGTACGATCGCCATCGCCTTGCCGACCTTACCACGGGTAGCGTCGCGCATTTTGCGGCCGCCGTCGCCGTTGAGGTCAATACTGACCGCAGGCTGCTGGTTCTGGTCGAAGCTGACGGCGGCGTTGGAGATGTAGTCACCGGTCAAGACCGGGTCCTTGTACAGCACGACCGGCGTATTCTTGCCGATCTTAAATAGTTCAGAGCCGAACGGCACCGCTGCCGTGGCTTCGGTTCCGCGCATTACAGATTCATCCACCATCCCCACTTCCAATGTGGCAGTACGACCGATGATGTCCTTGGCGCGCGAGACATCCTGCACACCCGGCAACTGCACCACAATACGGTCCGCCCCCTGGCGTTGGATGATTGGTTCGGCAACGCCCAGTTCATTGACCCGCTTCGACAGTGTGGCGATGTTTTGCGTAACACCGTTATCGACGATCTGCTTCAGCACTTCCGGCTTCAGCGTCGCCACCAGCATCGGATCAGTGTCGGTCAACGACGGCGCAACCTGGGTCAGCATCTCGGACAAGTGCGGCACCAACAGGTCACGCGCCTTGTTGAGCGTGCCTTGGTCGCGGAAACTGATTTCAATCGCATCGCCGTTACGGTTGAGACTGCTGTAACGGATATCCTTGTTGCGCAGCGCACCGCGGGCGCTTGCTTGCAAGCCTTGCAGGCGCTTGTTGATGACGGCCTGGGTATCGACCTGCATCAGGAAGTGCACGCCACCACGCAAATCGAGACCCAGATACATCGGGAACGCGTGCATGCTTTGCAACCATTGCGGCGTGTTTGCCATCAGGTTGAAGGCGACCACGTAGGTCGGATCAGTCGGGTCGGTATTCAGATTTTGCTCAAGCAGAGCCTTGGCCTTGAATTGCGTGTCGGTATCGTGGAAACGGGCGTGTACCGTGCCTTGAGCACCGGCATTTCCAAACGCGACGCCGTCTGCCGACAAATGGCCTTGCTGCAGAATTTGCGAGATCCGATCAGCTAGTGAGATGTCAATTTTCAGTGTCGATTTGCCGCTGCTCACCTGTACCGCAGGCGATTCGCCAAAGAAATTCGGTATAGTGTACAGGACGCCAAACAGCAACGCGATGACGATAAGAATATATTTCCAGAGAGGATAGCGATTCATATTGATTCAACGTTCTGTAAGAGTCTCGATATTAAGTGAGTCTCTTACTTGCAAGTGTTGATGTTGCCGAAATTCAGGGTACGAGGCGCTATCGGGCTCTTGTGCATACCGGACAGGTACATTTGCGGATAGCATCCGCTTGGATGCTATCCGCCGTCAAAAAGCACGCTTATAGCACCGTCTTGATCGTACCTTTTGGCAACAGCATAGTAACCGCACCCTTTTGCACCACGACCTCAGTACCGTTGGCGACTTCCAGTGTAACATAGCCGTCGGCTACCTTGGTAATCTTGCCAAGCATGCCGCCGACTGTGATCACTTCATCGCCCTTGCCGAGGGCATCCATCATAGATTTTTGCTCTTTCTGACGCTTCATTTGCGGACGGATCATCAGGAAATACAGCACCACGAACATCAAGATGATTGGCAGGAAGCTGGTCAAGTTACCGCTCAGGCCGAATGGGCCGGTTGTAGCAGTAGCCGCAGGCGCAGCTTGCGCATATGCATTGGAAATAATGAACACGAGTTGCTCCAAGTAGTAGTTTAAAAATAGCACAGCATTCTAGCATTTGGTAGCGATATACAACCGCCCGGTCAATCACCAGCCGCATTTATTGCCGGGAAAACAGACTGGTGCACGCCAGCTAATACCATGTTGCCGCACACCAAACCCGCTGGGTCGGGTCGGATTACTGCAAAATAGTTGCAATAATATCAATTATGTAGGCATTAAAGCTGATTAAGATCGATAAAACTAGACCCCGCGTGCCCGATCCGCATGGAAGCGCGCAACAAATGCGGTAAATTGGCCGGTGTCCAGAGCCACACGGATATTTTTCATCAGATCCAGGTAGTAATGCAGATTGTGAGTCGTATTCAACCGCCCGCCTAGTATTTCGCCGGTGCGATGCAAATGATGCAAGTACGCACGCGAAAAATTACGGCAAGCGTAGCAGCCGCAGGTTTCATCTAGCGGCTGAGTGTCGTGCTTGTAACGGGCATTCTTGATCTTGATGTCGCCGAAACTGGTGAACAGCCAGCCATTACGAGCATTGCGGGTCGGCATTACGCAATCAAACATGTCTATGCCATTCTCGACGCCTGCCACCAAGTTTTCCGGCGTGCCAACCCCCATCAGATAATGCGGCTTGTCGGCTGGCAAGCGTGGCCCGATATGCTGCAGCACACGCAACATGTCTTCCTTCGGCTCGCCGACCGACAGACCGCCGATGGCCATGCCGTGAAAATCGATCTCTTGCAGACCGGTCAGAGATTCATCGCGCAGACTCTCATACATGCCGCCCTGAACGATACCGAACAACGCGTTCGAATTTTCCAACTGGTCGAATTCGTTCTTTGAGCGCTTGGCCCAGCGCAGCGACATGCGCATCGACTGTGCAGCCTCTTCGCTGGTCGCTGGATGGCCATCGATTTCATACGGAGTACATTCATCAAACTGCATCACGATGTCGGAATTGAGCGTTTTTTGAATCTGCATCGAGATCTCCGGGGAAAGAAACAGTTTGTCGCCATTGATCGGCGAAGTGAACTTGACACCCTCCTCGCTGATTTTGCGCATCGCGCCCAGAGAAAACACCTGGAAGCCGCCGGAATCGGTCAGGATCGGCCTATCCCAGCACATGAACTTGTGCAGGCCGCCGAATTTCTCGATCACATCCATTCTAGGCCGCAGCCACAGGTGGAAGGTATTGCCGAGGATGATCTGGGCCTCAATCTCGACCAACTCCAGCGGCGACATCGCCTTCACCGAACCGTAAGTGCCAACTGGGATAAAGATCGGCGTTTCGACATAGCCATGGTTCAGTTTCAGACCGCCGCGACGGGCATTTCCTTCGGTTTTTAGGAGCGTGAATTCAAACATGGGCAGTGATAATCTTCAATAATCAGGATCAAACGTTATAGGTAAGCAGCATCGCGTCGCCGTAGCTGAAGAAGCGATAGCGCTGCGCGATGGCGTGGGCGTAGGTAGAGCGAATGCGCTCATAACCGACGAACGCCGAGACCAACATCAGCAAGGTCGATTTCGGCAAGTGGAAATTGGTGACCAGCCGATCCACAGTCTTGAAGGCATAGCCGGGCGTGATAAACAACTCTGTATCGGCGCTGCCGGCCTGCATCACCCCCGATTGCGACGCCGATTCCAGTGCCCGCAAACTGGTGGTGCCGATCGCTATCACTTTACCGCTGGCCGCCTTGGTAGCCGCCACAGCGTCGACGGTCGCCTGACCGATGGTGTACCACTCGCTGTGCATCTTGTGCTCTGCCAGATTTTCGCTGCGCACCGGCTGGAAAGTGCCGGCACCGACATGCAGTGTGACATAGGCAAAGCCTACGCCCCTCTGACGCAGGCGCTCCAGCAGAGCCTGGTCAAAGTGCAGGCCCGCGGTTGGTGCCGCGACTGCGCCAGCATGCTGGGCGTAGACGGTTTGATAACGAGTTTCGTCAAACGCATCGGCATCGTGCTCGATATACGGCGGCAACGGCAGGCGGCCGTAGGCCTCGATCAATTCGAACACATCGGTCGGGAATTGCAGCGTATAAAACTCGCCGACACGCTCGCCAACCACCACGTCGAATGCATCGGCAAGTCGAATACGGGTGCCAGCTGACGGCGATTTAGAGGCCCGCACCTGAGCATGCACGCTACGGTTATCAACCACTCGCTCGACCAGCACTTCAACCTTGCCGCCGGTTCTTTTTATACCAAAGAAGCGCGCCTTGAGCACGCGGGTATCGTTAAACACCAGTAAATCGTAGACATTAAGTAGATCGACAATATCGGTAAATTGCCGATCAATTAATTGTTCGCCATCGACGTGCAGCAGGCGCGAGGCGCTACGCTCAGACAGCGGCGTTTGCGCGATCAGTTCTGGCGGCAGGTCAAAATCGTAATCGGAAAGATTATGCATACTGGAATAAATTTAATGAAATAACAAATAACAGTCAGTGTGTTTCATAGGAAACAGTAAGCACGGTTGCCAATCTGCCTATAGACTTTACAATGGCAAGCATTAAAATCCCGCAAAATGCAGAGTAACGGCACTCGATACTTTTTAATGAAAAAACTCTTAATTCTACGCCCTGCCGATCACTAACGACCCGATATGCCTGCTCCGAAGCGAAAACCAGCCGCCAAGCCTGCTGCTGCAACTGCCGCACCAGTCGCCAATACCCGCGCCAGCAAATTGGAAAAACTCGGATTGTGCTCCGACATGGACCTAGTACTGCACTTGCCAATGCGCTATGAAGATGAAACGAAAATTGTCAGCATCCAGCGCGCTAGCATGATAGGCGCCAGCATAGCGCAAGTCGAAGGGGTCGTCACAAGCTGCGACATCCAGTACCGGCCGCGTCGGCAGCTAGTGGTCACGATTGCCGACGACACCGGCAAGTTAGTGATGCGCTTCCTGAATTTCTACGGCAGCCAGACCAAGCAGTTGGCGGTCGGCACCCGGATCCGTGCGCGCGGCGAAATCCGTCACGGCTTTTTTGGCGCCGAGATGGTGCATCCCAATTATAAGGTGGTGCTGGAGGGGGCACCGCTGCCAGACGTCCTGACGCCGGTCTACCCTTCCGGCGAAGGCCTGTCGCAGACTTTCCTACGCAAGTCAATTGCCGACGCCATGCAACACATTGCGTGGCGCGATACCTTGTCGCCAGCTCAACTCGCAGCACAACAACTGATGCCGTTCGAAGCGGCAGTGCGCCTGCTACACAACCCGCCGCCGGAAGGCAACGAACATGCGCTGGAAAACCGCTCGCATCCGGCCTGGGTACGCATGAAATTCGACGAGTTACTGGCCCAGCAATTATCATTGAAGCGCGCTCGGATCGCGCGTCGCGCCAAGAATGCGCGGGCTCTGCCGCTAGTCGGATCATTGTCGGCCGCATTTCAGGCTGCGCTGCCATTCATCTTGACCAAGGCCCAGCAGCGCGTTGTGATGGAGATCAGCAACGACCTGCGCGCCTCGTTCCCTATGCAACGCCTGCTGCAAGGCGATGTCGGCAGCGGCAAGACCGTGGTCGCCGCATTGGCCGTCGCGCAAGCTATTGATAGCGGCTATCAGGCGGTGCTGATGGCGCCGACCGAAATCCTGGCCGACCAGCATTTCCGCAAGATCGCAGCCTGGATGGAACCACTCGACGTCAGCGTTGCCTGGCTTACCGGTAGCCTGAAAAAGAAAAGAAAACTGATGGCCCTCGACAGGATCAAATCCGGCGAGGCGCAACTGGTGATCGGCACCCATGCACTGATTCAGGATACGGTGCAGTTCGCCAAACTGGGGCTAGTGATTGTAGACGAACAGCATCGTTTCGGCGTTGGTCAGCGGCTGGCGCTGCGCAACAAAACCATTTCCGAGAGCAGTGGCAGCGACGCGCTCCCGGACGAGACAAACGCCGCAGCAGTGGTGCCGCATCAACTGATGATGAGCGCCACGCCAATACCGCGCACGCTGGCAATGACCTATTATGCCGATCTGGAAATTTCAGTGATCGACGAATTGCCGCCGGGCCGCACGCCAATCGTCACGCGCGCAGTCGACCAGAACCGGCGCGACGAAGTGATCGACCGCGTCCACGCGGCGGTACGGGATGGCCGTCAGGTCTATTGGGTCTGTCCATTGATCGGGGAATCGGAGGCACTGCAGCTACAGACTGCGACCGAAACCTATGCAACCCTGGCGGAAGCCCTGCCCGACCTGCGCATCGGCCTGGTCCACGGCCGCCTCAAACAAGCCGAGAAACAGGAAGTCATGGATGCGTTCAGTGCTGGCGCATGCCACGTGCTGGTGGCCACCACCGTGATTGAAGTCGGGGTCGATGTGCCGAACGCATCGTTGATGGTGATCGAGCACGCAGAACGCTTCGGCTTGTCGCAATTACACCAATTGCGCGGACGGGTTGGACGCGGCTCGGCGGCCAGCATATGCTTGCTCCTATATCAAAGCCCGTTGGGCCAGATCGCCAAGCAACGACTGATGACCATGCGCGAGACTACCGACGGCTTCGAGATCGCCAGATGCGACCTGGAAATCCGTGGCCCCGGAGAATTCCTGGGCGCGCGCCAATCGGGCCAGGCCATGCTGCGCTTTGCCGATCTGACAACCGATCAATGGCTGGTCGATCGTGCACGCGACTTGGCGCAGGCGCTGCTGCAGGAGCAAACGCCGGAAAACGTCGGCACCATCAACGCCCATCTAGCACGCTGGCTGGGTGGCAAGGAAGATTTTTTAAAGGTGTAATTCATGGAGAATAAAATGCAAGAGCCGACGTAGAGTCGGGCATGCTTTTCTGCCAAAAAGCATCGGGACACAGGGAGTTTCAGCTCGATGGCTTACGTAGCACGTGGTCATATTGTTCCTACCCTGCGCGAAAGCGATAGCCAGAGTCACAGGAGCGTTGCCGAGTACCGGAAAAGCGGCACTACAACATGCATATACAATGCTCGTTAAAATTACGAAAACATAATAACATGACTCTAACCGAACTCAAATATATCGTCGCGGTAGCTCGCGTCAAGCATTTTGGCCACGCGGCCGAAGCCTGTTTCGTGGCGCAACCAACGCTGTCGGTGGCGATCAAGAAACTGGAAGATGAACTGGGCGTCGTGATCTTCGAGCGGGGCGGCACGGAAATCTCGGTGACGCAGCTGGGCGCACAGATCGTCGCGCAGGCCGAACGCGTACTGGAGCAAACCGCTACTATCCGCGAAATTGCCAGCCAGAACAAGGACCTCCTGGCCGGACCGCTGCGACTTGGCATCATCTACACAGTCGGTCCTTATCTGCTGCCGCCGCTGGTGAAAACTATGATCGAACAAGTCCCACAAATGCCGCTGGTGCTACAGGAGAATTTCACCGTGCGCCTGCTGGAATTGCTGCGCCAGGGCGAATTGGATGCCGCGATCATCGCATTGCCGTTTCCTGAGCATGGATTAATGGTACAGCCTCTATACGACGAGCCGTTCGTAGTGGCGCTACCCAAGCACCATGCCTGGGCCAACAGCGATAGCATCAGCGCCGAGGACCTGAAATCCGAAACCATGCTCTTACTGGGCAACGGCCATTGCTTCGGCGATCAGGTGCTGGAAGTCTGCCCGGAAATGTCGCGCTACTCGACCGCCGGCGACGGTATCTCACGTACCTTCGAAGGCTCGTCGCTGGAAACCATTCGCCATATGGTGGCATCGGGCATCGGCATTACCGTACTACCGCAAGCCTCGGTGCCAAATCTGGACGCCAAGGACGGCATGCTGCGTTATGTGCCGTTCACTGTACCGGAGCCGTCGCGCCGCATTGTCATCGTCTGGCGCAAGAGCTTCACCCGTCACGCCGCGATCGAAGCGGTGCAAAAAGCGGTGCTGATGTGCGGCCTCAAAGGCATCACCTTGCTACATGACGCGAAAGCCGTTGAAAGCTGATATTCGCTCACTAAAGGTAAAGCTGATGGCAGGCGGCAATGCCCCGTCTTTTCATCGAAGTTAAAACACCAACATGCGCAGGCCGGTCCCGATGCATTTATCGTCACTTTTTTTCGAATTATACTCATAGTCAAATAGCCATCGTCTAAACAGCATGAATCGCATTACACTCTATTTCCGTCTGATCCGTATGGATAGACCTATCGGCATTCTGTTACTGCTGTGGCCGACACTGAGCGCACTGTGGCTGGCTTCGGACGGCAAACCGGCCTGGACACTCGTGGCGATTTTATGTATCGGAACGGTGCTGATGCGTTCGGCCGGCTGCGCAATCAACGATTTTGCCGACCGCGATTTCGACAAGCATGTCAAACGCACTGCTGAACGGCCACTGACCAGCGGCAAGATCGCCGCGTGGGAAGCTGTGGCGGTCGCGCTGCTGCTGACATTTCTGTCTTTCCTGTTGATCCTGCCGCTGAATGAGCTGACCAAACAACTGTCGGTGGTTGCAGTGATCGTCGCCGGCAGTTACCCCTACTTCAAACGCTTTTTCGCGATTCCGCAAGCCTATCTGGGGATCGCCTTCGGCTTCGGTATCCCGATGGGCTATGCCGCAGTACAGGCAACGGTGCCGCCGTCGGCCTGGTTACTGCTGACTGCCAATGTGTTCTGGTCTATCGCCTACGATACTGAATATGCAATGGTCGACCGCGACGACGATCTGAAAATCGGCATTCAGACCTCGGCGATCACCTTCGGCCGCTATGATGTGCTAGCCGTCATGCTTTGTTATCTGTTCAGTTTGGGACTAATATTTGCTGTGGGATGGCAACTCGGCCTGCGCGGCTGGTTCGGCGCTGGTATGCTGCTGGCGCTTGGCTGCGCGCTGTATCACTATCAATTGATCCGCTCACGCGAGCGTGCGGGCTGCTTTGCCGCTTTTCTCCACAACAATTGGCTTGGCGCCGCAATATTCGGTGGAATTGTGCTGGACTATGCGTTACGTTGATAATCAGACATTATTTTTATAATATGCCAAGCAACATCTTGACCACGCAAACCACTTTGGAGAGGTAAACATGACTACTACCGAAAACGTAAAAGAGATGCGCGATAATTTGGATGAGGAACTGCAATCGGTCATCAGAGAAACGGGAACCTTGCTCGACGATACCTACGACAATGCGGAAAAAAATACGATTCGGCGCGCACAAAGCTGAGAGCCGCGCTGGATACTGCCAAAACAGAATTACCGAAAGCCGCCAAGAAAATTGTGGCGCATACCAAGCACGCTGCCTATGTCACCGACGACTATGTTGGCGACAATCCGTGGAAGGTAATCGGCGTTGCTGCCGCCATCGGTTTGCTGGCGTGCCTGGTGATCGGCCGCAGTAAGTAACATCCGACATGAGGGGGTGCACCTAGCGCGCCCCAACGTGAATGTCGGGGCTAATCGCGGCCAAACTCATCGCCCAATTCCCGTCCGCGCTTTGCCGCTGCTTTGATGGCAGTGATGATCAACGCTTTTACGCTGCTGGCTTCCATGCTGGTCAAAGCCGCATGGGTAGTGCCGCCCTTTGACGTCACGCGCTCGCGAAGCAAGGAAACCGGTTCAACAGACTGGATTGCCAATTGTACAGCGCCGCTGAAGGTGGCCTTGGCCAGTTCGATACCCTGCTGCGCCGTCAAACCCAATTCCTGCGCCGCCTGTTGCATGGCTTCGATGAAATAGAAGACGTAGGCCGGGCCACTACCTGATATCGCAGTGACCACATCGATATTCCTCTCGTCGTTGAGCCACACGGTGCTGCCTACCGTGCGCAGGATAACATCGGCGGTCTCGCGCTGTTGCGTTGTTACACCAGCGCTGGCGAACATGCAGGTGATACCCTGACCGATAAGCGCCGGCGTATTCGGCATACAACGCACGATAGCTTCGTGACCGCCAAGCCAGCGTACCAAATCAATGGAACGGATGCCGGCAGCAATCGACAGCACCAACTGATTTGTCACATGCAGCCGCAATGTAGCCACAACTTCCCTCATCTGCTGCGGCTTGACCGCCAGCACGATGACCTCACTGCGGCCGATCGTGGCGTCGATCTCAGTTGCGCTGCTGACGCCAAAGCGCTGCTGCAGATTCTGCAAGGCGCCCAGATTAAGATCGACCACGTGTAGATTAGCGCCCTCGGTGACCTTGCTGATCAGGCCGCTGATCAACGCAGCGGCCATGTTGCCGCCGCCGATGAAACTGATATGGAGCTGGTTGTTCATGATTTTCCTGTGATTACCCGACCTGTGATTCGGGCTTGACGCGCTGCCCGAAAATGGCGCCGCCGACTCGGACAATGGTAGCCCCTTCTGCGATCGCCGCCGTCATATCAGCCGACATGCCCATCGATAAGGTGTCCAACTGCGTTGCGTAGCGCGGCAATGCCGATTGCAATTGCTGCAGCAACTCGCGCATCTGACGGAATGACGCACGCTGCTTCTGTTCATCCTCGGTCGGCTCCGGAATGACCATCAGGCCGCGCAATGTTAGATGCGGCAATCCGATAATCGCGCGCGCGGTATCGAGCACTGCGGACGGCGCAACTCCGCTCTTACTGGCCTCCCCGCTGATATTGACTTGCAGGCAGATGTTGAGCGACGGCAGGCTCACCGGACGTTGCGTCGATAGCCGCTGCGCAATTTTTTCACGATCAACCGTATGTGCCCAGTCGAAATGCTCGGCGATCGGCTTGGTCTTGTTGCTCTGAATAGGTCCAATAAAATGCCATTCCAATAAGATGTCTGCATACTGAGGAGTAGCCAGCGCCGTCTTCACCGCGGCGATTTTATCGACGGCTTCCTGCAAATAGTTTTCGCCGAAGACGCGCTGGCCAGCAACAATCGCCTGTATGATCGCATCGACACCAAAAGTCTTGGATACCGCCAGCAATGCAACACCGTCAGGATGGCGCGACACCGAACTGGCGGCAGCCTGAATACTGGCCTGAACGGTTTGTAACTTGTGCGAAATTAAGGACATAATCAGGGACTTCGGAAAGATTACTTAAAAAATTTCTGGAACATGCGACTGAACTTGATGGAAAGCGGCTTCATCTGGATTTTGCCTTCGGCACATCTTCGAGAGCGTGCCCTGCATCGGGGAATATCGTTTAACACACAATAGATAGCACGGAGATTATAAATGGACATTTTCGAACTTCTAGCATTTTCGGCAAAGAATAAAGCCTCCGATTCGCATTTATCCGTAGGCTTGCCACCGATTATCCGGGTTCATGGCGATGTGCGCCGCATCAACCTGCCGGCGCTGGAGTACTAGAAAATCCATGCGATTATCTATGACATCATGAACGATGGACAAAGTAAGGCCTACGAAAAGTATCTGGAAATCGACTTCTCGTTCGAGATTCCAGGGCCAGCACGTTTCCGCGTCAACGCCTTCAGCCAAGGACGAGGCACCGCCGCCGCACTGCGAAGCATCCTCCCCGATCGTGCTGACATTAGAGCAGTTGAACGAGCCGCACATCTTTGCAGAACTATCGTTGAAACCACGCGGCCTAGTGCTGGTGACCGGCGGCCCCGACCGGCTACGGTAAATAGACCACACGAGAGACGGTGGTGAACCGCGTCAATGAAAACGAATACACGCATATCCTGACCATCGAGGATCCGATCGAGTTCGTCAGTCAATCCAACAAATACCTGATCAACCAATGCGAAGTCGGACCTCATACGCATTCGTTCAGCAATGTCTATTCAGTCAACGATCTGCGTCTTTTCATCAAACTGCGCAGCAAAGAAGCCAAAGACTGCGATCTTGTCGCCAGCACCTCACATCTGAAGGATTGCATGAGTAGCAACACTGGCAGTATTTATGATTTCACCGTCAATCAACTGAATGGTACACCTGAATCGCTCGCAACGTTTCGCGGCAAGGTGCTACTGATCGTCAACATCGCCAGCAATTGCGGCTTCACGCCGCAGTACAGAGGACTGGAAGAAATTTATCAGAAGTATCGCGACCAGGGCCTTGAAATACTGGGTTTCCCGTGCAACCAGTTTGGCGCGCAGGAGCCTCGCACTGCCGATGAAATCAGCGCTTTTTGCGAAAATAACTACGGTGTAACTTTCCCGCTGTTAGAGAAAATCGAAGTCAACGGCGGTCATGCCGCCCCGCTCTATCAGTTCCTGAAAAATGCGGCGCCGGGCCTGCTCGGTAGCGAAGGCATCAAATGGAATTTCACAAAATTCCTGGTGGCCAAGGATGGCAGCGTAGTCGGACGTTTTGCTCCACAAACCAAGCCGAAATCGCTGGCTGCGGATATCGAAAAATTATTGAGCTGAGAATGTAAATTCTCAGGCATTCGCTGCTGATGGTATGGCGAGAGACTATTAATGTTTTTTCGGCAACTATCGGGGCCCTTATGCTCACCGTCGATTTTCACTTGGTCGCGTCTCTCAATCATCGCTCGGCACCTTCAACCACGCGATCGAGGAAGGCTTTATTGCCGGTGACATCCATGGCGTTGGAGACACGCCAAGCATTAGACCATTGCTTGATGGAGAAATGCGTAGCGCTTGTTTTCGGCAAATGTATCAGGACGCTTTCGGCGAAACGGCTTGTGAAAATGATGGGCCAAATACACTAGATCATCACAAGGGAGCAATGTGGGAAAAATGCCTTTGCTGCATGATGGCTCAAACTCGCTGAAATCATCCGCACAGAGCGCCGCGATCTGGCCATCATTTTGGGAAGCGGCAATGGCGCGAATTATATTTTCCTGCGTATGGGTTGTCATTTTCTCGTTGGCTTGGAAACTGCGCTTGCCTACATCGAGTGGCCGACGCGCGACACTCCCCTATTCAGTCGAAACATATCCATTCAATAAGCTGGCACCGATGCTGGAACGGCTCCAAATCTTGAGCGAGCTACAGTGCGGCATGTATGCAGAGGATTTCAGGGATATCGCCAGCCGCCCCAAAATCTTGCGGGAATGCGACGCATCCGGATCAGGAAGCTTGGTCTTGCTCAATATATCGAAGCATGATGGCATGGTGATAGGCAGTTTTTGTCCGGACCGGTAGCCGGCGCTGCAAATCGTCGGCACGGCAATGGATGGGGGTGATGCTGACCAGAGCAATAGCTTGAGCGGCGCATCTCCGATCTCTTGCTTACGCTATCTGGTTGCGACGAAAAGCGATGGAATCGGGGCCGATGGTCCTTTCGTCAAAGTACAAACATATCGCGTTCGTCTTGGAAAAAACCATCGGTAGAACTGGCTGTCCCGGTCATAACAAATAACGTTGACACAACTTTGCCTGACAGGGCCCGACCATCGCGCTGACTAATCCGCGGACAACACCTTATTTAGCAGATATTTGCAAGCTAAAAACCAGCGCCGCCAACACGCCCCCGCAAATTGAACCGACTACCGGCACCAGAGCGTAACCCCAGTCGCTATCACGCTTGCCGGGAATCGGCAGCAACGCGTGCATCAGCCGTGGTCCCAAATCGCGCGCCGGATTGATCGCATAACCGGTGGTGCCGCCCAGCGATACGCCGATACTCATCACCAGCAATGCCACCGGTAGTGCATCCAGCGCGCCTAGACCCATCGTCGGCGATGCGATATTCAGCACACAATACACCAGCACGAAGGTACCCACCACTTCCGACACGACGTTGCGGAATTTGTTACGGATCGCCGGTGCGGTGCAAAATGCCGCCAGCTTGAGATTGGCGTCTTCGGTTTCAGCAAAGTGCTGGCGATACACCAGCCACACCAGAAAGGCACCCACCATCCCCCCTAACATCTGCGAGGCAATGTAGCCAGGTACACCGGCCCAGGTAAATTTACCGGCCACTACCAGCGCCAGGGTGACGGCCGGATTAAGATGGGCGCCGCTGGACGATGCCGCAACAAAGACGCCGACAAACACCGCCATCGCCCAACCGACGGTGATCACGATCAAGCCACTGCCATTGCCGTGAGTTTTACTCAATAGGACATTAGCAACCACCCCGTTGCCAAGCAAGACAATCAGGGCAGTGCCCACGAATTCAGCCAAATAAGGAGTCATCACAAACACTTTCAGAAATAGGATATTGGAAGAATCTGGAAGCAGATGCCGATCCGCTTCCCATGCATCGGTCAGATCAGGAATTTGCCCACATGGTGGCGGCAGCAATTGCCCGCTGCCAGCCCTTGATGTTGGCCTGCACTTCATCGGCCGGCAGTGTCGGTTTGAAGCGTCGGTCGAGCTGCCACTGCCCTCGCACGTCATCGGTGCTGCTCCAATAGCCGACCGCCAGGCCAGCCAGGTAAGCAGCGCCGAGCGCTGTCGTTTCCGTAACTTTAGGGCGTACCACATCGACGCCGAGAATATCCGACTGAAATTGCATCAGCAGATTGTTCGCAGTAGCACCACCATCGACACGCAATTCCGGAATCACGATGCCAGCATCGGCTTCCATTGCCTTCAATACATCCATGGTCTGGTAGGCGATGCTGTCGAGCGCGGCGCGCGCGTAGTGTGCGGCATTGGTGCCGCGGGTGACGCCAAAGACGGTACCGCGTGCGTGTGGATTCCAGTGCGGTGCACCAAGGCCGGCAAACGCCGGTACTAGGTACACGCCATCCGTATTCTTGATACTGCGCGCCAAGGCTTCGACTTCGGTAGAGGACTTGATGATACCGAGGCCGTCACGCAGCCATTGCACCACGGCACCGCCGATGAAGATGCTGCCTTCCAATGCATAGCTGACCTGATCTCCGATCTTCCAGGCAACAGTCGTCAGCAGATTGTTCTTCGAGATGATCGGCTTGACGCCGGTGTTCATCATCATGAAGCAGCCTGTACCGTAGGTATTCTTGACCATGCCCGGCTGGGTGCACATCTGGCCGAATAACGCCGCTTGCTGATCGCCGGCAATACCAGAAATGGGAATTTCCGAACCAAATCCGGAAATTTCGGTGTGACCATAAGTTTCGCTCGATGAGCGCACTTCCGGCAGCATGCTGTGCGGGACGCCCATGATATCGAGCAGCTCATCATCCCATTGCATGGTGTGGATATTAAACAGCATGGTGCGCGATGCATTCGAAACGTCGGTCACATAACGCTGGCCGCGTGTCATATTCCAGACCAGCCATGTATCGACGGTGCCGAACGCCAGACGCCCCTGATTGGCGAGTCGTCGGGCGCCTTCGACATTGTCCAGAATCCAACGAATCTTAGTGGCGGAGAAATAGGAGTCCACCAACAGGCCAGTCTTTTGGCGGATATTTTCCGCTAGGCTATGCGCCTTCAACTGATCGCAGAATGCAGCAGTACGACGGTCTTGCCAAACGATGGCGTTGTAGATCGCCTTGCCGGTTTCACGGTCCCAGACGATAGTGGTTTCACGTTGATTGGTAATGCCGATAGCGGCCACGGCGGTGCCATTCAAGCCGACCTTGGTCATCGCTTCGGCGGCAACGCCGGCCTGAGTCGACCAGATTTCCTGCGGGTCATGCTCGACCCAACCCGGCTGCGGATAGATCTGACGGAATTCCTTTTGCGCTGACGATACGATATTGCCCTGGCGATCAAACAGCATGGCGCGCGAACTGGTGGTGCCCTGATCGAGGGCGAGGATGTATTTATCTTTCAACTTGTCTACTCCAAGGTTTGTGAATCCGCTTGCGCGGATCGGTTATCGACTTTTATCCGAAGCGATTCCGGATTGGTCTGCTTTTTCTTCCGGCACGAGATATTGCGCCGGAGTAAAACTTCAATCATACATAACGGCTGGCTACAGGGCAGCTTGCGCTTGCTGGATCTCCAACCATGCCGTCAAACGCGCCACTCCTGGTACATCGAAACGCAATCCCAATTTGGAACGGCGCCAAAGAATATCATCGACGCTAAGCGCCCATTCGTTACGTATCAGGTAGCGTACTTCGGCTTCATACAGATCGGCGCCAAATAGTTGACCGAGTCCAGCAATATCGTGAATGCCATCCAGCAGACGCACGCTACGCGTACCGTAAGTGCGGGCGTAACGTGCAGCAAGCACAGCTGGCAGCCAGGCATGCCGCCGCTGGAAAATGCTTTGGAATTCTGCAAGGTCGGCGTTTGGCATATCGCCGCCCGGCAGTGGTTCATCCGCGGTCCAATGCGCGTTCATATAACCGAACAACGGCTGCAAATGCTCCATCGCTTCTTCCGCCAAGCGCCGGTAGGTAGTGATCTTGCCGCCGAAAACCGACAGCACAGGTGCTTGACCTTGCTCGGCATTAAACTCAAGGCGGTAATCACGCGTGACGGCGGACGGATTGGAGATTTCCTCTTCCAACAGTGGCCGCACACCGGCATATGCCCAGACTACCTGTGCTGGGGTTACCGGAATCTCGAAATAGCGGCTCACTGATTCACATAGATAAGCGGTTTCCTCTTCCGATATCTCAACCTTGCTCGGATCGCCGCTGTACTCGACATCGGTAGTGCCGATCAACGTGAAATCAGTTTCATATGGAATCGCAAAGACGATGCGCTTATCCGGGTTCTGGAAAATGTACGCATGATCGTGATCGAATAGACGTTTGGTAGTGATGTGGCTGCCCTTGACCAAACGAATATGGTGTTGCGCAGAAGTATGCAAGGCGCCGTTCAGCAAGCTAGCTACCCAGGGTCCGGCGGCGTTGACCACACAACACGCCTTGACTTCAGTCGTCTCGCCAGTCAAGGTCGACTGCAAAGTGGCGTCCCAGTATTGACTGCCTCGCTTGGCTTCGATCAAACGGGTCTTGGTGAGAATCGTCGCACCGCGCTCGTTGGCATCCATCGCATTGAGCACCACCAGCCGCGCATCCTGTACCGCCGCGTCGGAATACACGAAGCCTTTGGTCAGTGTCTTTTTCAGCGGCTGGCCAGAGACATGCTTGCGGAAATCGATGGCGCGTGAGCCAGGCAACAGTTCGCGCTTGGCCAGATTGTCGTATAAAAATATGCCGGCACGTATCATCCAGGCCGGTCGCAGGGTCGATAGATGCGGCATCACAAAACGCAGCGGCTCAATAATATGCGGTGCCATGCGTATCAAGCGTTCGCGCTCCTGCAGCGCCTTGCGCACCAAGCCGAATTCGTATTGTTCCAAGTAGCGCAAACCGCCGTGGATCAGTTTGGTGCTGGCCGACGACGTGTGGGAAGCCAGGTCATCTTGCTCACAAAGCAACACGCTCAGGCCACGCCCGGCCGCATCACGCGCAATGCCGGCGCCATTGATGCCGCCGCCTACCACCAATAAGTCAACAATTTGATCTGACACCACAACCATCTCCTTTGTGTCGGTAACTCACTCATGCGACAAACGCGCTATTGCCAGTTAGCAAAAACACATGTTCGCAATGTCGCTTGACATCATAGAATATTTATATTCGAAAGTATATTGTTCGAATTCGAACAATTGAAATTGTCTATATTTATGACCTATAAAAAAATTTTTTGATAAGAGTCAACTTAATTGGAAATAAATAATTCCCATATCGCATCACCACACAGCACTGTTTTTTAGTTGTATTTTTGCCCTTGTTCGAGACTGCTTGAGCTTGATTCAACAAATCGATCTTCGCCTCATCGAAAATCGTGCAAATTTCTGGCGGTATCGGCCTGTCGGTAAACAGCGCATTGCTCTTTGAAAGATCGCCCAAATGTACCAGCGCCGGCTGCCAGAATTTTGAATAATCGACGACCAGAAATACGGTGCGCGAATGCTCGATGATAACCTCCGACACGCGTACTTCCCGATAATCGAAATCGCGCAACGTGCCGTCGGCCTCAATGTTGGAAATGTCGATGATGCTGAAATAGACCTTGAAGCGATGGATAAAATCGATGATTTCTTCGCCAGTAATATCGAGGTCGCGCGCGCCACGCCACCGGTGATGATCACTTCGCAATCCGGATAGCCGCCCATGATAGCGGCCACATTGAGGTTATTGGTAATGACACGTAAGTTGCAGCGGCGGCTCAGGTCCTTGGCACCTTCCTCTTTGGTGGTGCCGAGGTCGATGAACAGCGTTGCGTGGTCAGGAACATGCTCGACCACCAGCTTCTCATCCGGACGCTTCAGCAAAGCAAACACTTAACAGGCCGCCTGCGCGCCAATACTGGCGATCAATTTGTCAACCAGAACCCTCTCCATCCAGCAAAGCGTTGACGGTAATATGCGAACGTTGATTATGCGCACCATAGGTGGAAATTTGCTTCGAACACGAGCATCGCATGCCCACCCTACTTTATTGATTTTGCTTCTATTAATTTTGGTTGACGACCAGACGCGGCTGATCTTTGCCGAAACGCCGACGTATCGAAGCGGCGATACCTTCAGCATTCAATCCGCACTGCGCCAATAGCTGGTTAGCATCGCCATGATCGATAAATCGATCCGGTAAACCGAGATTCAAAAGCGGCTTGAGGCATCCCGCGGCAGCCAACGCTTCCGCCACGGCGGCGCCCGCGCCGCCCATGATGCAGCCCTCTTCCACCGTAACCAATGAATCATGGCTGGCAGCCAGTTCCAACAACAGTTCAACGTCCAGCGGCTTGATGAAGCGCATGTTGCCCACCGTGGCATCCAACAGTTCGCCGGCGTCGATGCTAGGCGCCAGCAACGAGCCGAAAGCCAGGATCGCCACATTGCGACCTTTGCGCCTGATTTCGCCTTTACCCAGCGGCAGCACCGTCAGCGCTGGATCGATGGCGGCGCCGGTGCCGCCGCCACGCGGATAACGCACGGCGGCCGGACCATTGTATTGATAAGCAGTAGTCAGCATTTGCCGGCATTCGTTCTCATCGGAAGCGGCCATCACCACCATGTTCGGGATACAACGCAAATACGCCATGTCATAATTGCCGGCATGGGTGGCGCCATCGGCGCCGACAAGGCCGGAACGATCGAGGGCAAACGTGACGTCGAGATTTTGCAAAGCAACGTCATGAATCAATTGATCGTAAGCGCGCTGCAGGAAGGTCGAATAAATCGCCACCACCGGTTTCAGACCTTCACAAGCCAAGCCGGCGGCGAAGGTGACGGCGTGCTGTTCGGCGATACCGACATCGTAGAAGCGTTGCGGGAAGCGCTTGGCGAACGTATCCAGGCCAGAGCCGCCAGACATCGCCGGCGTGATGCCGATAAGCTTGTCATCTTGCGCCGCAGTGTCGCACAGCCAGTCGCCGAACACATCAGTGTAAGTCATTTTGCTGACCGCTGCCGGCTTGATGCCTTCCGCCGGATTGAACTTGCCCGGGCCATGATACAGCACAGGATCGGCTTCCGCCAGCTTATAGCCCTGACCTTTTTTGGTCACCACATGCAGAAACTGCGGCCCTTTCAGGTTCTTCAGGTTTTGTAACGTCGGGATCAGCGACTCCAGGTCATGCCCATCAATCGGGCCTATATAGTTGAAACCAAATTCTTCAAACATGGTGGCAGGCACCACCATGCCCTTGGCGTGTTCTTCAATCCGCTTGGCTAGCTGCCGCATCGGTGCCGGCAGAATCGATTTGCCGACATTCTTGGCCTGTGCGTAGAACTGTCCCGACATCAACCGTGCCAGGTAGCGGTTCAGCGCGCCTACCGGCGGCGAGATCGACATGTCGTTGTCGTTCAAGATCACCAACATGTTGATATCGTCGTAGACGCCGGCGTTGTTCATGGCTTCGAACACCATACCAGCCGTCATCGCGCCGTCGCCGATCACGGCAATCGCATGGCGCTCGGTCTCGCCCTTGGTCTTGGCAGCCAGGGCCATGCCCAGCGCAGCGGAGATCGATGTCGACGAGTGGGCAGTGCCGAAGGTGTCGTATTTGCTCTCGCTGCGGCGCGGAAAACCGGAAATGCCGTCAAGCTGACGCATCATGTACATGTGGTCGCGACGGCCGGTGAGTATTTTGTGCGGGTAAGTCTGATGACCAACGTCCCAGACGATACGGTCTTCCGGCGTATTGAACACGTAATGTAGCGCAATCGTCAATTCTACCGTGCCCAGGTTGGACGACAAATGGCCGCCGGTTTTCGATACCGATTCGATGACGAATTTGCGCAGTTCATCAGCCAACGGCTTGAGTTGCGCCCGCGGCAGTTCTCGCAAATCTGCCGGGCTGTCTATTATGTTGAGAATTTCCATATGCCCTACTAAGCTTTCCGCTGCACGATCAGATCCGCCAGATCACGCAAGCGTTGTGCCTTATCCCCAAAGATCGCAAGCGCCTGATGGGCATCGTTGCGCAATTTTTCTGCCAGCGCCTGCGATTCCGGCAAGCCCAGAATCGAAACGTAAGTTGGCTTGTTGTCGGCGGCATCTTTACCGGCGGTTTTACCCAACGTAGCAGAATCTGCGGTCGCATCAAGGATATCGTCGACTACCTGGAACGCCAAGCCGATGGCTATGCCATAGGCTTCCAATGCGGCGACTTCGTCTTGCAACAACACCTTGCCACTCCAGGCGCCGAGCAATACCGAGGCGCGCAGCAAAGAGCCCGTTTTCAATTTATGCATCTGCTCCAATTCTGTCAGCGACAAATTGAGGCCAACACTAGCCAGGTCGATGGCTTGGCCGCCGCACATGCCGAGCGAACCGGAAGCCTGCGCCAGTATGTGCAACATGACGATCTGGCGTGCCGCGTCAATGCCTTCGTCGGCAGCAGTTAGCAGCACGAATGCCTGCCCTTGCAAAGCGTCACCGACCAGCAAGGCGGTCGCTTCATCGTATTGCACATGCACTGTCAGCTTGCCGCGGCGCAAGGCATCGTCATCCATGCATGGCATATCGTCATGCACCAGTGAGTAAGCATGGATCATTTCCACTGCGGCGGCGGCGCGTTGCGCCACGGCGATCGGAGCCGCGAACAGTTCGCCGGCAGCAAATACCAACAATGGCCGCACTCGTTTTCCGCCATCCAGCGCGGCATAGCGCATGGCTTGGTGGAGCCTTACCGGCGTCGCCGTTGCGGCCGGCAGAAAACGCTCCAGTGCGGCTTCCATATCAACCTGCACCCGACGCATCCATTCAGCGAAAGGCTGCACTGGTTCCTGCATCTGTTTCATGAGTTGCGCTGCCGCCGTCATTCGTCGGTTCCACGGCTGTGATCATTGAATACTTTGCCGGCAAACAGCCTGAGCGTGTCGCCCCCCGGTACCTGGACCTGGCTGTCGACCTTATCAACTTGCACAGAGCAGAACTTGATCAGCTCCGAGCCTCGTTTATAGGCAACGACAGGACTTTCCAGTAGCAATTCACCAGCTGCCACATGGGCAACCAGTTGCTCCAGTTCGGCCATTGCCTGCTCGAAAGAAGCCGGCGCGCTGGTGAGAATTGATTTTTTTGGCATAGTTGATGTAGATAATTTAGTTCGCTATTTTAGTGCAAATGCGCGTAACTCGTTGAATTTCTGGAAATTAATTTTGATAATGCGATCAAAATAGCTAACTTTTCCAGATTGTTATTGGATAATTTCTAACTATGTCCGAAATTTCCGTTTCATATTATTTGAGCACAAGTTTTTTGCGAATTCTTTCTCTCTTAGATCCTGTCCGGAATCTTTTCAACACCTTTTCAATACAATAATTAAAGCAAGGAAAGAGAAAATTGACTAATTGCAGCTTGGTATTGAGCTGAAGCCTCCAGTTTTTCCAAAGTTTCCTGTATTTTTCAAGCCAGCCACTCGGCGTCGCCAAGGACCTAGATTTCAGCGGCTATCTGTTTGATCACGTCGCAGCGCAAGAGCGTGATTACAACTGGAGAACCTTCATCGGGATCTTCCTCGAAGATTATCATGTCGAGCCGTTTCATCAGGGTCTGGGCAGCTTCGTCAGCTGCGACCACCTGCAACGGCAATTCGGCAAGGATTACAACGTGCAGACGGTTAGCGTCAATCACGGACCGGAAAAATTCGGCTCACCGATTTAGCGCAAGTGGCAAGAACAAATCCTCAAGCTCAACAATGACGAGGCACAGAAATTCTGCGCGATCTGGCTGACGCTGTATCCCAACATCATGATCGAGTGGTATCCGTACGTCTTGGTAGTATCAACGCTGTGGCCGCGCGGCTCGTAAAAAACCACCAATGTGGTCGAATTTTATTATCCGTAAGAAATTACGCTATTTGAACAGGAAATGGTGGAGGCAGAACGCGCCGCATATATGGAAACCTATGTCGAAAATGATGAAATTGCACTGCGCATGGATGTTGGACGGCGAATCCTGATGGAGCACGGTGTCAGTGAAGTAGGGCCATACCAGTCGCCGATGTAGGGCAGCATACAGCACTGCCACGAATGGCATCGCAATCGGGCCGATCTGTTGTAACACGCTCGCGGTGCGCCGCGCCTGAGCGATACTTAACATGAGTTGATTCGTATAATTATACGAATCAACTCATGTTTTTTATTTTTGCGGCACAAAGAAGGCAAGCTTAGCGGAATCGGTCACAATAACTGTTTATCTGCTAACCGGCTTTCGCCTACCAATCTCATGCAATCGCTCTGGATGCTCTTTGCCAGCATCATGTTTTCCGTTATGGGCGTCTGCGTCAAACTCGCCGCCGACAATTATTCGGTCTGGGAAATTGTACTCAGCCGCGGCTTGATCGGCATGCTGCTCATCATCGGCTTGATCCTAACAAAGGGCGGTACGCTGAAGACACCAATGCCGCGCCAGCATGTGTGGCGCGGGGTGATCGGCGTGTTTGCACTGTCGCTGTGGTTTTATTCGTTCAGCCTGCTGCCGATTTCCACGGCCACCACCCTCAACTACACGTCATCGATCTGGCTGGCCGCCATCCTGTTCGGTGCGGCCTGGTGGCGCGGCAGCAGCCGCTTCGATTGGGGCATGGCCACCACCATCCTGATCAGCTTCATCGGCGTGATGTTACTGCTGCAGCCATCGTCAGATCCGAACCAAATCCTGGGTAGTTTGATTGCGCTGGTGTCCGGCCTGATCTCGGCTGTGGCATATCTGCAGGTGCGCCATCTGGGAACGCTGGGCGAGCCGGAATATCGGGTAGTGTTTTATTTTTCGGCAACCAGCGCCATCGCCGGCCTGGTCTGTTGCCTAATGCCACCCGGCGGCAGGATACCGTTCTGGCACATGCACGACCTGCGAGGCGTATCGTTACTAATTATCCTCAGCCTATCCGCCACCATCGCACAAATGGCCATGACCCGCGCTTACCGACTCGGCAACCCGCTATTAACGGCTAACCTGCAATACACTGGCATCATCTTTTCCAGCGCCTGGGGGAGTCTTATTTGGCAAGATCAACTCGGCTGGCGCGGCTGGACGGGCACGGTGATCATCCTTGCCGGCGGTTTGCTGGCAACGTTTTATACTCAAAGTCAGGCACGTCCACAAACGCCGTTGCGGGTGAAAAAATATTAGGGCCTGTCTGATGTAATTTTTCGGGTGCCACCGCATCACAAAAACCTGATCTACATACCAACAGAAGGAAAGCCATGACCCAAACACATTCTTACAAAACGCTGATTTCGGCAGCCAATCTGCGGCCCAACGCACACCACCCGAATTGGGTCATCGTCGATTGCCGTCATCATTTGATGGATCCGAGCGCGGACCTGGCGGCGTATGCCGCCGGTCACATTGACGGGGCCCGCCTCGCCAACCTGGACCGCGACTTGTGCGGACCAAAGCAGGCCGTCAGTGGCACATTCAAAGGCCGCCATCCATTGCCAGAGACAGACGCACTGGTCACTACGCTGCGACGATGGGGCATCAGTGAGAATACGCAAGTGGTCGCCTACGACGCCACAGACGGCATGTATGCGGCGCGCCTGTGGTGGCTGTTGCGCTCAATCGGCCATGACTCGGTAGCCGTGCTGGACGGCGGACTGGCGGCCTGGCAAGCAGAAGGACAAATCCTCACAACGGCCGAGCCGGCACCGACGCCAGGCAACATCAGCGTCAGAGCATCACTGACCAGCAGCGTCGATGCCGAGGAGATACTGGCCAACCTGACCAGCCAATACCGAATCGTGATCGACGCCCGCGCGCCGGATCGCTTCCGCGGCGAAAATGAAACCATCGATCCTGTCGGCGGCCATATTCCCGGCGCCAAGAACCGCTTCTTCAAGGACAACCTACAAGCCGACGGTCGCTTCAAATCGGGACATCAGTTACAAGAGGAATTCGACGCCCTAATCAGCGCACCGCAAGCGGCAGTGATGCAATGCGGCTCAGGCGTAACTGCATGCCACAACCTACTGGCGATGGAAATCGCCGGCCTGCATGGCGCAGCGCTCTATCCGGGCTCATGGAGCGAGTGGTGCGCCGACGCCACTCGGCCGATGGCCAAGGGCGCCTGAATAGCATTGCAATATCGTAGAGTTGGCGCAGGGCAGTCAGGTTTTTTGCTAACGTGTTGCATACGAACCAGGAATTCCTGGTCGGCACAGTACGCTATTCACCCTACGTCGAGGTTTAGCGCCTTGGCCGAAACCGGGACTTAATGATGGTGTGCGTAACGTCTCAGGAACAGCACAATCACCACCCCGGCGCAGATCAGCAAAATCTGCGAAATGGTTTCGCGCAACGTCGCGCGCCGTTGCATTTGCGGCATCAGGTCGCTGACGGCAATGTAGATAAAGCCCGACGAAGCGAATACTAAAACATAGGGAATCCACTCTACTCCACGCTCCAGCGTCAAGTAACCCAGCAAACCGCCGGCCACCGCCATCAGGCTACAGATCAGATTGTAGAGGTAAGCGCGTGCACGTGAAAAACCGGCATTCAGCAACACGATAAAATCGCCAATTTCCTGAGGAATTTCATGCACAATGATCGCAAGGCCGGTGATCAGACCCAGATGCGGATCGGCCAGGAAAGCAGCAGCAATCAGGATGCCGTCGGTGAAATTATGCAAGCCGTCGCCGACCAGAATCATCCAGCCGGCCTTGCCGGCTTCTTTCTTGTCATATCCATGATGATGTCCATGCCCATCATCTTCGTGATGATGCGAGTGGCGCAGAATAGCAAACTTCTCAAGCACAAAAAACGTCAACAAACCGCCCAACAGAATGGCAAATAGCGTGTGGTTGTCCGCATTCGATTCGAACGCTTCCGGCAGCGCGTGCAGTAAAGAAGTCGCCAGCATAATGCCGATCGACAAACTGACCATGCGTTCAACCATTTTCGACAGCAAAGCGAACGAAAATATGGCAGCAGCAGTAATACTAAAAAAACCGGCGATGGTAGTCGCCAAGAGAATCGAAACGAGTGTGGAATTAATTTTTAGCCCCAGCTAATAAGCGTTATTTGCAACATATGTTGCGAATTAAAGCACACCTGCTGCAATTGGACAAATTTTACTTTGAGCTAGGCCAGGCTTGAGAGAACTCGTAAGCTCAGGGTGGGCAAGTTTTTTTTCAAATGTTACCGCGGCAAACAGCAAAATGGGAAGTCGCTGTCACGCGTGAGCACAAGCTGCCAGATAACAAAACAACATTTAAAGATCAAGAAAGGATGATGTCGCCGCCATCAATTCAACTTCCCCCCCATGCGGCTTAAATCATGCCAAAATCCGCTGTCACCAATTTTTTAGCATCGGCTTCAACGTAGCTAGGTCGATAATCGGCATTAAACGCATGGCCGAAATTCGGATACACGATAAATTCCAACTTGCCGCCACCCTTGGCCAGCGCTTCTTTCAATCTGCGGCTACGTAATCCTGGCAATCCCCCGCCCTGATCCTTGCCACCATACAAACTCAACACCGGCAATTTCAAGGTTGGTGTGATGTTGACCGGCTGCTTCGGCGTCAGTTCGTTGCACTCGCCCACCATGCCGCAGCGTCCTCTATCTTGGGATTATAAGTAAAATATACAACCACATAATCCGGCCGCCCTAGCAAAAGTTGGTGATGGCCAGCTTGGCGACATTGCCGCTATTCTCCTCCGTCAAGGTGACGCAGGCATCGAGATTACCCATCACTTGATCGTTCGGCATTTTTGAAATAACGTTTTTGTACCACTGCGGGATCGATGCAAACACCGCCGGATTGCCATGGCGGACAAAAAGGTTCGGTGGCAATCGCCATATAATCCAGCTTGGCAAAACCCTGGGTAATAACAATGTGTTCGTGCACGCCGAAAATTTCAGAAATAACCAGCACCACCGGCAGATTGGTTTTACCCTCTGGCTGAAGACGGTACGTCGGCACGCTGAGGCCGTTCTGCTGAATCTTAAGCGGCCCGGCGGGGAGGCCGACGCTATCGGGCTTGATGACAGTCTGCGCGGTTACCAGCATGACCGCTGCGGCAAATCCGGCACCCAGCGTCGTCTTCAGAAAGGTGCGACAATCTACTTCGCTTGACAAACCGGTTTTTGTCACCAGACTATCGAAATCTTTTTTTTAAATTCGGCATACAAGTTCCTTAAAATTAATAATCAATTGCGCCATAAATCATCGATTCGCAAATCAGAAAACCGGGAGGGAAATTGCAGCTAATCGCTTGATGCGTGAGCCTCAATGCGCTTCGTCCCAATTTTTCCCGACTCCCACTTCAGCAAGCAACGGTACTCGCAGCTCAGCCACACCCGCCATCAATTGGGGCAATTTTTCCCGGATCAGCGCCAATTCGTCCTGCGGCACTTCCAACACCAGTTCATCGTGTACCTGCATGACGATCTTGGCTTTTAACTGTTCTGCCTCGGTCCAGTTTACAACAGCAATCATAGACAATTTAATAAGATCGGCGGCAGTGCCTTGCATCGGAGCATTGATCGCCGCACGCTCGGCGCCTTGACGGCGCAGGCCGTTCAGGGAATTGATCGTCGGTAGCCACAGGCGGCGCCCGAACACGGTTTCGACATAACCTTGCGACTTGGCCAGCGCCCGGGTCATGTCCATGAACTGCTTGACACCGGCAAAACGCATGAAATATTTTTCGATATACATCTGTGCCGCAACGCGTTCGATACCGAGGTTGCTGGCCAAGCCAAATGCGCTCATTCCATAAATCAAACCGAAATTAATTGCCTTGGCGTAGCGGCGCTGCTCGCTGGTGACTTCTACCGCTGTCGTGCCGAAGATTTCGGCAGCAGTAGCGCGATGAATATCCGCGCCTTCGGCAAACGCCCGCAGCATGTTTTCATCGCCGGATATATGCGCCATGATGCGCAACTCGATCTGTGAATAGTCGGCCGATACGATCACGCTACCTTCGGGCGCCACGAACGCTTCGCGGATACGTCGTCCCTCGGCAGAGCGAATCGGTATGTTCTGCAGGTTCGGATCATTCGACGCCAGACGTCCGGTAACCGCCACCGCCTGCGCGTAGTTGGTATGCACACGACCGGTTTTCTGGTTGACCATCTTCGGCAACTTGTCAGTATAGGTCGATTTCAGTTTCGATAAACTGCGGTAGTTGAGCAGCACCTTCGGCAACGGATAATCCTCGGCCAATTTCTGCAGCACTTCTTCATCGGTCGACGGTGACCCGGAAGACGTTTTCTTGACCACCGGCAGCTTGAATTTTTCAAACAGGATTTCACCCAACTGTTTGGGCGAACTCAGATTAAACGGTTGGCCGGCTAATGCATAAGCTTGCTGCTCGATTTCCAGCATGCGCTTGCCCAGCTCGTTTGACTGGATCGCCAGCAAACCGACATCAATCAGCACACCATTACGCTCGATTTTTTGCAGCACTACCGAAGTCGGAATTTCGATTATTTCATAGATGAACCTAAGCTTGGCTTCGTCGAAGATATGCGGCAACATCGCTAAATGCAACTGCAGCGTGATGCCAGCATCCTCGGCCGCATATTCTGTGGCGCGGCTGATCTCAACCTCGTCGAAACCAATCTGCGACGTGCCCTTGCCACATACTTCCTGGAACGTGATGGTCTGATGATTCAGGTGGCGCAAGGCCAGACTAGCCATATCATGGCTGCGATGCGATTCAAACACATAGGATTCGAGCAGCGTGTCGTGCACGATACCGCGCAGGTTCACGCCCTGATTGGCAAATATATGGCTGTCGTACTTGAGGTTCTGGCCGACCTTAGGCTTGCTGTCGTCTTCCAGCCAGGCGCGTATTTTTTCCAGCACAAACTCGCGCGACAATTGCTCTGGAGCATCTTGATAACGATGCGCCACCGGAATATAGGCGGCGCTGCCGACTTCGCAGCACAGAGAGATGCCGACCAGTTGCGCCGTCATCGGGTCGAGCGAAGTGGTTTCGGTATCGACCACCGTCAAGGCAGCACTATCGATACGCCTCAGCCACTGCTCTAGTTGGGCTTCTGTCAACACTGTTTCATGGTGCCACTCCACCTTAGTAAACAGGCTGCTTTGCGCCGGTTCGGCGCTTCTCTGCGGACTCTTACCGATCTTTTTATCGGCGCCATCAGCTACCTCGGCAGCATCATCCGGCTCGCCCAATTCACGCAACCAGATCTTGAAGTTATAACGGGTAAACAATTCGATCAGGGTATCTCTGTCCGGCTCCGACACCTTCAGCGATTTCGGGATCGAAACCATATGCGCACTTAGATCGCAATCGGTTTTTACCGTCACCAATTCCTTGGCCTTCGGTAGCCAGTCCAGCACCTTGCGCAGATTCTCGCCCACCTCGCCGCCGATGTTGATCGCATTAGCGATAACTGCATCGACTGTATCGTACTGCACCAGCCATTTGACCGCTGTCTTCGGACCAACCTTGGTGACACCGGGAATATTGTCGACGGTATCGCCGATCAATGTCAGATAATCGACGATGCGTTCCGGCGGCACGCCGAACTTGGCGATCACGCCGGCGCGATCGAGCTTCTCGTTGTTCATGGTGTTGATCAACGTCACATGATCGTTGACCAGTTGCGCCAAGTCCTTGTCGCCGGTGGAGACCACTACCTCCATGCCGTGCGTCACCGCCTGCACGGTCAGCGTGCCGATCACATCATCGGCTTCAACGCCTTCCACCATCAGGATCGGCCAGCCCATAGCGCGTACAGCAGCGTGAATTGGCGTAATCTGTTTAACCAGGTCTTCCGGCATCGACGCCCGCTTAGCCTTGTAATCGGCGTACATATGGTCGCGAAAAGTTTTACCTTTTGCATCGAACACACAGGCAAGGTAAGCTGCGGGGTAGTCAATGGCTAAACGGCGTAGCATATTGATGATGCCGTATAGTGCACCAGTCGGCTCATTGGCGGCGTTGCGCATATCGGGCAACGCGTGAAAGGCGCGATAAAGATAACTAGAACCATCAACTAACAGCAGAGTTTTTTGCATACGTAATTAAACGGGAAAAATGTACCGCGTATGTATCGCGTATGTACCGCGTTTGCGGCAGGTGACGGATATCGAACGCGCCACTTAAAAGAAGGCGCGCGAGTCGCGGCATATGTTCACGATTATGACAGAATTTATCGAGTCGACCGAACGCCTTTCCGAGTTACATCCAGCATTGTCAATCTTCGGCTCGGCGCGCATCAAGGCCGACAATCCTTTGTGCATGGATATCGCGCGCCGTTTTCCAGATGAGGGATTTGCCGTGATTTCGGGTGGCAGTCCTGGTCTGATGGAAGCCGCCAATAAAAGCACATTTGAAGGCAAATCGCCGTCGGTCGACATGAACATCGAATTGCCACACGAGCAAAGTGAAAACAAATGGCAGGATATCTCGCCCAGCTTCCACCACTTCTTGCCCCGCAAAGTTGCATTCGTGCCTTACGCGGACGCCTACATCGTGTTGCCGAGCGGGTTCGGCACGTTTGACGAGTTGACCGAGGTGCTGACCCTGATCCAGACCGGCAAGTACCGCCATATTCCGATAGTCCTGATCGGCAGCAACTTCTGGAATGGCCTACTGGGGTGGTTCCGCACGCAACTGGTTGGCGATGGCATAATTGCTGCCAAGAATATGAACTTGATCCAGGTGCTCGACATCCTGCCGAGATTCTCGATGCAGTGGTGAAATTCTACAAAGCTGGCGAAACCGTCATGGCCGAATCGGATCGCCATACCGGCATGCTTCTGTAGCCATTTCACAAGAAACAATTGCCATCTCTTCATTTTTAATGACTTTTCGCAAATATCCGAAACAGGCTACCGAATTTACCGAAATCGGTGAACTAAACCCGCCTTATAGCCTATCGGGGCTGCCGGTTTGTTACAATGAAGGTACTCGCTTCTAAATCTTGTTTTAATCAAGGTAGCCAAAATTCACATGAATAACCCCAAAGTCTGGCCACTATTGGCGATTTGCATTGCCTCTATTGCAACGCCGTTACTGTTGAATGCCCAACAACTTACCAAGACCATCGCTTCGCCGCCAGAACCACAAAAATACGATCAAGGTGAAGCACCGGGAGTGACGATACACAAGCCGGGCGAAGGCCCTGCCGACATCACAGAAAAGCACGAGCAAGGCCGCGTTACAGAAGTCAAGGTCAACAGCGCACGCAGCACGTATTATATGAAATCGCAACCGCAAGCCGGCTTGCTGGAGTCAAATGACGGATCAGTGCGCGGCGCGCAATGGCAGATCAAGGAGTTCGATCTGGGCCAGAAGCCGTACAATGAAGGCGAAGCAGCACAATCAACAGCGATCCAGGACTGCCGCCACTGAGCATATTGAAGCTCTGGAACTAATAACTGGAAGCGCCGCAGGCCGCACCAGCAAACAATTAGCCATGCGGTTAATGCGCGGAATCAACACACATCCGCCGCACATTTTCTGCCTATTTATTCCGATAGTCTTAACCTCGTCCTTTCCCCTATTTTTCCCATGGCAGTGTTTACTCCCGTTACACTAGACGATCTCTCGCAATGGATTCCGTCCTTCTCGTTAGGCAAGGCGCTGGCAATCAGAGGAATTTCCTCCGGCATCGAAAACAGTAATTTTTTCATCAATACCGAACGCGGCGAGTATGTGTTGACAGTGTTTGAAAATCTCACCTTCGAACAACTGCCGTTTTATCTCGAGCTGATGCGCCATCTGGCACAGCGCGGCGTCCTGGTGCCGGAGCCTATCGCCAACCAAGAAGGCCGGATTATCAATCCATTACATGGCAAACCCGCCGCCATCGTCACCAAACTGGCTGGCGACTGTCAACTGACGCCAGCGGCAGTACATTGCGGTGAAGTGGGCACGATGCTGGCAAAAATGCACTTGGCGGCGCAGGATTTCCCGATGCGCCAGCCTAATCTGCGTTGCCTGCCATGGTGGCGTGAAATAGCACCGGTTGTGCTGCCGTACTTGGCGGCAGACGAGCAACAATTGCTGCATGATGAAATTGCTTTCCAGCAGGCTTTTGCTGCCTCGAATACCTATCTTCAACTGCCCAACGGTCCGGTCCACGCAGATCTGTTTCGCAACAATGTGATGTTCTACGACAACCATCTGAGCGGATTTTTCGATTTCTATTTTGCCGGTTGCGATACCTGGCTATTTGACCTCGCGGTGACTGTCAACGACTGGTGCATTGACCTCGACAGCGGCGTGCTGGACAATGGTAGAGTGCGTGCCATACTTGACGCCTATCACGCGGTGCGACCGTTCAGCGCCGCCGAAAAAATGGCCTGGCAGCCGATGCTGCGAGCTGGTGCATTGCGCTTCTGGCTGTCGCGGCTGTACGATTTTTACTTACCTCGCGCGGCGGAAATACTGACACCGCACGATCCAAGTCATTTTGAACGGATTTTGCGGCATCGCGTGGCGCACCCGGTTCCTGCCTTGTATTGACTATTGATGGAAACGATGGAAAAACTGCCTGCAAAAACCGGATGGATATGGGTCAAAGAGGGGTTTGCGTTATTCCGCAAACAACCCACTGAAATGTCGACGCTATTCCTGGGATATATGTCCCTGATGCTGCTGCTCAACCTCATTCCGCTGTTGAACCAAATCTTGCCGCTGATTCTGATTCCTGTATTTGCCATGTCCTTCATGCAAGCTTGCTTGTATATAGAACAGGGAAAACGCGTGTTCCCGAACCTGCTGCTGATCGGTTTCCGTTCTTCTGAAATAAAGAATCTGCTAATCCTTGGTCTGCTTTATCTGATCGCAGGCGTCGTCGCGATTGGCGCATCAGCGTTGGTCGATGGCGGCATTTTCTGGATGGTCTTGACCGGTCAAGCATCGCTCGACGCCAAAGAGATACAGGATTCCAACATCCCGCTGGGGATGCTGTCTTCCGCCGTGGTATACGCGCTGGCAGCGATGACGTTCTGGTATGCAGCACCGCTCATCATGTGGAAGAAAATGCACGTTTCCAAGGCTGTTTTCTATAGCTTCTTTACGGTATGGCGTGAAATAAAAGCATTCACAGTCTATGGCTTGGCGTGGGCCTGCATCGGCGTCATGCTACCGGCAATCATCGGCGTACTGATTGCGCTACTGATCGACAATGCCGCAATCACCATGATGGTTCTGCTGCCGCTGTCGGTTGCCTTGACGATGGTGATGTACTGCTCTTTCTATCCGACCTACACCCACATTTTCGGTCTGCCGGAAGATTCATAGTCGTTGCCGCCGGTAACCGACCACCAAGCGTAAGTAACTGCAAGTAATGTTGGCAGGATTTCCTGCCAACACGTTGCTGCCTTCGATATTGACGATCACTCCCTTCGCCAAATTTCTGGTGTGCGACATCCTCGCCGATGCGCCAGCCGATATCGCGCTTGCCGAAATTCTTGGAGATTGCGTTCGCAGCCTTTTTCGGCACCTCATCCCACGTCGGTTTAAGATTGACGAACCAGTGATGGTGCTGCACCTTCGTGCGACAGCCTTTCCAACACATCTTCCGGCAGTTCTTCAAAGAATCGCGAACGCATGTTGTATCCAGGCGCTTGTTGGCACGCGTGATGGTGACATACACATCAGATACCGTTCTTCTTCCAAGCCGGCATCTTCCTTCTGCCAATTCCCATGCGGGAACAAACCATCTTTCAGATCGGTGATGAACGCCGCATCGAACTCCAACCCTTTGGCCAAGTGCACCGTCATCAATTGCAATACATCCTCGCCAGCCTGGACTTAGTTGTTAACGACTTCCAGCGACTCAAGCGAGAAAAAAGCCGACAACGGCTCATAGATGCCAAACCCTTCTTCCGAGACGAACAAGGTCGCTGTATTCACCAGCTGCTCCAAATTCCCGATGCGATCGGTGCCTTCTTTTTTAGTCTGATAGTGCTTCAACAGGCCGCTGTGTCCTTTATGACAGGCAGTTAATCCTAGTATCAGTGCGATATGCGTCTTGCCGACTCCAGAAGTCCCTAGCACAATGACGTTCTCGCACTTGTTAATCCATTCACAACCCTGCCACTGGCGA
>JFJP01034020.1_pt1 | contig 42846 bp, 43 predicted proteins | sample 431651 | NCBI WGS metagenome assembly JFJP01 (sample SAMN02602958, study PRJNA72255) | Microbial mat metagenome, whole genome shotgun sequencing project. | biome: fresh water; feature: sink hole; material: water; isolation source: purple microbial (photo- and chemosynthetic) mats found in...
TTGTCGGTGCTGAACTCGTAGGCGGTTCCGCGGTGCAGGTACTGAAAGGTGATCGAGCCGTCGGCGTTTTTCCAAGCCTTGGGCAGGTCCATAGCGTACTGAGACTCAGGAGAGACAGGGTACTTCACCAGCGACTGGAACCCGCCAGGCATGGTCGAGGCACCCTTGACGTCAGGCCGGTACATGTTCCACATCTTGGTGCCTTCGAGCTTGCTGGCACCAGTAATCACATCCACCTGATCCTTAGCAACCGAAACCAATTTGCCCGTAAAGGTCAGATAGCTGCCAGCGACATCCTTGCCCGGTCAGGTCGGCGGCGCACGCTCCGGCGGTCAAAACCACCGAAGCAACAAACAGAAACAGAATCTTCTTCATGAGATCCTCCATGGGCGCCAATGCTCACCACAAATAACGATATGGTCAAGTCCAGTAAATGATGATAAACCTATGATCGAGGAGAACTCATGAACCATCCGTTTCTTTCACTGGCCTTGGTTTTTGTCTCTGCGGGTCTGGCAGCCCAGAACCCCGTTCCCCGGTTTACCTACGAAAACCGTTCCGGAACCGCCGGAAACACCCTGACCGTCGAAGGCAAGTCCTTTGGTCCTTATAAAGATATCTATTCCATGACTCCCTCTACCTCGGCTATGACAGGACTCTTTCTCGTGACAAAGCGAGACAAGACCTATATCGTCGCCCAGGGAAAAGAAACGGGACCGTTGGGCCAAAATTACGAACCCGACCAAAGCGCCATCTCCGATGATGGAAAATTCTCGTTCGTTTCTGCTGTCGCTTACTATGAGGATGAAAGAGAGACCACCGACACCCAGCTCTGGGTCAATGGAAAGCTCTACGGGCCGTTTTTCAGCCTCCAGCTCGTCGACTATGCCGAAACAGGCGGGTTCTGGATGGCCACCGTCGGTTTGGGGGACGACCAGTACGGTCTGCTGCTCAACGGAAACTTTCTCGGGCCCTTTGTTTCGGTGGAACACACCTGGATTTCACCCGATGGAAAGAACTGGGGTTATGCGACCACTGATGCAAACGGTATCACCACCGTGGTGACTGCCGATAAAACCTATGAAGATGTGATGGATTTCAACTTCAATATGATGTACCCACGAGAACCCCACTGGGGCTTCGGCATCAAGTTGACAGAGGACGAAGAGCTGATCGTGGTTGACGGAAAAACTTACGCAGGCTACCTCGGTTTCTCCGGACTTTACACCACCTACTCTGGACGGCACTGGGGCTTTGAGGCCCAGAAACACACCGACACCGGCGATTCTTCGTTTGTCATAATCAACGGCAAAGAATACGCGGGAGAGGGCTTGGGAACCTCCTACCTGGGCAACAAAGAGTCGTTTACGTGGACCCTCCGTGACGGCAACAAAGCCACGGTCCAGATTCTGACCCTACCATGAACCGGTCCCAATCCCTGCCGGGAATTCTGCTGCTCTGGACCTGTTTTTCGGCGTGGGCCCAACCCGTCCAAGGTCCCCAGACCCGGCTGACCTATGAAGACCGCTCCGGCACCACCGGTCACACCCTGATTCTGGAAGGCAAATCGTACGGTCCCTACAAAGACATTGCTGCGGCAGTGTATTCCACCTCCGGGACGGCGGCGGCCTTTGTTGTCGTCAAACGCAACAGGCTCTGGATTTTAGCCCAGGGCAAGGAGACTGGTCCCCTGCCCGCGGGCTTTGAGCTCGACAGGCTTCAGATCGCCGACGACGGTAAGGTGTGGGTTTTGACGGCCACGAGGGCCAGCACTCTGGAGGACGAACCGCCGGAAACCCTGCTGTGGGTCAACGGAAAGAGCTATGGGCCTTACCCGGAGCTGACCACGGTGGAGTATGCAGAAACCGGGGGTGCCTGGTTGGCTGCCGTACGCAGTGCCCCGGAAGAAGCCGGTGTCCTGATTTCGGGAAAGGCAGCGGGGCCGTTCTACACCGTGGACCACGCCTGGCTGCTTCCCGATGGAAAAGGCTGGGGCTACGTCGTGTCGGATTCCGACGGTAAAGTCAGTGTGGTGACTTCAGAAAAAACCTGGCCTGACATTGTGGGCGGCAACTTTGCCGCCCTCTACCCACGGGAACCCCACTGGGGCTACTCCTTGAGAATCGGGGACGAGGAAGAATGGATTTTTGTGGATGGGCAGACTTACAGCGGATACTTGAACTTTCAGGGCCTGCTTCTCACCCCTAGCGGCGGGCATTGGGCCTTCGAAGCCGAAAAACTCTCCGATGCCGGAGACTCGGCTGTTGTGGTGGTCGACGGCCGAGAGTACCCAGGTGAGAACCTTGTCTGGAGCCGCCTGGGCACCCACGAATCGTACACCTGGACCGTCCGCGAGGGCGGCAAAATCAGCGTCCAGACCCTCAAACTCCCTTGATCTTGGGGGTGTACTCCAAGGCCGCTTCCAGCAGCAGGGGCTTGGAGTAGTAGTACCCCTGAATTTGGTCGCAGCCAATCTCAGCAAGGAACTGCTTCTGCTCGGCGTATTCCACTCCCTCAGCCACGACCTTCATATCAAAGGATTGGGCCATTTGAAGGATGGCCCTCACCAGCTTGGAGTTCTTTGCATCACCGGGAATACCGTCGATAAAGCGTTTGTCCACCTTCAGAACCTCGGCTTCAAAGTTCTGCAGGTACCCCAGGTTGGAGTACCCCGTTCCGAAGTCGTCGATGGAAAAGGTGACACCCAAGGTCCGCAAACGACGGAAGTGCTGGGTAATGGCCGGATCAAGAACCATCAGAATGCCCTCGGTGATCTCAAGCTCCAGATAGTGGGCTAGGCGGGTGGACTCACATTCCTGGTAAATGCTCTCGAGGAACCGGGGCGTCAGCAGCCCGGGCGAAAGGTTGATGCTGACCCGGAAGTCCCGCCGCCCCCGCTCCAGCAACCCCATCACCAGGCCGAGAGTCTGTTTTAGAGTCCTGGTAGTCAGGGCCTCGATCAGACCATATTGCTCAGCCAGGGGAATGAATTCTGCAGGAGAGATCGGGCCGAGACTGGCACTGTTCCAGCGGGCCAGCGCTTCAAAGCCAGACAGAGACTCATCAGAAAGCCTGACCTTGGGCTGAAACATCGTGAAGACTTCAGAGTTGTGAACCGCTTGGGCCAAGGCTTCCTTGATCTGCTCCCTTCGGACAGATTCTTGATAGGCTTTGGGATTGAAGGGGTGGAATTGGCCCAAACCAGTTTGCGCACGGGTATGGAGGAGGTTGAGAAGATTTCGGACCAGCTGGGCGGGTGAGTCGCTGTCATCGGGGAAGAGAGTAAACCCACCGCGAAATCCAAGCGGATGCCCCAAGGAGACTTTTCTGTTCTCCTCCGTCAAAAGTTCCTGTATAAGCCCCTGAAAGGGACCTTGCTCGGGGCGGGTTCCCGGTGGAATGGTCAGTGAAAACAAAAAAGTGCTGCCCTCAATGCGGTACAGCTGGGCTAAACCCTCGGGTGGGCGGAACTGGGGCTTCTCCTCGATTCCTACTTTGAGACCTTCCGCACAGCCACGGGCTACCCGCTGCACCATTTGGGTGGTGTACTCCAGCCCCTGCGACTCATTGAGTCCATCCAGGCCCTCGAGGCGCATTCCCGCCAGCACAAATTTGTAACCGGCAGGCAGGTTTTCCTGCCTCCATGCTGCAATGTCTTTTTCCAGTTTTCTTGCGTTGGGCAGATCCGTATCGACATCGTAAAAGGCAATGCGGCTCAGTGTTTCCGCCGCCTTGCGGGCCTGCCCGGTCAGAGTGGCGGCAATCTGATTGTTGAGGAACACAAAAAAGGTCACAGTGGGAATGGCAAAGTAAAGAATCTGCGTCATGTATTTTACCTCCTCCTCCGAGCTGAGGACGAGGTAAAAGTAGCGGCTGGGATCATACGAGAAGAGAAAGAAGGTCAGCGCAAGCAGACCCAGACCAAACAGGGCAGTTATCCACTGACTCTTGGAAAAAAACCCGACCATCAACACGAAAAGGGGAGAAATCAACAATAAAGAACCCTGGCCTAGGACAATGTTGCCCCCGGAACCAGTGAGTACGGCCATAGAAATCACAAAATGGAAGATGGTGCTGCTCAAGGCGAGGGGAAACAGCCAGGAAGAATCCGCCTTCATTTTCAAGGTGACCATCAAAGCCAGAACCGAAAAGAACAATCCAATTAACCGCAATACCAGGACAAGCCCGAGATTGGGGTACTGAAGTTGATCGGGCAGGTGCTGACTGACCACTGCTGTTGTGTACAGAACCACAAAAAGCATACAAAGGCCCAGAAACGTCCGGTGCAAGACTCTCCACTCAAAGGAGTCGGGTATGGGGTTCATTAACCACCTCCACCTCTTTGATGACAGCACGCTTCTGCATCGGTGCAAATCCCCCGTTTGGGGGATAGTCCGCAATTCAGGATTCGGTTGATGCTTCCAAAATCAGTCGTATCAAATCAACACGGTTTGTGATGTCTAACTTTTCGTAAATATGGGCCAAATGGGTTTTCACGGTTTCTTCCGAAATAAACAGTTCTCTGGCGATATTCGCCCGCGTCTTGCCGTCCAGTACGCAAGTAGTGATTTCCTTTTCCCGCTTTGTCAGACCCAAGATTTCCACCCGGTCCTTGCGCTGACTTGCCGAAAGCCCTTGCAAACTGTCACCACTGCGATCACGAAGCATCACAGCCTGATAGTCCGGCCCCAAGGACGGCACAGCGACCTCTCGCAGGCTGAAAGGAATCTGCGTGAGAAGCGACAGTACCTCAGTCAACGGGCGGTTCTGAACCTGTTCCAGACGCAGACCTGTCAGCTCCAGAAAGGCCCGGTTGAACTCGACCACAACACCCTGCCGGACAATGACGACAGCCTCAAAGGTCAGGTCGGCAAGGATTTGCTTGAACCGCAAGGATTCCGAGGCCGCTTCCCGGTGAAACCGCTCGGTGGCCATCATCCGGTTCATGGTCAACAGAAGAAAGGTCCCGGCCAAAAACATGGACACCAGCGAAAAGGCGATCACATGGGGAACCGGATGAGGAAAGGTCTTGTAAGTGTACAGAAGCACCAGATTGAAGCAAACCGTGAGCGCGGGTATTCCCAGTTTGGCGGCTGTTGGCGCGGGCAGAATCAGCAGGCTGAAAGCCAGCCCGTTAAGGGTTCCCAAATACATAGCCGAAAAGTCCCGGGGCAAAAGAAGCTGCAAAGCCATATCTCCCAAACAGAACAGGACGAGTATGACCACCGCCAGACTGTGGTAGACCCTCAGTGGCCAGTCACGGTGGAAGGCCCACCCGAGAAGCACAAACAGACCAAGTTCCAACAGAAAATTCATCCAGATCAGAATCGGTATGGTGCCAGGAAGCGGCAGGTCGGAAACAAAGACGGTGAATCCCACCAAGCCAAAAATGGCAATCAATACCAATGGTAGGGAAAGGCGTGCCATGACAGGGTAGCGTTGACCAACGGTTTCTGACATTAAAATTAGAATACACCCAAACCAAGGAGAGTTGAACATGGCAAATTGGCTGAGCCTTTATGAGAAGGCCGACTACGAGGTTCGAATCAAGGCACGGCTTTTGTCCTTGGTTTTATGGATTATGATTGGGGTTTACGCTGTTTTCTGTGGACTGTTTGCGGTGTTCAACACCTTCAACGTGGCTTTTGCTGTCTTCCTGGCAAGCCTTCTGGGACTGATTCCTCCACTGGTGTACCTGCGGAGTGGCCGCTATGATCTGAGCACCCAAATTGCAACACCTTTGCTGCTGTTTGGAATGTGGCTGGGCAATGTCACCAATGATTATACAGGAGACCAGACCATTGCCGTAGCAGCGCTCGGTTATGCAGCCATGTTCCTGGTTATGACACTGTTTCTGCGGGGAAAAAACCTTCTCCTGGGTTCTGCCATCTCCATTTTTGTTTTGTTTCTGATTCAGATCGGCCTCTCCTATACAGACATTGAAGCCACAAAGGCCAACCTCACTTCGGTGGCCGCCGGCCCCACCATCTTTCTACTGGTGATTTTGGTGTTGGGTATCACCATCCAGCGGGTGTTTCTAACGGTATCCAACGATCTGTTTTCGGAATTGGAGCGGATTGCCGAGGCCCGCCGAAAAAATCAGGCGGTGGTGACCAAGGTCGCAGCCAGCCTGGATCAGAGCGACGCCCTGATGGCCAACTCAACGGAAACCGCAGCCTCAACGGTCGAAATCGAACAAAATGTCCGGCATATCAAGGAGCGGATTCTCAACCTTGACCAAAGTTTTGGAAATACGGGCAAATCCCTGGAAGCCATCAGCCGGAACCTCGAGACACTCACAGACCTGATTCAGAAACAGACCGCCATTGCGGGGACGTCCTCTTCGGCTGTTGAGCAGATGGTGGCCTCTATACAGAATGTTTCGGGAATCATTGAGAAGCGCGAAGCCGAAGTGCAAGCCCTTGATCAGACCTCACGGGATGGCCAGACCGCGATGGAAGAGACCGTGGAGTCGTTCAAATCGGTGGTCCTGCAGATCGACAGCATCAAGGAAATGACCCTGATCATCAAAAAAATCGCATCCCAAACGAACCTTCTGGCCATGAATGCCGCCATTGAGGCAGCCCACGCCGGTGATGCCGGACGCGGCTTCTCGGTGGTAGCCGACGAAATCCGCAAGTTGGCTGAGTCCAGCACTCAGAGTGCCGGGTCCATCGACCAGAATCTCAAAATTCTTATGGACTCGCTGAAGGGAACCGGATCAAGGGTCGATGCCTCGGGAAAAGCCTTCGAAAAGGTCAGGCTCAACGTGGAACTGGTTTCCAATGCCATGCACGAAATCGCTGCCAGCACGCTGGAAATGAACGCTGGAACCGATGAAATTCTCCGTTCCACCGGCCAGCTGAGCACAGCAACGCAGGGGGTAGAAACCAGTGTGGATGAGGTGACCAACGCCTACCGCCAAATTCTGGAAGACATCCGAAAGGTCAGTGAGGTCATCACGGAAATTGCCTCCGGGATGGAAGAAATTGGAACCGGCACTACGGATATCCGGCAGGCTGTGGCTGAGATCAGCCGTTTGGCAGAAAGTCTGAAGGAACAGACCGCCGAGTTGAACCAGGCGGCGGCCGATTCCGGACAGACCTGAGCCTTAGCTGCGGGATAAAGTATCGATCGTCGCCAGTTCTTCCTTAGTCAGGGTGAACTGGAGGGCTCCGGCAGCTTCCTGGGCGTGTTTGACCTTGGTGGCACCGGGAATGGCCACAACGGTATCGCCGTGAAAGCGCACCAGCCAGTTCAAAGCTACCTGGCTGGCACTGGCGTTGTGCTTTTTGGCTGTCTCCTGTAGAAAGCGGACCAGCGCCTCGGTCTTTTTGAGGCCTTCGGGGTTCAGACCCGAATACTGACGGCGCATAAAGCTGGCAGCTTTCAGAGCCGCAGGGTCGTCGTGGAAACGGCCCGACAGCAGTCCCTGGGCCAACGGTGAATACGCGATGATAGTGATTCCCAGTTCTTTGGCCACCGCCAACGTGCCATCGGCCTCGATGGATCGGTCAACCAGGCTGTAGCGAACCTGGTTTGACGCCAGGACCTGGCCCTCTTCCTTCAGAACGCGGTGAAAAGCCCGCATGGCTTCGCCGCGGAAATTGCTGATGCCGACAGACCGGACCTTATGGTCCTTCAGGAGCCCGGCCAGTGCCAGCGCCTGCTTTTCAATGGAGGAAAGGGAAATGGGCTGGTGGATCTGCAAAAGGTCGATGGGGTAAGGGGACAAAGCCGCCTGACGGGCGGGGAAGGTTTTACCGATCGAGGCGGCCGTCCGCAGCGCCGGCCACCACTTGGTGGCAATGACGACCTCACCGGGCTTCACAGCACGGCGGACCAAGGCACCGGCCAGCGCCCTTTCAGAGTTGCCTCCCCCGTAAACTTCGGCAGTGTCAAACCAGTTGATGCCACCCTCGAGGGCGGCTTTGACGATGTCGTCCATCACCTGAGTTTCGAGAACCGGCCAGAACTTCGACACCAAACCCCTGCCCTGGCTGAACTGCCAGCAACCCAGGCCAAGGGGGGTAATCTTCACGTCGCTTTTTCCAAGTGTCCTGAGTTCCATGGGAACCTCCGGGTCTCAAGATACTACTGAGGCTTGCGAACCGGCCACACCTGGGCCAAAACCATTCCTGCCAGCATCAGAGCGCAGCCCAGAATTTCCCGAGGTCCCAGGGTTTCGCCCAGCAGCAAACCCCCGCCAAAAGCCGCAAACACGGTTTCGAGGCTGAGGATGAGCGCTGCTGGACCCGGTGCGACGCCCCGCTGGCCCACCACCTGCAGAGTGTAGGCAATTCCCACCGAACCGAACCCGGCGTACAGTAACGGAACCAGGCCACCCTGAAGCCCGGCCCAGGTGAAGGTCTCCAACGGCACTGCCACGCCCAAACTGAGCAGCGAGCAGACGCCAAACTGGATCACCGATAATTTCAACGGATCAAGGTTGGGCACAAACCGATCAATGACCAGAATATGGAGCGCCCAAAACACCGCACCGATCAGTTGAAGTCCGTCACCAAACCCCATGGTGAACTCGGCTGTGATGCTCAGAAAGTAGAGGCCGACCAAGCCCAGGACAGCGCCGATCCAGACGCCCAGCGTGGGGTGGCGCTTGATGAACACACCGAACACGGGAACCAGCAGAATGTAAAATCCTGTTAAAAAGGCGGCTTTACCGGCTGTGGTCCAGTTCAAACCGATCTGTTGCAGGCTGGCGGCAATAAAAAGGATGACTCCGGCCAACAGGCCAGGCAGCAGCGCCGCCTTCCATCCCGCCTGCTCCTTGGTGAGACTCGAGGACTTGAACAGAAAGGTCAGGGGAATGAGGGAAAGGCCGCCCAAGGCGAATCGCAGACTGTTGAAGGTGAAGGCTCCCATATGGTCAAGGCTGACCCGTTGGGCGACAAAGGCAATGCCCCAGATAAAGGCAGTTGCGAGAAGGGCGAGGGAAGAACGGACGGGATGGGAAGAAATGATGGACTCCTTGACAGACGTAGACTTTACCGAGAGCGCCCAGGCTTGCCAATAGGGACTTGTTGGCCTTTACTTTCCTGAGTAAATTGGTAAGATATTGAGATCCGGGAGGTCTGCATGCATTTCCGCCTGACGATCAAGATTGCCCTTGGAATTGCGGCCATCGTCTTTGTCAACTTGTTGGGTTATGGTTTCTTTTTTGTCGTCAACCTCCAGACAGTGGGTGAACTGACCGCGCGGGAGGCCTTTCAACAAAAACTGGACGGCGACCTGACAATCTTTGGTCAAAGAGTCGAGGAAGCTTATGGCAAACTCTCGCTTCAAGATCTCAAACTGGTGGGAGAAAAGGGGGAATCCCTCGAGAATCAGTTTGCCATTGTCGACAGAATGGAAGCCGAGCTGCACGTTCAGGCAACCATTTTCCAAAAGGATGACAAAGACTTCCGCCGGATTTCGACCAGCATACGAACGGCCGAAGGCGAACGTGCCATAGGGACCTTTTTGGGGACAGACAGCAAAGCCTATCCTTCGATCAGCCGGGGTGAGGACTATCATGGCGAGGCGAATATTTTGGGGGAGCCCTATGTGACAACCTATCATCCCCTCAAGGATGACGCGGGCACAACCATCGCAGTTCTGTTTCTTGGTGTCTCCAAAAAAACCATTGGAGGGATCATTGAGGCTCAGTCCCAGTCCAGTCTCTTCAATCTGGTTTGGATTTCCCTGATTTTCGCCGTTGCTATGGTCACCGCCGGTGTTCTTGTCTTTCAGCGTCTGCTGGTTCGGCCCATCCGTGAAGTTTCAGGAACTCTGGGGATGATTGCCCAGGGGCAGGGAGACCTGACCCTGCGGGTGATGAAGCGGACGCATGATGAAATTGGCGATCTGGCGGAAAACTTCAACCGCTTCAGCAGCCAGATGGCCGATATGGTGCGCAGCCTTTTCAAAGTCGTCGCCTCTTCCGAGGTTCAAGGGACCGAGCTGGCCACCAGTTCTGAGGAACTTTCCGCCACCATGGTTCAGGTCTCAGCCAATATGACCAGTCTGGCCAAACGGACCCAAACCTTGTTTGTTGAAGTCGGAGCCGCCTTCCAGGCCGTGCAGGGAATTGAAACCCAGAGTCAAAAGGCTTCTCGGATTGTGGAGGACCAGGCGGCGGCCATCCAAGAGACCTCCCAGGCCATCCACTCCCTGGTTCAGAAGCTTCTGGTGGTTTCGAACGAAATCACCTTGAGGAGAAACCAGATGGTTGAGCTTGATGAAAGTGCCCGTTCGGGCGGTGCCCAAATGGAAAAAACCAATCAAGCCATGGAAAAGATCTCGAAGTCAGCGGTCGGCATCAACGAAATGATTGCGATCATCAACTCTGTTGCCATTCAGACCAACCTTCTGGCTATGAACGCCGCCATCGAAGCAGCCCACGCCGGTCAGCATGGCCGTGGCTTCTCGGTTGTCGCCAATGAAATTCGAAAACTGGCCGAGGCGACGGCTGCCAACGCCAAAGGCATTGAAGGGTCCTTGAAAGAAATCACAGGCCAGATTGACTCTGCCGCCGTTCTTGCCCGAGGTACCGAGGCCTCCATCCGACAGATCCTTCAGGGAATAGGATCGGTTTCTTCAAGTCTCGACAGCGCTTCCAAAGAGCTGACTCAGTTCTCGAGCGAAGGTCAAACCGTGGAATCGCAGCTTTCAGCAATGAACGGGCTGACCCAGGAGGTTTTGACAGCTTCGGGGCTTGTTCTGGCCGGAAGCGGACAGATCAAAGCTTCCATGGAAGAGATCGAGAATTTGGCTCAGGAGAACAAGGAAGGCATCGAAGAGATGAATGCCGGCATAAGGGAAGGCTCGGAAGCCACCCACAATCTGGCCCTGCTGGGGGACAGCAACGCCCAGAGCATCCGGGAACTGGACCGGTTGATCTCGGGCTTCAAAATTGCACCCTGAAGCACAGCGTTCACCTTTACAGCCCTCGATTGGCTGACTATGGTGGGGGGCGTAGGAGTGCCTCATTGAGCTCAGTTCCACCCGCTTCCAGGCGTTTGAGCCTGTTGGAGCCCATCATTGCCCTCACCGTTTGCCTCATGCTGGTCAGCAACATCATTTCACAGAAGTTTTTTGCGGTTTCCCTTTTAGGACTACCGGTCACCACCGATGTCGGCACCCTTCTGCTGTTCCCTTTCACCTACATCCTGTCCGATATTCTGACTGAGGTGTACGGCTACGGTACCTCGCGCCGGGTGGTCTGGTACGCTTTCGGGGCCAATGTCTTGGCCGCCCTGATGTTCACCGCTGCCGTCGCTTTGCCCGCAAGCCCCGATTTCGCCAACCAGAATGCCTTCGCTGCGGTCTTGGGTCAGGTTCCCGGTTTGGTGGTGGCGTCACTGGCCGGTGCCTGGTTCGGTAGTTTCGCCAACGACAGTACGTTGGCCGCCCTGAAGGTCTGGATGGTGAAGTGGGACCCCCAGCACCGCTGGTTGCCCCTGCGCACCATCGGGTCGACCCTTTTGGGCGAACTGATCGACACCACCCTTTTTGTCGGCATTGCGGTTCTTTTTGGAGTCTTCCCCGCCGAGGCTCTGGTCAGCCTGATCATCAGTCAATGGGTACTGAAAACTTTGGTGGAAATCGTTTTCACGCCTCTGACGGTGGTGGTTATTCGAGCCCTCAAACGCCACGAGGCCCTCGATATGGTAGGCACCGAGTCTTGGAACCCCTTTGCCTTCCATAAGGACGGCGGGGAGAACCGGTACCGGTAACCAGGGGGCACCTTGTCTTGTCTTCAGGAATTGGTTACTTTGCTGGTCGTGAATTCCCAGGAGGACACCCTTGAAAATTCCCCGATGCATGAGCACGCAGCATCCTGACAACGTCAATGTTCCCTTTTTCTCCAAGGGACAGAAGATCGGCGGTGAAGATGAGATCAAGGAAGCGTACTACACCTTCAGCCACCTGGGCATTGATGAGCAGATGTGGGACGTGGAAGGAAAAGAGGTGGACAACTACGTGGTCAAGAAGCTTCTGACCACCTACGAGCATTTCTTCCGCGAGAACCTTTTGGGCGAAGATGTCCGTCTCACCCTGCGTGTGCCCAACCCGGTCGAAGAACGCGCTGAAGCCAAAATCCTGCTCGAAACACTCGAGTCCATTCCCCGCAGTTTCGATGCCAGCGCTCTTTTTTACGGCGAGGACAGGGCTCCCATTTTCGAGGTGATTCTGCCCATGACGGACAGCGCTCCGAGCATCGACCATATTTACCGCTATTACAAAGATTTCATTGTCGGCCGCCAAAACCAGGTGTTCAAAAAAGGCGGCATCACTATAGGTCAATGGATCGGTCAGTTCAAACCGGCGACCATCAATGTCATTCCGCTGATGGAAGACCTGTACCACCAGCTGGCCGCCGATACCATTGTCCGCGAATACCTTTCTGACAAACCGGCCCCTGACGGTGGCCAGCGGGTGTTCCTGGCCCGTTCTGATCCTGCCATGAACTATGGAACCTTCGGTGCCGTCGTCAGCAACAAGGTGGCGCTGATGCGCCTTCAGAAACTGTCGGCTGAAATGGGCGTCGAACTGCACCCCATTCTGGGAGCCGGTTCTGCTCCTTTCCGGGGCAATCTCAACCCCAGGACTGTCCGTCGGTTTTCCCGCGAGTACCCCTCGGTAGAAACCTTCACCCTGCAGTCTGCCTTCAAGTATGACTATCCGCTTGATGAAATTCGTGAGGCGGTACACTTTCTGCGCAATGACTACAAGCCCGGCCGGGCCATGATTTTTGATGCCGAAAGCGCGTTGGCACTAGCCGAGCCCTACACGGTCGAGTACAAGAAGCAGGTCATGGCGCTGGCACCCGTGGTCAACAAAATGGCACCGTATATCCCCAAGCGGCGTGACCGCAAGCTGCACACGGGCCTGTTTGGATACGCCCGCAGCCTCGACGGTGTTACACTTCCCCGGGCCATCACCTTCACAGCCGCCCTGTATAGTCTGGGCCTCCCCCCCGAATTGCTGGGCCTCACAGCGTTCCAACCAGCCACTTACCACCGTGCCCGGGAGATCTACTATTTCTTTGAAGAAGATCTGCGGGATGCTCTGCGGGGTCTGAATCCCGACAGTCCATATCTGCCCGAGGGTCTGCTGGACAAGCTCGAGGAACTGGGAATCCGCTACGAAATCGATCAGGAACAGAAGAGCCTGACGGACCAGATTCTTCGCTGCCTGAAAGAGGGAAAAACCGACAGGATTACCGAACTGGTGCTAATGGCGGGCCAAGCCCGCCGGTTCCTGGGCTGAACGGAAGGTCCTCGATGGATCTCAACATTCTCCTAGGAAATGTCCCTGTCCTCTTTTTCTTTTTGGGAGCCCTGGCAGCTTTCGTCAAATCGGATTTGGAAGTGCCACCTCCGCTGCCAAAACTCTTTGTTCTGTACCTACTGCTGGCCATAGGTTTTCGTGGCGGCGTGGAACTCAGCCATTCCCCGCTGACGGCCGAAGTCATAGGAACCATGCTTGCTGGAATCGGGGCTGCCACCTTGATTCCCTTGGTACTGTATTTTGCCCTTGTGAAATCCTTGGGGCCCGCCAACTCGGCAGCAGTGGCAGCCACCTATGGATCGGTCAGCGCGGTGACCTTCATCACAGCCTCCGGGTTTCTTGAGGCCCTGGGACAAACCCCTGGGGGCCACATGGTGGCGGTCACAGCTTTGGTTGAGACTCCGTCACTGCTCGTGGCGGTTTCCCTGGCAAGAAGGGGTCTGCGGGAGCGGCGGGAAGAGACTCTGTTCCATTGGAGAGAGTTTCTCAGGGATACGTTTTTCAACGGCTCAATTCTGCTGCTCATGGGTGCCCTTCTGATTGGTGTGATAGCAGGGGCCGCAAACTCCCGGGGAGCCGAGGATCTTCTTCCTTTTACAAAGGGTTGGTTATTTACTGGTGTCCTGTGCCTGTTTCTGCTTGATCTGGGAGTTTCGGCTGCCAAGCGGTTGAAAGAGATCCGGACAAGGGTGGTCTTTATGGTGGCAGGGGGGATTCTCATTCCCCTCGTCAACGCCGCCCTTGGCCTGGGACTGGCTCTCTTGGTGGGGATGTCAGCCCCCAACGCCTTCCTGTTCGTGGTCATTCTGGCCAGCGCTTCTTACATCGTTGTGCCGGCCGCCCTCAGGTATGCTATGCCCGAGGCGAACCCAGGGTTGTTTCTGCCCATGGCGCTGGCAGTCACCTTTCCCTTTAATGTGTTATTGGGTCTACCATTATACTGGGCTGTGATCGGATCCTTCTGGAGTTTGCCATGAAAACCGTCAAACGGATAGAAATCATCATTGAGCGCAATCAAAAAGACAAGGTGACCCAGTTGCTTGATCACCTTGGCTTGGAAGGATGGACAGTCATTGCGGTTGAAGAAGGCCAAGGTGACAGGGGTGCCAGGGCCAGCGGGGGGTTAGGTGGAACCGTGGAGAACTGCCTGGTATTGGTCGTGGTCCAGCCAGAGCGCTTGTCGCCAGTGTTGGAAGGACTGCGACCTCTCTTGGCCCGTTGGGGTGGGGTCTGCCTGGTCACAGATGCCCTTTGGCTAAAACACCCGAGTTAGCCTAAATCCCGTAGAGACAGTATACTTTTCCTATGCTCACTTCCTACGGTTCTCTCCCTTTGCGCCTGGTACCCAAAACTGTTCTCCTTCCAGCCTTATTTCTGTTTTGTGCGGGGTTGGGCGGTGCCAACAACCTGGTTGACGCTTTTGCCAACCATTACTTCTTCCAACCCGAGACCTGGTGGACGCCCTGGCTGAGTCTTTTGATCTTCAATCTCAGTTTGATCGTTTTCCTCCATCCCATCTTGCGTTTGGCAGCCTGCGGCGACCTTCCTCCGGCGGAAGTCGGCTGGTTGGCACGCGCGGCGCTCAGACGGTTTCGACACCTCCCCGGTTTCACTATTTTGTTGTCTATTGCGTTGCTGTTTACCGGCGACGCCCTGGCAATGCTTCGAGACACCCTTGCAGGAACAATGACTGCCTTTACCATGCTGAAGGTTCTGGTCAATCTCGGTTCCGGCCTTTTCCTCGGAGTGCTGATCCATTTTTTTCTCGAGAATTCTCTCTTCTACACCAAAAAACAGCTGCGCGCCCTGGCCCCTGACCTTCCCCTCCCCTACCATTCCCTTTACTTCAAAGTCTTTCTGGTATTGACCGCCATCACTGTCCATCTCGCCGTTCAAACCGTTGCCATTATTCCGACGTTCATTATGGTTGACCGACCGGCGCTGGCGGTTCCTGAGGCCCCCACCCCCAACCACAGCGGCACCATGCAGTGGTTGAAAAAGAACGCCGATGTTCTGTTCAACGCCTCACGGTACGGCGCTCAAGAAGTGCTCAACGTCTTCTTTTTCCAAATGGCGTTCTACTTGATTTTCATCGCTCTGATGCTTCGAGAAATCAAACTGCTGATCAAACGCCCCCTCGAAACGATTGGCGGTAGGCTGAAGGATCTCAACCGGGGCCGACCCGAAGACCTCTGTGCCATCGATGTGGTGCAGAACGATGAATTTGCCCAGGTTTTCCTCGAGATCAACCGCATGATCGAAACCCAGCAAAGCGCCCTTTCTGCTTCCCAGCAGCGGCTCTCGCATATTGTTGCGGGGGCGGCCGACCCCATCGTTGTCTTTGACGGGCAGGGTGTCATCCATGTGTTTAATCCGGCGGCCGAAGAATTTTTCGGTTACACCGGGGCCGAAGCCCAAGAGCTGCCGTTTTCAAAACTGGTCGATCTGCCCGAAGAAGTCGCGTGTGCTTGTGAAACCGATGCCCTGCCGCTGATCCATTACCTTCTGGAAGAAAGCTCCGCCCTTGCAAGGCACTATGGTCTTCATAAAGATGGAAGCCGAAAACCCTTCGAGTCGAACATCAGCACCACTCAGACCCCCGAAGGCTCCTTGTTCACGGCCATTTTGCGGGACATTTCCAATCAGCTGGCCGTCGAAGAAGCCTTGACCCGGGCCAAAGTCGAAGCCGAAAACGCCAACCGCATGAAGAGCGAATTTCTAGCCAACATGAGCCACGAGTTGCGCACCCCCCTGAACGCGGTCTTGGGGTTCACCCAGCTGCTCGACAACGACAAGAACCTGACAGACGGCCAGAGAGAAAAGATCCGCACCATTTCGCGAAGCGGTGAGCATCTTCTCGAACTCATCAACGATATCCTCGACATTTCGAAAATTGAGGCCGGCAAAATCGAGATGCATGAAACAGCCTTCGATCTTCCTACCTTTGTTGCCGACATCCGCGACATGTTCTTGCTCCGGGCCAAAAAGAAGGGTCTCAACCTCGATGTCGAAATTCTGGACGGGCTGCCGCAGTACGTTCGGGGAGACCTGGGCAAACTGCGCCAGGTTGTCATCAACCTGGTCGGCAACGCCATCAAATTCACGGCCGAAGGGGGCGTGGGACTGGTGGTGGGCCGCGACGGAGATAAAATCCGCTTTTCCGTCAACGATTCCGGGCGGGGTATTCCCGAATCCGAGCAAGAAGCCATCCTTCAACCCTTTGTCCAGTCGTCGCTGACCGATCACGAAGGAGGCACGGGCTTGGGCCTGGCAATCTCGAGCCGGTTTGTTGAGATGATGGGGGGAAAACTCCAGGTGGCCAGCGTCGTCGACCAGGGGAGCACCTTCAGTTTCGATGTGGCTTTGGTGGAAACCGATGAGCGGCCCGAAACCCCCGACCAGGAAATCAAGGCTGCCGCCGTCAAGGCGGGCACCTCGGTGCTGGCGCTGATTGTTGACGACAAACTGACCAACCGCCTCATTCTCAAGGAAATGCTGGAAGGCGCCGGCTTTACGACCATGGAGGCCGAAAACGGCCAACAGGCTTTGGAGCGCGCCCAGGAATACCATCCTCGTATTGTCTTTATGGACATCAAAATGCCTGTGCTCGACGGCTATGCCTCGGTGACCCGGCTCAAGGCCGACCCTCAGACTCGGGAAATTCCTGTTTTTGCTCTGACCGCCAGCGCTTTCAAGCACGATGAGCAAAAGATCAAGGAAGCCGGATTCAACGGCTTTTTGGCCAAACCGTTCAAACAGAGCGCGCTGTTCCGCCTTATCTACGACCACACCGACATTGAGCTGGAGTACGAAACAGGAGTCGTGGAATCTGAGGTGGCGGCCGGTCCGGTGGACTACAACCGAGTCCGGCAGCATCTGGGGAAAACGGGACTGGCGGCCCTGGAAGATCTGGCAATGATTAACGATTTTGCGGCGGTGCGCCGCCTGGCAGACGAGTGGGCCGCCGACCTGCCGGAGTTTGCACAGGTGCTGCGTTCCCTCGTTTCGAGCTTTGACGAAGCCGGCTTGCAGCGGGAAATCGATGCGCTGAAGCCCTTGCAGGAGACCACGGCATGAACCTACCCGTTTCACGAATCCTTATTGTCGACGATATTGAGGAAAACCTGAAAGTTCTCACTGAGACCCTGCAGGAGAGCGGCTACAATCCTTTGCAGGCCAAGAGCGGCGAGCGGGCCTTGCAGATTGCCGCCAAGGCAATCCCCGATCTGATTCTGCTCGATGTGAAAATGCCCGGCATGGACGGCTACGAGACCATTGCGGCGTTGAAGGCCAATCCGGTGACAGCCGACATACCTGTGATTTTTATTTCAGCCCTCGGGCAGATTGAGGATAAGGTCAAAGGCTTCCAATCGGGAGCCGTCGATTACGTGTCCAAGCCCTTCCAGAAAGAAGAGGTGCTGGCACGGGTGGGCACCCACCTCAAACTGCGGCAGACTCAGCGCGCGGTGGAAGCCGAACGGGAAAAGTCTGAAAAGCTTCTGCACAACATTCTGCCCCGCGCCGTGGCTCAGTCCCTTAAGGAGCACGGTTGCAGCGACCCCCAGCTGTTCCCCGAGGTGACGATTTTGTTTTCGGATCTGGTGGGGTTTACCGAGCTTTCGGCACAGCTGGACCCCAAGACACTGATTGCCGAGCTCAATGCGCTGTTCACGGCCTTTGACGCCATCATGGAGCGGCACGGCTGCGAACGGATCAAGACTGTGGGCGACGCGTACTTTGCCGCTTGTGGCATTCCCGAGCCCCGGGAAAACCATGCCTTGCGGATGGCTTCGGCGGCGCTGGACATGCGCGATTTTGTCGTCCAGCGGAAAAAGACGGCGGCCCTTTCATGGGATATGCGCATTGGCCTCCATTCCGGACCGGCGGTGGCCGGCATCGTCGGTACCCACAAATACATTTATGACGTCTTTGGCGACACCGTGAACACCGCCAGCCGCATGGAAAGCCTTAGTGAACCAATGAAAATCAACTTGTCTGATACCACCAGGTCTCTGATCAAGGACCGCATGGTGACCACGGCCCGTGAACCGGTTCCGGTCAAGGGAAAGGGCGAGATGCGGATGTGGTTTTTGGAAGGGCCGTCTTCCGGGCCATCCTAAGCTGTGACTCCTCCTGGGTGTATCGGCCCAGATCGGACAGCGCCACCCAGGCCAAAGCGTGGCTTTCCTCACTGACGGTCAGCGGGACGCTGTCGTCGGCTTCCACCAGAAATCTCAGGTCGTAGTGGTCGTGCTTTTCCTGCCCCGGCCGGGTTGGAATTTCGTGGATATCGAGATCAAACAACCCCGAAAACACGAGACGCAGGCCGGTCAGTCCAGACTCCTCGCGGGCTTCGCGCAGGGCCGCTTCGGTCCAGTCTTCGCCCTCATCGGTATGTCCACCCAACTGAACCCACTTGTGAAGCTTGGCGTGGTGGGTGAGCAGCACCTTGGACCTGTCCGGATTCACAATCCAGGTGCTGGCCGTGATGTGCCGGTGGGGATTGGACTTTCCTTGAAGCACCTCTCCCGAGGCCAGGAACTCACGGAAACGCGCCGTTACATTGGCTTCTTCCGGGTGGCGTAGGGCGTAATCGTCAAGAAGGCATCTCATGGTAAGAACAGGGTACGGCATTCCCGATACAGGGGCAACTCTTCCATTGTACCGACAAACGTCTTTGCCCAGGCCGCCACTGCCGCCAGGTCCAGTTTCAGCAGAGCCAAATCACCCGCCACCAGGTCCAGGGGGAGCGAACGGGTACCAAGCCGCAGGTTGGACGCCAGGAATCCGGCGACCGTCACCAGGGCTACCGTCTTGGCGTGGATCGACAGGCCCGGTGGATTCCCGTGCTGGCGGGCGACCTCGATGTAGAGTTCGGGAAAGTTCCAGCTGTCGAGAACCTGGGCCCCCACTTCCTTGTGGTTGGTCCCGAAACGCTTGTGCTCCAGCACTTCCAGGCGACCTGCGGTGCCGACACTGGTCCTTAGCGACTCATAGCCGACGGTGTCGGTGTAGTACAGCGCGGCCTGACCGATGTTGTGGAGCAGACCGGCCGTAAAGGCCTCTTCATCAAGGTTGGGAAGAGCGGCAAGCACCGCCAGGCCTTTGGCATGGAAGGCGGTGTTCAAAGATTGCCTCCAAAAACCTTGAAAAAAGGGCTGTCTGCGGTCTTTTTCAAAAAGGGAAGCCCCGACGACCAGAACCACCAGACTGCGAATGGTGTCGAACCCCAAAAAGGAAATGGCAGTCGAAAGCTGAGTCACCGCCCGAGGCCTCGAATAGAGCGCGGAATTGGCCACCTTCAGAACCTTGACCGTCAGGCCAGGGTCACCGCTGATTACCTGCTCCATTTCGGCGAAGGAAAAATCCTGGCCTTTTTCGAGCATCTTCATCAATTTGGCCGCCAGATCGGGCACAACAGGCATGGTCCGCAGGTACTCTGCAAAAGGTCGGGAGGGGTTTACCATACCTTGATTCTAAACCCCCAATCCCGATCCGTACACAGCCTCGACGCACTGACGGATATAGTCGGCCAAGCGGGGGTCGATTTTGTCGTAGGTAGCCTTGAACCGGGGGTCGTCGAGGTACATCCGGGACAGCCCGACCAGAATTTCCGGGGTCGGCGTGTAGAAAAACTCAATGCCCTGGCGCCAGCGGGCGACAACGGCGCGAGCGGCAGGCCCGGCAGGGTCGGTGCCGATCAGCGCGGCCCAGTCGTGGTTCAGTGTCTCGCCAGCTTCTTTCATGGCTTTCTTCTGCTCGGTGGTCAGGCTATTGTACCTCCGGTGCGATTCCCGGACCACCTTGGGGTCCCAGCGCTCCAGGGCCTCTTCGGCATAGTCCCGCTCCTGCGGGGTCAAATTCTGAAACAGTTCTTCATCACTCATCGTTGTTTCTCCTTTTTGTGCTGCGATGGTTTTATCCACGGTTTCGATCAGGCGCTCCAGGCGTTCCATGCGCCGCCGCAATGCCGCTTTGTGGTCTTCGAGAGCCTTTATCACCGAAAAGTCTTTTTTTTCCATCATCCGCTTGATGGACTCCAAATCCAGGCCCAGCTCGCGGTAGAAAAGAATTTGCTGTAACAGCAGCAAGGCCTCCTCCCCGTACCAGCGGTAGCCGTTGTCGCCGAGACGGGACGGCTTGAGAAGGTCAATGAAATCGTAGTGGTGCAGGGTCCTGGGGGTGACTCCCGCCAGTTCCGCAACTTGTCGTACCGTGTACATGGAGCAAAGGTAAACTATGACGTTACGTTAGAGTCAAGCGTGTTGTACAATTGTTTCATGACACCCGACGAACTGCCCGAGACCTACGTTCGCTGGTTCAAAGGAACACCCTATGAAGACACTGCCGACTCCCATCCGTGATGAACTAGCAGGGTTCTGGAACCTCGCCTCGGTGGAGGGCCGCGAGGTGGTCCTTAAGATTCTCGACTTTCCTCTCGAGGACCAGGGGACGTTGCTGCGTGCCGAGGAACGCATTCGCTTTGTCCGGTTTTTTGGCGAGCTGTTTCTGGCCTACGCCTACACCAAGGTACCGGGTCGTCCCGCGCAGCGAAACGATGCTTGCGTTCAGTCCGGAACCTATTTTCGGGCTATTGGCGCCGAGCTGGGGAGGCTCCACGCCGCCTGGGACCATCTGCAGGTCGCGCTGGAAGGTCTCTCCCCCCACGTAGGGAACTTCCTCATCGATCCGAACAGCAGCGCCGACGAACCCGAGTTGACCATCATCGATTTCGACGTGGCCAACTACCACTGGTACCTCAACGACTGCGCCGTGGCCCTGTACTCGTTCGGCCTTCAGCAGACCGGGGGTATCGAGACCGAGGCCCGCCCGCCGGAAGGGTTTGCAAAACGGGCTTCGGGCCTGTTTTGGGAAGGGTACAGCCGGCACAAGGACCCCGGCTCGCTGGATTTGGACAAGCTGGAGCTGTTTTTGCAGTACCGGCGATGCCTGCTGTTCATGCCGTTTCAGGAACAGACCGCCCTCGAAGCCGACCGTAAACTCTTCGGCTAGACTACCGGTTCTCCAGCCATTGGGCAAACTGCTCGCCCAGCGCCCCATCCCCCCGCTGGTTGTCGGCAATGGTCAGGGTTCCATCTACAATGCGAATATCGGCCTTGAGGGACAGAGCTGGTTCGGGGTAGACCCTGGTACGCGCTGCCTCCATGGAAACCTGGGCCTGAGCCCAGACCTCCTCGACGGTGCGGTTGCAGACCTCGGCCAGAGCCCGCCCCGAAAAGGGTTCACCCATCAACGAGCGCAGGGTGGCATCGTGGCTGACCGAGTTGCCCGGCGCCCAATAGTGCAGGGCCAACAAAGGACCGATAGCGGGGTTATCGGCCAGGTAGCCGAAGCGGTTCAAAAACCAGGCTCTCGTCTGGGCAACTGCCATCTCGGCCAGCAGGTACCCCTGATAGCTGGCGGCGCTCTCCTGGTTCAGCAGATGGGGCACAGCCACCGTGGGGCGGGGACCTTCGGTGCCGAAAATCTTCCTCTCGGTCTGGCGGGCTAGGTCCAGAACGCGTTCGGCAGTCAGTTCGGCGTCGGGCAACCGGTAGAGTTCCCGCTCAAAACAAGGAAGGGCCAGAATACCGCGCTCGGAGGTGACCTTGAAGGGCTGAGCCGCCTCGATGTGCCGCCGGATCAGGTCGGCGGGTATGGTGCGGCCGTCGAGGCTGCGGGCGTATCGGATCCGCCAGTCGGGATCGCGGATCAGGCTGTCGAGAAACATCGACTGCGTTTCGGCGTAGGCCATCGAGGTGGGTGCAAACTCCTGGCTGAAGCAAGGAGAATCACCAGTCACATTGGCGAAATGCGCGGCATGGCCGCCCTCGTGAAACAGCGTTTCCAGCGCATCGAGCCCGGACCCGATTTGGGATGGTTGCGCGTTCGACGTGAAATTCACCACGGCCGGCACCCATTGGTCCCCATCGAAGAAGGCGGGCACGGGGCCGTGGCAGAAGCCGTTCTCATCCTTTCCTTTGCGGTCCAGCAGGTCGAGCGTCAGTCTGGCACCCCGGTAGGTGATACCCAGCCGCCGGAAACTCTCAGCCCAAACGGACACCGCCCGGGAAAACGGGTGGTACGGGTCCATTTCGGCAGTGGTGTCTCCGGAGGCAAAGAACCGCTGATTCCAGGGGGCCAGAGCGGCCTCACCACCGCGCTTCTTCAATTCCTCAAGGCTTCGGGACTGGGCGTCACGGGTCAGAAGCTCAAACTCGTCGAGGATGACAAACAGTTCGTCGGCCGACATCCGCTCAGTCTTGCGAACCTTATACTCGAAGTAGTCGGCAAAGCCCTGAAGGCGTGCAAAAGCATTGCGGGCCTTCACAATTTCGAGAAGACCGTGGGAGAGAACCCAGGTTTCGAGGGCCCGAAGGCCTTCAAAACTGCTCTTTCGTCCGGCTTCATCGGGGTTGGTGGCCATGGCCATCAGCAGAACGCCGAGGCTGGCAGGCTCCACCGCTCCCGAGGGTGCCGTATGGGTGGGCTGAAAGTCGCGGCGCAGGGCGAACAACTGTGATTCCAGAAGAAGCACCCGGTCCCAGGCTTCGCGGGCCTCGGCCGACTCAACGATATGGCTTTCGAAGAGGGCCTGCCACCCGGCCAAGCCCCGGTGGTCAGGGGCCTGCCGGCGAAGTTCGCGCACCAGGCGCAGTTTGGCGGGGTCGGAAAGGAAGGCCGTCCACGCTTGTTCGGCCGCTAAGAACCCGGCGTCGTCGAGGTCTGTCCCCATGTGGATGCCCCAGTAGCGGTCCTCCTTGGCACGGTGAAGCGCCAGATACTCGTGGTTGAGGTGATCAAAGGCCTGTTGGATTTCGGTGGAGTTCATAACGATAGACGATACCCCAGACCCCAAACCGTTTCAATCAGTTGGGGATCGGCTGGGTCGTCCTCGACTTTTTCCCGCAACCGGCGCATGTGCACGGTGACCGTAGTGATATCGCCAATGGTGTTTTCGCCCCACACGCGGGCGTAGAGTTCTTCTTTGGAGTACAGCCGCCCCGGGTTCTGAATCAGCAGGGCCAGCAGTTCCATTTCCTTGGCCGTTAGAGCCAAAATCTGATCCCTCAGGCGGATCTGCTTCTTTTCGAGGTCAAGCACCAGGGGACCGGCGCGGTACTCCTGGGTGGGAGCTACCCCGGCGGTGCCAGTCAGGCGGCGGTAGCGGGCCAGGTGCGATTTCACCCGGGCCACCAGCTCGGCGGGGCTGAAGGGCTTGGAAACATAGTCGTCAGCTCCCATACCCAGCCCGCGAATTTTGTCGACATCGTCTCCCCGCGCCGAAACTACCAGAACCGGGTAAGGCCAGCGGGGCCGGTAAGCCCGCAAAATCTCCAGACCCCCCAGTCCCGGCAGCATCAGGTCGAGCAGGAGCAAATCGTGCTGTCCGCTCATCGCCACCTCCAGACCCGTCTGCCCGTCGGTGCACAGGCTGACCTCGAAACCCTCGGCCTCCAAGTAATCCTGAACCAGCTCGGCCAATGCCGGGTCGTCCTCAATCAGCAGGATGCGCGTCGGCGACGTCACGGCAAAGTCACCGTGAACACGGCCCCGCCTTCGGGATGGTTGGACGCGGTCACCTCACCACCGAGGCTTCGAGCCAGCGTCCGGGCAATGGTCAGGCCCAGTCCACCGCCGCCCTGTGCCGGGTTGCGGGCCGGGTCTCCGCGGAAAAACCGGTCGAACACCTTGGGTAGAACCTCGGGGGATAGACCAGGGCCTTCGTCACGGAAGGTGATGTCACAGCCCGAAGGTCCCTCGGTGAAACTCAGGTGAAGCCGGGGATAAGGCCCGGCATGCTGAACGATATTGCGGACCAAATTGTCGAAAATCCGCCTCAGCGCCACTGGGTCAGCCTTCAAAGGCCGGCTTCCCCGCAAAGGCACGGAGGTGACCTCGAGTTCGGGCCAGTCGGTGGACCAGGTAGTGAGAGCAGCCCGCAGTTCCTCAATCAGATCAAGCTCTTGAATTTTTAACTGGGGCTGGCCCCAGTCCCAGCGCGCCCATTGAAACAGATCGTCGACCTGACGCTCCATCTGAAGAGCCCGCTCCAGGATAACGCCGTGGTAGCGGCTCTGCTTTTCGGGGGTGGGGGCAATGCCGTCGCGCAGACCCTCGGCGTACCCCCGGATCACAGCAAGGGGTGTGCGCAGGTCATGCGACACACTGGCTACCCAGGTACGCCGTTCCTCCTCAAGGGCCTGCCGTTCCAGCAGCGACTCCTTGAGGCGGCTTCTCAGCTCGTCGAAGGCCAGGCCGACACGCCGGAACTCGGGGGGTTCCTTGGGAAGACTGCCGGGTTCGAGGTCGCCCTCACCCAGCCGTCTTGCAGCGGCTTCCAGCTGGCGCAGGGGCCGCAGAACCGCCCGGCTGACCAACCAGGTGAGGGTGGCGTTGGTGCCAATCAGAATGGTCATCATGCCTAAGAACCCCATCAAAGCCCAAAGGCTCCATTCGCCCATGTAAACCTTGGGAGTCCAGCGCACTTCCAAACGGGCTTCCCGACCCGGGGCGGCTTCAAATTCCCAGGTAAACAAGGTGCGGGAACCTCCACCTGTATGGAACAGCTTCTTTGTTGTGTCAAAGAATCCTTCGGTAGTTCGGACCCAGCGGTCCTCGGACCAAGTCCCCATGCTGACACCGCGGGGCAAGGCTGCCGCCAGACGGTCAAACCCTGCCCCGTCCAGCAGCGCCAACGGGTCCTGCCGCAACTCGGTGTTCAAAACTCCCACCGCCCTGAACTCATTGTTCAGCGACCAAGTATCAGCTCCCGCTGCCGGGTCCCACCACCAGCGCACCAAGGCGCCGATCAGGAACAACAGGGCAAGGGGAACCAGCAGCATGGCGCTGAAGGCCCAGGCAAGGCGGGAGCGCAATGTCATCCTGAAGAATCCTACATCCGCATCCGGAAGCCGAGACCCCGTTCAAAGACCGTCGGTTCAAACGTCACCTTATCGCTGTCAAGGTTGGCCTGCGCCTTGGTTTTGGCGTCTTTCGAGGACCAAACGCTGTGCAGCAGAGCCAGGGCCATACCACCAGCCATCACACCTGCCGCCGGAGCCACTTTGGCAGGATCCGTTTGCCAGTAGTTCTTCATCAGTGTCCGCCGGGCCTCATGACTCAGGCTCGTGGATTGCAGGTCGCCGGGCAACAAGGCCCAGGAACCGTACATGGTAGCTCCTACCAAGGCCAACTGACCGACCAGGCTGACCGTTCCGCCCAAGGGGTCACCGACCTTGAACTGTCCCGTTCCGGGGATCAGAAAGGACGAAACAGCGGCACCGTAAACATACATCTTCTCTTGCCGTTCGACCGACCAAGCCTCTGCCAGGGCCTTGTAATCGCCTACCGTCAGGTCGCTCATCTTCACATCTTCGCGGGCCTGCACCCAACTCTCGAGGCTGTCGGCCCCTACACTGAACCCCAGGGCCAAACTCAGGACCGCCGCCGTTAATACACGCTTCATGTCCACCTCCTTGGTGATGGACTCAAACTACCGCGTTTTTGTGACAAGACAAGGAACCAAGCCTTAAACGTTTCTTAACAGTCTGTCAGGTCGCTTTCCACGGGTTGAGCAGAGCGCACCCCGAAACCTCAAAATCGGAGATGTTGCGGGTAGCCAGAACAGCCCCGGGGGCCAGCGCATGAGCGGCCAGCTGGGCATCAAGGGCCGGCATGGGTGTACCCGCCCGTCGCAAACGCGTCATCAAAGCGCCCCAGCGGGCAGCCACATCGCCGTCGAACGCCAAAATCCGCCCTGCAAAGCGGTCCTCCAGCTCCACCAGCCACAACGACAAGGCGGCACGCCGGTTCAAGGACGGCAGCAGATCGACACCCCTGCGAAGCTCGCCCAGCACCAGGGCCGGTAGAAACACATCAACCTCATCCAGAGTATCCAGCCACGCCAAAACCCTCGTGTCGGGCTCAGGCTTCAAGGTTTCACTAATCACACAGGTGTCGAGGATAATCATCCGAAATCCACCTCGCGGCCCGGTTCACGCGACCGCTCCAGGTGCAGCTCGGCCCTGGGTGCCGAACGGAAAAACGCCCCCAGACTCTGGCGGGGCGCTGTCAGACGCAGGTATTCCTCATAAGGAACAATCACCACCGCGTTGCGCCCGTGCCGCGTCACCGTCTGCGGCCCCTCTTTCAGGCACAGCCCCACCAGCTCGCTGAACTTCGCCTTGGCATCCTGCAACGAATACACCATGGTTGCCTCCTGAGAGAAGCATAATGCCGAGAGGGACAAACGACTAGTCGGACTAGTTGGAAAGAGGGGCATGCCGGCTGACGCCGCCGCCGTGGCTCCGGGGTCCCGTTCTTGCTCCGCAAGGAACCGGCCTGCGGCCGCCCTCCGCCTGGCTCATGCTTTTTTTGCTATTATTGAAGCAGGAGCACAGGGATTGCCGTTTGCTCTGGTAAACCCGTACAATCGGGTACGGTCGAAAATGACCGGGGAGTTGTGCTGAATGATCTTTCGGTTGGGTGAGCTTTTTTGCGGTCCAGGAGGAATCGCTCAGGGTGCGGATTTTGCCTCCCGTGCCATGCGTGAAGAAGGATGGGCCATCGACCATGCCTGGGCCACCGACTATCACCCCGAAACCTGTGAAACCTACCGTGCTAATTTCTTTCCGCAGGACCCCGAACGAGTTGTCTGCGATGACATTCGGACACTTTCGCAGAACTATGAGAAGCTGGAGGCCGTTTCACCTATTGAAGCGCTGGCTTTCGGTTTCCCGTGCAATGACTTCAGCATGGTCGGCGAACAGAAGGGTATCAACGGAACCTTTGGCCCCCTGTACACCTATGCGGAGAAAGCTCTGCGCCATTTCAAACCCCAGTGGTTCCTTGCAGAAAACGTCGGCGGTCTCAGCAGCGCCAATGAGGGAAAGGCCTTCGTCTCGATTCTCAAGGCATTCCGAGATTGCGGATACACCCTCGTTCCCCATTACTATAAATTCGAAGATTACGGCGTACCACAGGCAAGGCACCGGATCATCATCATCGGCATCCGCGAAGATATCGATGTCACCTACCAGGTTCCTGCTCCTACAATGGTTCGAAAAACCGCCCGGGAAGCCCTGGCAGGGATACCCGACTGGGCGGCGAACCAGGAACTCACCAAGCAGTCCGCTGGCGTCGTAGACCGCTTGAACCACATCAAGCCCGGGCAGAATGCCTTCAACGCCGATCTTCCTGATCGGCTGAAGCTCAACGTCAAAGGTGCGAAGATCAGCCAGATCTACAAAAGACTCGATCCGGACAAACCGGCCTATACCGTAACTGGAAGCGGTGGGGGCGGCACCCACATCTATCATTGGGCAGAACCAAGAGCGCTGACCAACCGCGAGCGGGCCAGACTCCAGACTTTCTCAGACAGCTTCGTTTTTCAGGGAACCAAAGAGAGTGTCCGCCGTCAGATCGGCATGGCGGTTCCGCCTGAAGGGGTCCAACACATCTTCGAGGCTGTTTTGAAGTCGTTTGCGGGAATCCCTTACGCTTCCGTTCCGTCGAACCTTGAAACGCTCAAGGCCCACCCGGGGTATGCCGCCCAGGAAGCAGAACAGCTGATGCTGTTGGAAAAGGCGGCCATCGAGTACGGGCGAAGAAAGATTGTGGTTTAGGCAAGGGCGTAATGATCAACTACTGGTGGGTTACCAGACCAAAGCGAAAACTGACAGAAGTACCTGAAATCCTGGCTCTTTTTGCAGAAACAGCCCTCCATCAACAATGGACGGGTCAAAGAACAAGGCATCTGGAAATTGAAGAAGCTCTGGAAAGGGAAGGTCTGAAAAGGACCGGTCAGCGGCGAGATCAGACGGGAGGAGGAGCTAGGACATACAGGGCTTGGATCGAAAGCCTAGGACTGCTGTTCAGACAGGAAGGCACTGGATTATTGCACCTGACACTCGCAGGTGAAGACATGATGACTGGTAGGTCTCCAGTCGAAATATTGACTGCCCAGGTACTGAAATACCAATTTCCCTCCTCATTCTCGATTTCACCTGGTGTAAGGGTGCATGAACGTTTTCGAATTCGGCCGTTCAGATTCCTTCTTCGCCTTCTGGCAGAACCCGGCGTCGAAAGCCTGACTGAAGAGGAAATTGCCAAGATCATAGCTGTCGAAGCTGAAGACGAAAGCCAGAAATGTTTTCGCAAAGTAGTTCTCCGTCTGCAAGAATTCCGAGAGCTTGGTGACAAGGCTCTCGATGCGGACTTTGCCATCCGCTATGCCTCTTCGCGGGGCGGACAAGGCAATACACACCCTCTGAGCCACTTGTTTGACCTGGCAAACACGCTAGTGAACTGGCTTGAATACACTCAGCTGATCGGCCGTTCAGACGGAAAGATCTTCATCCCCTCGGATAAAAGGGGCGAGGTCGAACGGATCTTGTCATTCACGCCCTCGTTCATTGATAGACCGGAACATCATGAGTATTTCCAAAGAAAGTTCGGTACTTCGAATGAGCACAAGCGGGATAACAGAGACCTACTAACATCGACGCCTGTCTCTACCCGGTTGATTGCGGAAAAGAAAATCCAGCGGATCTTTCTTTCGATGGCGGTTTCGCGGCCGATTCACCGCATTACCAAGGAACTGATCAATGAGATCGAAAACAAATCAGGGTACCGGAGCGACCTCATTGAGGAGGCTCTTTCGCGAAACCACCCGAGAGGAGCGATTTCTGCTTTCCTTTCTGAATACTACCACATGGCCTATTCGGGACGGGAAAAAGCAACCGACTTTGAGCTTGCGACAGTAACCATTTTCCAGGAGGTTTTCGGTTTCCGAGCCAGGCACGTCGGGCCGCAGAGACTGAGTCCTGATGTGCTGGTTGTTTCGGAAACTGAAAAGTACACGGCTATTATCGACAACAAGGCTTATTCAGCCTATAGCATTTCAAACGACCACAGAAACCGGCTTGTCCACAATTACATTCCCAAGTTTCGAAACTACGAAGGCCTTCCCTTGGCCTTCTTCACCTATATTGCGGGCGGCTTTGGGACGACGGCAACCGGATCCATACAGTCTGTGGCGGCCGAGACAGGCATCCACGGTAGCGGCATTGCTGTCTCAAATCTGATCAGAATGATTGAGACTCAGGAGAAGAAATCTTACGGACACCGCGCCTTCCGAAGTATTTTCTCTGCTGACAAGGTGATATTGGGTACCGATCTCGATCTTTATGACTGACTCCCTTTCCCCCGCCGCGCGGTCGGCCAACATGGCAGCTATCCGTTCCCTTAACACGGCTCCCGAAATGATGGTCCGCAAGGCGTTGTTCCGGCTCGGCTTCCGGTTCCGGATTGCACCGAAAAAGATGGTGGGCCGACCCGACATCGTTCTGCCCAAACACAAAGCTGTTGTTTTCATCCACGGATGCTTCTGGCACGGTCACGGGTGCCCGAAGTACCGGCTCCCTAAGTCAAACACCGGCTTCTGGGCAGAAAAAGTCCACAACAACAAGGTTCGCGACCACAACGACATCGAAGCCCTGCTGGAACAGGGCTGGCGGGTAGCCGTCGTTTGGGAATGTGTTGTCAAAGGTCCGAGGAAGGATAACCCGTTGCCAGTGACCATTGAGACATTGCGAGTCTGGCTGTACAGTTCCGACACGGAACTCGAATTGCCCCGCCCACAGAGGGGGTAGCGCAAGAACAACCGGCCTGCCCGGTTTTCTGGAGCGAGGGGGAGACTTCCCCCTCACCAGACAATTTCAGCGCCCAGTTCGAAAAGCCTCACATCCGTGGTGACCAGGTGTTTCAGGGATAGCGCCAAGAGGATCACCTTTCCCTGGATGGAGTCATCCAGGCTCCCGGTGGACCAGACGAAGATACCAGCGGAGGCTTCGCTCATGGCGGGTGGATAAGCCCTTATTCCGATGCGGTCCTGGGGACGGCGCTGAGAGGTCAGATGAACCTGCCGTTTGATCTGTTGTTGGGCCGTAAAACCTACGAGATCTGGGCGCCTTACTGGCCGCAGAATACCGAGGCCTGGCCTGGCGTCAACACGGCGACCAAGTACGTCGCCTCGAACACCCTGACATCGGCCTCCTGGGAGCCGTCTGTGGTGCTCAGTGGCGATCTTGCCGAAAAAATCACCCGCCTCAAGCAACAGACAGGACCAGATCTGCACGTCTGGGGAAGCGCCAATCTGGTTCAGACTCTGCTCAAACAGGATTTGGTCGATGTGCTTTGGCTGATGATTTATCCCATAACGTTGGGGGCCGGAAAGCGGCTGTTTGCCGGGGACACGGTGCCAAGGGCGTTCACCGTGACACAGAGCATCGTCACACCGAAGGGCGTCCTGGTGGTGAATTACGAGCGGTCTGGTGCAATCACAGCCGGTGGTCTATCCTGAAGACATGACACCCGATATCCGCTGGAAACAACGCTTTCAGAACTTCGAAAAAGCCTACCGGTTTCTCAGAGCGGCCCTCGACAAACCCCGTCTGAACGAGCTTGAGCGGACCGGAGTCATCCAGGCCTATGAGTTCACCTTCGAACTGGCTTGGAATACAGCTAAAGACTATTTGAATGCAAGAGGAGTCGAGGCAGCGTTTCCGCGCGATGTCCTGAAGAAAGCCTTTCAGTACGAGCTGGTGGCCAACGGCGAAGTGTGGATGGACATGCTGGAAAAGCGGAATCTGATGGCCCATTCCTACGATGAAGACCGAGCCCAAACGGCTCTTTCGCTGATCCGTGACATCTACGAACCGGAGTTTCGCCGCTTGATGGCGACTCTAGCTGTCAAAGGCGAAGTCGGTGAGTGATACCTACGGCATTAGGCCGTTTTCTTGGCAACGGCTTCAACTGGTGCTCACGGAAACGGCCCAGGTACAGCGCGCCGTGCTGTTCGGCAGCAGAGCCCTGGGCCGCGCCAGGAATGGCAGCGATATTGACCTGGTTCTGCAGGGACCCGCTGTGACCGCTAAGGTCGCACTGGACGTTTCAGGCCGGCTTAACGAAAGGGAACCCCTTCCCTACGAGTTTGATGTGCTCAGCTGGAATACCGTCGAAAGCCCTGAGCTGCGCGATCATGTGGAACGGGTGGGCAAGGTGATTTTCGAACGCGGAAATCCTTAAAAAAAAGTAACACATTGTGCTGCGGCCCGTGTTGAACACTATGAACGGAAAAAAAGCCGTTCGGAGGTTGTTGTGAAAAAACTGCTGTTCAGTGTGGCCCTTGGGCTGTTCGTAATCCTGAATGTCCCTGCCGCCGACACCCTGCAAGTCCGCTTGCCGTTGACGGTGACCACTCCCTGGTTGGGGGACGATCTCTCCCGGGCCATGCTCGGGTTGGCCCCGGAGCTGATTTTTGACCAGGTTGGTTTCGGCATCGACGGCAACGTGAGGTTCACCCGCGACAGCAGCCAGTTGTGGAGCATGGACTTCCGCGGCCAGCTTTTTGCCAGCTACCATTTGTCTGGTGTCGAGTCCCGCTTCGACCCCTTTGTCCTGGCTGGCCTTGGGTCTGCCGGATGGTTGGATCTGAGCAGGGGGGCTCGAAGCACCAATGCTGTCAACCTTTCGGGAATAGCCCTGGCGCTGGTTCCTTCCATGGGTGCCGGGTTTGCCTTCGACCTGGGCGGGCTGGTGGTGGGAGCCAGGGTTCTCTGGTTCCCTGCCTCGTGGGATATTCCTGCGGCTCCGATCAATCTGTATCAAAAGTCCCCGACCGAGGTGAGTGTTTTTGTCGCCTGGGCCCTGGTAGACCACGCTCCGTGATCGACATCGAGGCTTTGTTCCGCCGCTATGGACCCATGGTCCATCGCCGATGCCGGTCTTTGCTGGGAGATGAGGACCGGGCAGCCGATGCCTGTCAGGAGGTCTTTGTCCGCCTGATTCGGACCGGCGAGCGGTTGGAAGACAAAGGCCTTTGCAGCCTGCTGTTCACCATGGCCACCCAGCAGAGCCTGAACGTCTTGAGGTCTGAGAAATCTCGCCCCGGCTACACCGGGGGAGAGTTGCTGGACGAGATCGCCTGCCTCGACGACCAGAACCGCCTTTTTGCCGCTGATCTGGTGGATAGGATTTTTCGCCGTCACCCCGCCTCGAGCCGCACATTGGCCACCTTGCACTGGGTGGACGGCTTGACCCTTGAGGAAACGGCGGAGGCGGCTGCCATGTCGGTGTCGGGGGTGCGAAAACGTTTACGAAAACTGAAGGAATCGGGACAACTTCTCAAGGAGGCTTTGTTGTGAAACTCAATGCCCTGCGTGCCGAACAGCTCCACTTAGGCGAGTTGCCCGCGAAGGCCGCGGTCAACTGGACAGACGAACAAGCCGCTGAAAGCAAGGCGGTACTGGATGCCGACGACCGGCTTCACCGCCAAAACTATCCTGCCGAAAAGGCCGCAATGGCTATCCGGTCCCGCTTGCTCACCACAAAAAAGACCACGCGGCGCGCGGCAACCCTGCAACTGGGTTCCTGGCTGGCGGCGGCTGTTCTGATTGTCGGCGTGGGGGTGAGTCCCGTGCTCGACAACGTTTCGTCTGAAAGAACCAAGGGAACCTCGGCTCAAATTGCGGTGTACCGTCAATCGGGAACGGGAGTGGCACGGCTGGCCGATGGGGCCAAGGCCAAAGCCGGAGACCGTCTGCAGGTCGAGTTTTCCGCCCCTTCTCAAAGCTGGGTACTGGTCTTTTCGGTGGATGGCGGGGGGGTACTGACCTCGCACTATCCGGAACAAGGAATTGCGGCCTCGCAGTTGACTGGCAACACAACCCTGGTTCCCCAGTCCTATGTGCTCGATGCGGCTCCCTTATTTGAACGATTTTACCTCGTTGTCGGCGACCACCCCTTTACCCGGGAAGAGGTCTGGCGTACCCTGCGGGATCGTCCGATGGAAGCCCGTCTGCCATCAGGTCTGACAGCGTATCCATTGACGCTGATAAAGGATAGCAAATGAAAAGGTTGCTTTCACTGGTGTTGTTTTGCAGCCTGCTGACGGCTGCAGGAGCGACAGAACTGCGTCGGTATGCCCTGTTTGTGGGAGCTGACAACGGTGGTGCGGGCCGCACTGTCTTACGGTATGCGGTTTCCGATGCGCAAGCTCTCAAGAGAGTTCTCACCGAGCTGGGTGGTCTGACCAGCAACAATTCCCAGGTGCTGGGAAACCCGGACCGAAACTCGGTGTTGTCCTCGCTGGCCGGGTTTGCACCTCGGATTGCCCAGGGCAAAAAGGCGGGTGACCGCGCCGAGTTTCTCTTCTACTATTCCGGCCACTCCGACGAAAACGGCTTGCTTCTGGGCAACACCCGCATCGGTTACGGCGAACTGCGCGACGCCCTGGCCAAGGTGGGGGCCGACGTGCGCCTTGCCGTGCTCGATTCCTGCGCTTCGGGAGCCTTCACCCGGCTGAAGGGCGGCACCAAAAGCGCTCCGTTTTTCCAGGACGAGTCGGCCTCGCTGGAAGGGCACGCCTACCTCACCTCGTCTTCCGAGAACGAAGCCAGCCAGGAATCCGATAGGATTGGGGGGTCATTTTTCACCCACTACCTGATTTCGGGCCTGCGGGGCGCCGCTGATGCCACCGGTGACGGGCGGGTGAGCCTGAATGAAGCCTACCGCCACGCCTTTGATGAAACTCTGGCCCGTACCGAAGACACACAAGCAGGGCCCCAGCATCCTTCGTACGATATTCAGCTTTCAGGTACCGGCGATCTGGTTTTAACCGACTTGACCCGCAGGACCAGCCGCCTGGTGCTGGCCGCCGATGTGGGCGGTCAGCTGTTTGTTCGGACGGCAACCGGAGCTCTCGTCGCCGAGGTTCGCAAAACTACCGGCGAAGCCCTGACCCTCGCCGTTCCTGCCGGTATTTACGACGTGGCACTTCAAACCGCTTCAGGCTATGGACTGGCCCGACGCACCGTGGCCGACGGCGAAGTGGTCAACATGGCCGCCTCAGACCTGGCACTCGGTGCCAAGCAGCCCACCCGTTCCCGTGGAGGGATTGCCGACAGCGCGTATCTTCCGCTCAACTTTGGCTTTACCCCGGGACTCGAGCTGTACCCCGGATCTGAGAAGACTACTGCCGTCGCCCTCTACGCCTTGCTATCGGTGGCGGGACATATTCGAGCGGCACAGATTTCGGGGATTGGGAACATATCCGAGAGCAATACCGGCTTTCAAAGTGCCGGGGTGTTCAACTTGACCCAGTCCAGCCAGGGTTTCCAGTCCGCCGGGGTGTTCAACAAGGCCGACTCGGTCCGAGGGTTTCAGAGTTCCGGTGTGCTGAACATTGCCGAAGATGTTTCGGGTTTCCAAGTGGCCGGTGTTGTGAACATCGCCCGGGACGTCAGGGGCTTTCAAATCGGTGTGGTCAACATCGCCCAGCACGTCGATGGCTTTGCCCTTGGCCTGGTGAACATCTCTGACGAAAGCTGGGGCCGGGTCGGGTTCGATTACGACCAGCGGGGCGGAGCCTGGGCCACCTTCGAATGGGGGGCCGGAGCTCTGAGCAATATCGTGATGATCGCCGAGGAACGGGGTACGGTGGGGGCAGGCTTGGGTTTGAGTTGGGGAAAAGGAATTCGGCTCGGGACCCAGTTGCTGGCCTTTGTTGACCGTTCTCTGGCGTACCTTGTCCCCGTTACCCCGGCCCTGCGGTTAGCAGTGAATGCCAAGCTTGGTGTACTGGGGATCCACGCCGGTTGGCTGGGCACAGCCTATTTCCCGGAGTTCACAAGTTCCAACCTGGTGGGCGGTCCCGGCACAAGCACCACCGACGCCTTTACCTCTGGCTATCCCTGGCATTATACGGGGCGTCTCTTCTTTGGAATGTCAGTGGGGTTCTAGTTCTGAAGTACCAGATTTCTCTTTTTTTCAATCCATGACTATTTTGGTCAGGTAAAAGGAGATTATCGTTATGGACAAAGTTTTTGGACTAGGACTAGTAATGATGGTAATTGCGGCACTTCCGGGTATGAGTCAGACGGATCGGAAAGATATCTTCACCAAAGAGGTCCGTTACAAAGTCGGTTCAGAAGAATTTGTGGGCCTGCTTGCCTACGACAAGTCCCTTACCAAGGCAGTCCCAGGGATTCTTGTCGTTCACGAATGGCAGGGTATCAATGACTACGCCAAAAAGCGCGCCGTAGACTTGGCCGCCGAAGGTTATGTGGCATTGGCCCTGGACATGTACGGTGGCGGCAAGGAAGTCCCGGTAAGCGAAGCCCGAACCCTTTCGGGAAAAGTAGGTTCTGATTTCCCCCTGATCAGGGCCCGGTTTGACGCCGCCTTGGCGGAACTGAAAAAAGAAGCGTTGGTCGACCCGAAAAAGCTCGCCGCCATCGGTTACTGTTTCGGTGGAGGCATTGTCCTGAATATGGCCCGCATGGGAACAGACCTGACCGGAATTGTGAGTTTCCACGGAAGCGTCAACACAGGACTAACAGCCAAAATGGGTGACATTAAGACCCCGATTCTTGCTATCCAGGGAGACGGCGACCCCTCAACTCCTTTGGCCAAGCGTGAAGCTCTGACCAAGGAAATGGCCGACGCACAAGCTGATTTTGAACTCATTGTCTACCCTGGCGTTGCCGCCCATAACTTCACCAATCCGTTGGGAAGCACCTACTATGCCAAAGAAGCCACGCAAGCCTGGGACACCATGAAGGAATACTTTCAAAAGATTTTCTCGTAACGGCAGAATCCATCATGAACGCTCAGGACATCGTTTCGCAGATTCAGCTTCTCGGTAAAGACAGTTACAAACGGGTGATCCAGCGTCACGGAGCCCGGGAACCTGTTTATGGTGCCAGTATCGAAGACATGAAAACACTCGTGAAAGGCATCAAGAAGGACTATGGACTGGCGAAACAACTCTATGCTACGGGAGTTTATGATGCGATGTACCTTGCGGGGTTGATTGCCGATGACCAAGCCATGACCAAGGACGAACTGCAAGAATGGGTATCGCAGGCCTACTGTGTCGGTTTGGCCGAAAGCACCGTTGCGTGGGTTGCCTGCGAAAGCCGTTTTGGGTTCGAACTGGCCGCTGAGTGGATCGAATCACCGGTAGAGCTGATTGCCGCCGCTGGTTGGTCTACCTATTGCGGCCTAGTGGCCCTTAAGCCCGACAGCGAGCTCAATCTTGAGCAGCTGTCGGTGCTTTTGCAGCGTATTGGCAAAACAGTACAGTCTCAACCAGATCGAGTTCGCTACTGCATGAACAGCTTCGTCTCGTGTGTGGGTTCCTACGTCGTCAGTCTGACAGAAGAAGCTCTGCAAACGGCCCAAACCATGGGGACAGTGTCCGTCCTGATGGAAGGAACTTCCTGCAAGGTCCGGACACCCCAAGACATGATCGAAAAAGTCCGCGCGCGCGGAACGTTGGGCAAGAAGCGCAAAACAGTGAAATGCTAGGGAACCCGTGAAAATCGTCGGGCTGTTACGCGGCATCAATGTGGGAAAGTCCGTGAAAGTTCCCATGAAGGAACTGAAAGCGCTGGTAGAAGAGCAGGGCGTCACAAATGTCGTTACCTATCTCAACTCGGGAAACGTGGTGTTTGATTCGGAAACGCCGCCAACTGCCTTGAGGACGATCCTCGAGGCAAAGCTCGAACAACAGTTTGGCCAGCGCATCCCCCTGCTCTTGCTCGAGGGAGAGGCTATCGTTGCCATTCGAGATGCGATTCCCCCGGAATGGCAAAACAACGAGACCGAACAAACCTACGTCGCCTATTTGTTTCCCGAAGCCGACCAACCCGAGCTGATACAGGAACTCCCGGTAAAACGCCAATACATCGACCTGCGGTATGTCCCCAACGCCCTTCTTTGGAACATCAAACGGGCCGACTACAACCGGAGTCAGATCACGAAGATCGCGGGGCATGCGTCGTACAGTCAGATGACCACCAGGAACGTCAACACTGCCCGAAACCTGGCGAAAATGTGTGAGACTTGAAGAGCCCTTGCAGATTTTGGCTGAGTTTGGCTTCATAGGGTAACCATGGAGTTCGTGATTGTCGCCGGAAGTTCCATTGCTCTCTTCTCGTGCCTCCTTTTGCTGGCGAAACGACCACAGACAAGCTCCGAGAGCACTGCCGTAGGACTCTTGGCGGCCCTCGTCCTGCCGATGGTCGAAAAGCTGGTTCTCGAGGGAACGCTGCCGCTACCCTATTTCGGGTCGTCGGTGCTTTCAGGAGCTCCCTTGGTGTTTGGTCCGTTGCTATACCTGTACGCGCGCAGTGTGATCGAGCCGGACCGCCCCAAGGACCCGCGCATGCTGGGCCACTTTGTTCCGTTTGCCAGCGCCACCGCGTTCCTTCTGACAGCGCAAGGGCTGGGGCAACCTCCCGCGTCGTTTGATTTCCAAGGTGTGATCGTCAGTATGGCAACGGTCTCCTCGTTTCTCGTTTACACGCTATGGATCGCTGTCAAATTGCGACACTACCGCCAAGGGATGAAGGACTACTTCTCACACGCTTCTCTCGACAACAACCTGAAATGGCTTGGCTGGATCACCCTGGCGTTTTTCGTGGCCTACGCTCTGGCGGTTTTCGGGGAGTTCGCGCTTACTATGCTAGCCACCGACCGATCAGACCTGTCGTACTTTCGCGACGTCGGTACGCTGTTCTTCGCGGTGGTCTTTGGCTTCGGGGCCATTAAGCAGCCCGCCTTGTTCCGCACGGCAACCACCGAACCGCCGGCCAAAAAGTACGAACGCTCGGGCTTGGGCGGTCAGGAGAGCCCGGCGCTGTTGGCCCGCCTGGAAGAGCACATGCGCACCGCTCAGCCGTGGCTCGACCCCAACCTCACCATCGAAGGACTCTCGACGCAGCTGGCGGTTGCGCGGCACCACGTCACCCAGGTCATCAACGAACGGCTGGGCAAGAACTTCTACCGGTTCGTCAACGAGTACCGAATTGAGGAAGTGAAACGCAAAATCGCAGATGGCGAAGCCGACCGTCTGTCGCTGCTCGGCGTTGCCCTCGATGCAGGCTTCAACTCGAAGTCCACCTTCAACGAAGCATTCAAGAGCATTTTGGGTGTGACGCCCTCCGCATACCGAAAAAGCGTCCGAGCTTAGCGGATCGGGCGAAAGCCCCTGGTTTTCCCTGTAGGTTGCCTGCAGGAGAGTCCATGAAGCCCCTGTTTTTTCCCGGAGTCCTGCTCAGCCTTTTCGGCCTGCTAGCCGGTTGTTCCTCCGTCTCGATTCCACCCGTCACCCGCGCCGCGCCCAGCGCGATGTCGTACCCCATCGTCACCACCTCGTCGTACCGCGACAACGGTGACGGCACCGTCAGCGACCTGGTGACGGGCCTGATGTGGACCAAGAGCCCCGACCTCAATGGCGACGGCACGATCAACCTCGCCGACCAGCTTACCCTCGCTCAGGCGCTGAAAAGCATCAGTGGCGTGACGACCGGGGGCCACAGCGACTGGCGCTTGCCGACCATCAAGGAGTTGTATTCCTTGATCGATTTCCAGCTGGGAAGGGATGGGCCTCCCGAGGGCCCAGACGCAAGCCCCTTCTGGCCGTTTCTCGATACCCGGTACTTCGATTTCGGGTACGGCGACGTGAAGGCAGGCCAGCGGATCATCGACGCTCACGCCGCCACCTCGACGCTCTACGTCGACAAGACCTTCCTGTTCTTTCAGACCATGTTCGGCGTGAATTTCGCCGACGGCCGGATCAAGGGCTACCCGCTCGCGGTAAACGTGCAGGGCTTTTCGGACACGACGTTCTACGTCTACTACGTGCGAGAAAATCCGGCGTATGGGGTCAACGACTTCGTGGCCGCCGACGGCGTCGTTACCGACCGGGCCACGGGTTTGATGTGGGCGCAGGCCGACAGCGGCAAGGGGATGGACTGGCCCACGGCCCAAGCCTGGACAGAAACCCAAAATGCGCAGAGCTATCTGGGCCACAACGACTGGCGGCTGCCTACCATCAAGGAACTTCAGAGCATCCTCGACTACACCCGCTCCCCGGCGACGACCCATTCGGCGGCGCTCGACCCTGTCTTCCAGGCCACCAAAATCTCCAACGAGGCTGGGCAGGAGGACTGGGGCTTCTACTGGTCTTCTACTCCCCACCTGGCCAACGCCGGACCGCCCGGTGACCCGGAAATCGCGTATTTCAGCTTTGGTCGCGCTATGGGCAAGATGTTCGGCCTTTGGATGGACGTCCACGGCGCCGGTGCCCAGCGAAGCGACCCGCCCACCGGTGACGTCTCTCAATTCAAGGACGGCAAGGGCCCCCAGGGCGACGCGATCCGAATCCAGAATTTCGTGCGGCTGGTCCGCAATTCCCAGGAGGGAAAATCATGAACCTGTTCAAACTGCTTTTCGTGGCAAGTGCCGCCCTGCTTGCGGTCGGTTGCGCCACCACCCCGGCCCCGGTGGCCCGCACGGCACCCAGCCCTGGGTCGTACCCCCTCGTCGGCACGGGCCAGCTCACCTTCTGGGACACCGACGGCAACCAGACGCCGGCCCCCGCCAAGGGCGACGCGCTCTACGGTCAGGATGCCCAGTTTCCCGGCACCGCCCCCAGCTACCAGAACAATGGCGATGGAACGGTCACCGACAAGGTGACCGGCCTGATGTGGACCCAAACGACCGACCTCAACAAGGACGGCCTGATCAACAAGTCCGACAAGCTGACCTACGCCCAGGCCATGCGGAGCGCCGCCAAAGTCACCACGGGCGGCTACGACGACTGGCGTCTGCCCACCATCAAGGAACTGTATTCCTTGATCCGCTTTGACGGGCAAGAGCCGCGGCCAGAAGACACGGCCGACAGTGTCTCGTCCATGAGCCCCTTTCTCGACCGGTCGGTTTTTGGGTTTGGGTACGGCGAAGTGGCGGCGGGTGAGCGCATTATTGACTCCAACTACGCCTCGTCCACGCTTTACGCCGCCAAGACCACCATCATGATGGGTTCGGTCGTGGGCGAAACTGAGACGATGTTCGGCGTGAACTTTGCCGATGGCCGCATCAAGGGCTATCCCGTCCACCACGGCTTCTACGTGATCTACGTGCGCGGGAGCCTAGCCTACGGCGTCAACGATTTTCGGGACAACGGCGACGGCACGATCACCGACAACGCCACCGGGTGGATGTGGAGCCAGGCCGACAGCGGCGAGGGCTTGGACTGGGCCGCCGCCCTGCAATGGGTGCAGAAGAAAAACGCCGCCAACTACCTGGGACACAGCGACTGGCGCCTGCCGAACATCAAGGAACTCCAGAGTCTGGTGGACTATTCGCGATCCCCTGCGACCACGTCTTCGGCGGCCATTGACAAGCTGTTTTTGTCGACCGGGATCACGAACGAGGCCGACCAGCCGGACTGGGGCTGTTATTGGTCATCGACCACCCACCGGGGCATTCAAGGCGAAAAAGCCGCCTATATGGTTTTTGGCCGGGCCATGGGCCTCAAGGGCACCGTTTGGGGTGACGTGCATGGCGCCGGCGCCCAACGGAGCGACCCCAAGGTCGGCGATGCAACCCAGTTCGTCAATGGCCGTGGCCCCCAGGGCGACGCGATCCGAATCCAGAATTTCGTGCGGCTGGTCCGCAATTCCCAGGAGGGAAAATCATGAACCTGTTCAAGATGCTTTTCGTGGCTATTGCCACCCTTCTTGCCGTGGGCTGTGCCACGGTGAGTGACACGCCCAGCGTCCCCCGGTTGCCCGCTTCAGCGGGCTCGTACCCCCTCGTGGTCGAAAGTTCCTACACCACCAGTGCCGACGGCCTGAGTGTGAAGGACAATGTGACCGGCCTCACCTGGCAGAAAACCTACGAGTTGGGCGACAGGGGCGCGGTGTCCTGGGTCGAGATCCAGGCCAAGGTCGACGCGATGAACGCCCAGAAGGTCGGCGGGTTCAGCGACTGGCGCGCGCCCACCATCAAGGAACTCTACTCGGGGTGGCCCTACCTCGACACAGAAGCCTTTCCACTCACCTATGACAACGAGCAGGCCCTGAGCCACAAGATCTTTCTGAGCAGCACCAAATACACCAGCACCATCGCCGGGTCTGAACTGGCGTTTGGCGTTAACTTCGGCACCGGCCACATCAAGGCCTATGCCACCAAAGACGGCCCCCGTCACTTCTTCCGCGCTGTCCGGGGCAACCTGGCCTACGGCGTGAACCTGTTTCAGGACAACAAAGACGGCACCGTGACCGACGCGGCGACCGGCCTCATGTGGCAGCAACAGGACGGGGCCGTGGCCATGGACTTTCCCGCCGCCAAGGCGTACGCCGAAGCCCAGAACAAAGCGAACTCTTTCGGCCACAACGATTGGCGCTTGCCGACGAGCATGGAACTGCAGACCCTGGTGGACTACACCCGTTCCCCCGGCGCTACCGACCCGGCCCACGTCGGACCGGCCATCGACCCGCTGTTCACCTGCACCCCCATCACCAACGAGGCCGGACGGGCCGACTACCCCTACTACTGGACCAGCGTTCCCGCCAAGGGGAGTGCAGATGGGCCGTACTCGGCGGCGTGGTACGTCGCCTTTGGCCGAGCGGTCAATGAAAATGGCGAGGACTTGCACGGCGCCGGAGCCATCCGCTTTGACTCGACCATGGCTGCCACCGAGCCCGGAGCCAAGGATGCCGAGCGGGTGCTGAACTTTGTGCGGTTGGTCCGCACTTCCCCGGAGGGAAAATGATGAAACATCGACTTCTTGTTGCCTTCGGTCTGGCGAGCTTGCTGACGGGCATGCTTTCTGCCCAAGACGGACTTCAGTTTGCCCAGGGCATAGGTGCCCAATACGACAGCAAGCTAGGCTTCGTTCCCTCGTACCGGGTTGAGCTGACAGCGCCTCTGGTCCGAAATCCAGGCTTGAGTCTCGAGGCCAAAGTGTCCAACGACTTCGCCGTCCTGGCCGACACCCTGGGCGCCTCGCTTGCCGTCCACTTCCGTCTTGCTCCGCTGGTGTCCTTCACCCTCGAAACACCGGCTTCGGTGACTTTTCGAGTGCTGGCAGACTTCCAGGCCCAACTCGCGGGCAGTGCGAAGCTGGCGGTCAGCAATCAACAGGACTCGCAGAATCGACCCGGTCCCGTTCCTTCGGGCTGGGTGCTAGGGTCTGAACTGTCGTCGACGGCGTCAGCAGCTTTCGGCAACCGCCCAACCGGACAGGGGCTTCTCTATCAGGCAGCTGGCCAGCTCGAAGTCGGCTACCAGTCCGCCGTGGTTTCACCCAACCTCAAGCTCGTCGCGACGGCCGATCTCGGTGCGCTGAAACTCACCGACGTGAAAAGCACCGCGAGTTTGAACTTCAACTGGGACCACCTGTTGGGCAGCGTTTCGGTTGGAGTCTCCCTGCTCAGCACCTCGCCCGTCTACGACTATGCTGTTGGAGTCGGTTATCGGTTTTGAGGGGACAATTCAATCCTTGCGCAGAATCTTCTCCATCGCCTTGCCCTTGGCCAGTTCGTCGATCAGCTTGTCGAGCCAGCGGACTTTCTGCACCAGCTTGTCTTCGATATCTTCCACCCGGTAGCCGCAGATGACACCCGTGATCTTCGAGGCATTGGGGTGAAGCTGCGGAGCCTGAGCAAAGAAATGCTCAAAATCGGTGCCGGCAGC
>JFJP01001755.1_pt1 | contig 42823 bp, 40 predicted proteins | sample 431651 | NCBI WGS metagenome assembly JFJP01 (sample SAMN02602958, study PRJNA72255) | Microbial mat metagenome, whole genome shotgun sequencing project. | biome: fresh water; feature: sink hole; material: water; isolation source: purple microbial (photo- and chemosynthetic) mats found in...
CTCTGGGAGCACAGGAATAATGTCGTGGAAGGCTTTACTCAACGCTACGACGTGCATCGGCTGGTTTATTTTGAGCAGCATGAAGGAATGGCGGCGGCCATTACACGGGAAAAGCAACTCAAGAAATGGAATCGCGCCTGGAAATTACGGCTGATTGAGGAACACAACCCAGAATGGCTTGATCTGTGGCCTGAGATTGTTGGCTGACGACCTGGATTTCCTGGATTCCCGCACCCCAGGAGTACTTCTTCAGGACGGTTTCACCTTACCTTCAGGGCGCCTGCGCGGGAATGACGATGAGAGATTCAATCTGCCGATGGCTTCACACTTCCTTCGACAGCCAGCAGTTCCCGCAAACCCACATAGGGTTTTTCCTTTTCAGGTTCCGCCAGCACGGTGGCAGGGGCCAGTCGCGCCAGTTCGGCAATCAACTCGTGATTGCGTTTCTGCTGTTCAGCCACTTCCTGCTCCAGATCGACGACCTGACGGCGCAGACGGGCAACGGTCCACTGTCCGCGGATCACGGCGGGCGAGGACAGCAAGCCCACGATCAGCACCCCAAGACCGAGCGCCAGTAACAGCACCAGAGCCAACGACCCCTCAAATTGCCAGACAGCAAGCGTTACGGCAACGGTCACATTGTTTTGCAAGGCGAAGAGGACAGCGCCGATGGCAAAAACGATACCAACAATTAGCATGAGTTGCATTATTTACTCCTGGTCAAGCAGGGTTGCCCCGGTGAAGTGATTCTGCCCCCCTGAAATCAGATTGTATGTTCGATGCCGTACATACTTACATTTGCACGCTGCTCCGGAATGACAAAGCGCAATTCAGTCGCCCTGCCGGTAAACCACAAGCGGCTCGACGCGCACCGGTTCGCCCTCACCAGTGATCAGCACTTCGCCTTCCTGAATCGTGCATTGCAGATTCATCGAGCGGGTGGCCAGACCGGCCAGCGCCTGCATGTCGTCGGACGAGAGCCGGTAGACGGAGAGGTTGGACAGTTTTTCCAGCGTGCTGCGGTTCTGCTCCCACCAGATATCCGCCACCCGGTCGCCGTAGGAAAACACCACGACCCGGGCGGAACGCCCCGAAGCCTTGCGCAGCCAGCGTTCGTCGGGCTGTCCGACGACAATCCAGAGATCGATGACGCCGGTCAGATCCTTGCGCCACAGATCAGGCTCGTCGTCTGTCGACAGTCCCTTGCCGAATTCCAGGCGCTCATCGGCATGCAGCATGAATGCCAGCAGGCGAACCATCATCCGCGCGTCGTTTTCAGACGGATGACGCGCCAGCGTCAGCGTAAAATCCGCGTAAAGGTTGCGGTCCATGTCCGCGACCGCGAGATCGACCCTGAAAATCGTTGCCTTGAGCGCCATCGGAAACCCGTAAGTTATGAGTTGAATGCTTATGCCGCAAACGAAGGCCGCTATACTAGCGGAAAAATGGCCCGCGTTCCGATCCGATGCATCCACGTTCACTGATCCTGATTTTTGCCCCCTTCATCAGCGCACTGGCGCCGGAAGCGATCGCCTTTGGTTCGATCGACCCTTTCCGCGCGGAGGCGATCACGCCACCGCGCGCCCAACTCGCGACTATGCCGGAGAGTGGTTTTATTCCCTGCCGGTCGCTTCCCTCCGGGGCCGTCTTCGACGTCCTCGACGTGGTCGATCTGGCGCTGTGCCAGAACCCGGGTACTCATGAGGCCTGGGCCAACGCCCGCGTGCAGGCGGCCCAGGTTGGCGTGGCCCAGTCGGCCTTCCTGCCCGGACTTGACGGCAAGGCGAGCGTCAGCCGGCTGCGCAGCGAAGGAGACACGGCCACTCAGCACAACGCCTCGCTCACCCTCTCCTGGCTGCTCTACGACTTTGGCGCGCGTTCGGCCAACCTTGAAAACGCCCGGCAACTGCTCAGCGCCGCAGCCTCGACGCTCGACGCCACGGTGCAAACCGTCTTTCTCAACGCGCTGCAGTCCTACTACAACACGCAGGCCGCCCGTGCCGCAGTGACCGCCGCACTCGAATCGGAAAAGGCCAGCCGCGAAAGCCTGTCTGCCGCCGAAGTGCGCTACCGGGTCGGCACCGGCACCCCGGCCGACCGTCTCCAGGCGCAAACGGCCTGGTCGCAGGCTGCGCTCAACCGCATCAAGGCCGAGGGTGTGCTCAAGACGGCATTCGGTACCCTGGCCAACGTCATGGGGCTCGATGCCAGCCTGCCGCTCCGGCTCGCCGACATTCCCGACACGCTGCCCGGAGCAGCCTTCGAACGCGACAAGCGCGATATCGACGCCCTGATTGCCGAGGCGCGCGAGCGCCGCCCCGATCTGCGGGCCGCCGAGGCCCAGCTCAAGGCTGCGCAGTCGACGGTCGATTTCACGCGCTCGTCCGGCTTGCCGACGCTATCGCTCGGAACCGGACCGGCCTGGCAGGGAACGAGCGGCAACGGTGGGAATTTCAGCAGCCACAGCAGTTCGATCGGCCTGACGCTGACGCTGCCGATCTTTTCCGGCTTCAATACCACCTACAAAGTACGTTCGGCGCAGGCCAGGGCCGAAGTGGCCGGTGCGCAGCGCGACAGCCTGCATCTGCAGGTGGCGCTCGACGTGTGGACGGCGTATCAGAGCCTGACCACCGCCAGTCAGACGATCAGCACCAGCGCCGACCTGCTGGCCAGCGCCGAACAATCCGAACGCGTCGCCCTCGGCCGTTACAAGGCCGGTGTCGGCAGCATCCTTGATGTACTCAACGCCCAGAGCGCGCTGGCTGCGGCCCGCCTGCAGCGCATCCAGGCAATGCTTGACTGGCGCGTCGCGCGCGCCGCGCTGGCCAAGGCCGTTGGCGCGCTCGACAGCAGCCTGTTGAACCCTGCCGGAAGCACAAAACCATGAAACCGATCGTCAAGAAAACCCTTTTCGCTAGCCTTGCGCTGGCCATCCTTGCTGGCGGTTTCTTCGGGTATCGCAGCAGCACCGCCCTGCTCCCCGAGCAACGCTACCGGATACAGACCGTCGAAAAGGGCGATCTGGTGCAAACCGTTTCGGCCAACGGCACACTCAACCCGGTGGTCCTGGTCAACGTGGGCACGCAGGTGTCCGGCACGGTCACCCGGCTCTTCGTCGATTTCAACGACAAGGTTGTAAAAAACCAGCCCCTGCTCGAACTTGACCGTTCGCTGCTGGCTGCGCAGGCCCGGCAATCCGCGGCCAGCGTCAACAACATCCTGGCGTCGCTGGATCTGGCGCGGGCCAGCGAAGCCCGGATGAAGTCGCTGTTCGAGCAGGAATACGTTTCGCGCCAGGAACTCGATCAGGCCGTGCAGGCGCGCAAATCGGCCGAAGCCCAGTTGGCGCAGTCCAGGGCCGCTGCCGACAAGGATCAGGTGAACCTCAATTACACGATCATCCGCTCACCCGTTTCCGGCATCGTCGTCGATCGTGTGGTCGATCTCGGACAGACCGTCGCCGCCAGCCTGCAAACCCCGACGCTGATCAAGATCGCCCAGGATCTCTCCGAAATGCGCATCGATTCGAGCTTCGCCGAGGCCGACATCGGCAAGATCAAGGAAGGCCAGAAGGTGCGGTTTACGGTCGATGCATTCCCCGACCGCTCCTTCACCGGCCAGGTACAACAAATCCGGATGAACGCCACGGTGACTCAGAACGTGGTTACCTACAACGTCCGCGTTTCGCTGGAAAACCCGGATCAGATCCTGCTGCCGGGCATGACGGCCTACGTCAATATCGCCGTCGCGCGGCGTGACGACGTGTTGATGGTGCCGAACTCGGCCCTGCGCTTCAAGCCGGCCGATGCCGATGAAAAATCGGCTGACAAGGCCGAAGCGAACGGCTCGCGCGCCTCCGGAGAGAGCCGTGGCAAGGGGCGCAAGCGCGACAACAACAGCGGCACCGTCTACGTAATCGACGGCAAGGAACTGAAAGCGGTCAACGTGCAGATCGGCATTACCGACAACCGTAACACGGAAATTACCGGCGGCGATCTGAAGCCGGGGGTCCGCGTGGTGGTCGGCGACAATCCGGCTAGCGTCAACAAACCCAGCAGCGTCGGCATGAGGCTGTTCTGATGCTCGTCGACTCGTCGTCGGAAGCCGTCATCCGCGTTGAGCGTCTGGCCAAATCCTACGTGACCGCTGCCGGTCCCTTCCCGGCACTCAAAGGTGTTGACCTCTGCATCCATCGCGGCGAATTCGTTGCCGTCATGGGCCCTTCAGGCTCAGGCAAATCGACCTTCATGAACCTGCTCGGCTGCCTCGACACACCGACCGGCGGCGATTATCACCTGGTCGGGCGCAATGTTGCGCACCTGCCCGGCGACGAACTGGCGAGCCTGCGCAACCGCACGATCGGCTTCGTCTTCCAGGGTTTCAACCTGCTGCCGCGCATGACGCTGGAGGACAACGTCGCGCTGCCCCTCGTCTACTCGCACATCGAGCGCGAGCCGCGCCGCAAGCGGGCACGCGAGATGCTGCAGCGCGTCGGTCTCGAAGGCTATGCCCAATCGTTGCCGGCGCGTATCTCGGGCGGCCAGCAGCAGCGCGTGGCCATCGCCCGCGCGCTGATCAATTCACCCAGCCTGATCCTTGCCGACGAACCGACCGGCAACCTCGACAGCCACACCGGCGAAGAAATCATGGCACTCTTTGCCCAACTCAACGACGAAGGCATCACCATCGTGCTGGTCACGCACGAGGCCGACATTGCCGCACATGCCCGGCGACAAGTACGATTTCTCGATGGTCTGATCGTCAGCGACATATCAACGCACAGCACCAGTACCGCCGTCATTCAATAAACCGGCCAATGAAACAGCCATGCATCTATATTCTCGCCAACCGGAAAACGGAACGTTTTACACGGGTGCCACCTCCAATCTCGTGCAGCGTGTCTGGCAGCACAAGAGCGAACTTGCCGAAGGTTTCACCAAAAAGTACGCGGTGTACACACTTGTCTGGTTCGAAGTTCATGAAACGATGGAATCGGCAATTGCGCGCGAGAAAGCCATCAAGGAGTGGAAGCGCGCTTGGAAACTCCAGCTAATCGAGTCGACGAACCCACAATGGCGAGATCTATACGGGGAAATTGTGTAATGCACATGCTTGCCAGACTGTCATCCCGGCGAAAGCCGGGATCCAGACCACCAACGTTCATGGATTCTGGCACCCCAAGGGTATTTCCTTCGGGGCGCTTTCGCCGGAATGACGAAGTTGACTGTGGGAAGAATCAACCATGTTGAGCGTCATGCTCGGCGAAGCCTGGCATGCGATGGGCTGCAACCGGTTGCGTACCGCCCTGACCATGCTCGGCATGGTCATCGGTGTCGGTTCGGTGGTGCTGATGATGGCCATTGGACAGGGCGCACAGTATGCCGTGGCGCAAACCATCAGCACCATGGGCAGCAACCTGTATATCGTGCTTGCCGGCTGGACGCAATCCGCCGGCGTGCGTACCGGCGGCGGTTACGGCTTCACGCTGCGTATCGGCGATGCCGACGCCATTGCCGAACTCGACGATGTCACCAACGTGGCGCCGGTGCACCAGGGCACGCAACAGGTCGTTTATGGTTCCAAGAACTGGAGTTCGGTCATCGTCGGCACCACCCCGTCCTATCTTGATGCCCGTTCCTGGGCCGTGGTCAGCGGCTATTCGCTGGACGACTCCGACGTGCGCTCGGCGACCCGTGTCGCACTGGTCGGCAAGACGGTCATCGAAAGCCTGTTCGATCCGGGCGAAGATCCGGTCGGCAAAACCATCCGTATCCGCAACACGCCCTTCACCGTCATCGGCACGCTCGGCGCCAAGGGGCAAAACCTCGACGGGCGCGATCAGGACGACACCATCATCGTTCCGTTGACCACGGCCCAGCGCAAGGTTTTCGGCGTTCCCTTCGCTGGCTCGATCCGCTCGATCATGGTTCAGGCCACTTCCGCCGAAGCGATGCCGGTAGTCGAAAAAACGGTTATCGCCCTGCTCCGCCAGCGGCATCGACTGCGCGAAGACCAGGACAACGATTTCTATATCCGCAACCTGGCCGCAGCGGCCGATTCGGCGGCTGAAACAACGCGCGTCATGTCGCTGCTGCTCGGCGCGATTGCCTCGGTCTCATTGCTCGTCGGCGGCATCGGCATCATGAACATCATGCTCGTCTCGGTCACCGAACGGACACGCGAGATCGGCATCCGCATGGCCATCGGCGCGCGCCAGAAGGACATTCTGACGCAGTTCCTGCTCGAAGCCATCATGATCTCGATCACCGGCTGCCTGATCGGGCTGGTGCTGGGCATCGGTGGCGCGCTGCTGGTCAACGCCATCACCAACATGGTCATCGTCATTTCTGGCAGTTCGGTGCTGGTGGCTTTTTTCGTCGCCGCCGGTGTCGGTGTTTTCTTTGGCTTCTACCCGGCGCGCAAAGCGGCCGCGCTCGACCCCATCGAAGCACTGCGTTACCAATAATCAGACGCCGCTCAACAATCACCCGACAAATCAATCACCATGCCTATCTACAGCCTCGGAACCCACACCCCGCAAATCGATCCGCAAAGCTGGATCGCCCCCAACGCCATCGTCATCGGCCAGGTGCAACTGGGCCGAAACGCCTCGATCTGGTGGAGCTGCACCGTGCGCGGCGACACCGACCGGATCATTATCGGTGAAGACACCAACATCCAGGATGGCTCGGTTCTCCATACCAACCGTGGAATCGGGCTGGTCATCGGCAACAAGGTCACCGTCGCGCACGGGGTCATGCTGCACGGCTGCACCATCGGCGACGGATCGCTGATCGGCATCGGCGCCATCGTGCTCAACCGGGCGGTGATCGGCAGGAACTCGCTGGTCGCCGCCAACACCCTGATCCCGGAGGGCAAGATTTTCCCGGAACACTCGCTGATCATGGGCTCGCCGGGCAAGGTCGTGCGCCAGTTGAGCGACGAGGAACTCGCCCGACTGCCCGGCAGCGCCGAGCGTTATGTGCTGAACTGGCAGCGCTATCAGCGCGAGCTTGTCGAACTCTGATCCGGTGTCAGTGGTTCAGATCTTCCTTGCCTTGGCCGATGGCAATCGCCGGATTCACGATCGCGGATAGCTCGAGATACATGTTCTTGAGCGTGTACAGGACCATAATCGTGCCGGTAATCGGCATGCAGGCATAGAGCCACTTCTTCGACATGGCAAAGGCCGTGGTCTGCTCTTCGGTCTGAATAAAGAGATCGAACGCGTACTTGAGGAAGACCACAATGAAGATCAGGGACATCGACTCGACGATCAGACGATAGGCGAAGCGGCCACGGACGCTCGGAATGTACTTTGAAATCCAGTCACCGACGGAGAAATGGCTGTGTGTCACCCACACCGCCGCCGCACCGTAGAAGATCAATGCCCCGTAGAGCAGTTCCAGGATCTCGTCGAACCAGTGCATCGACATGAACGGGATGAAACGGACGACGATGCTCAGCGTCAGGATGAAGGTAATGGCGACAAAGAGAGCGATGCAGACCCATTCCAGGACCAGGATCAGCCCCTTGTCGAGGCGGTTCAGTGTGCTCAGGACGTTTTGTTTCATGATCATATTCCTTGGTTTGTCGGTAACGCGGAGTTCAACTGATCGGGCCCATGACGTAGTTGGGTAGCCAGAGGGCGATTTCCGGCACGAAGGCGCACAGGATGGTCACCAGCAGGATGGCGATCAGATACGGCATGCACTCATAGGCCAGTTTCCACAGGCCGATCTTGGCGAAGCTCTCGACGGCGAAGAGGCACATGCCGACCGGTGGTGTCAGATTTCCGACCATGATCAGCAGCGTCATGACGACACCGAAGTTCACCATGTCGATGCCGAACAGCGGGCACAGTTTCATGAAAATCGGCAAGGTGATGAGGAAGATCGCATTGCCGTCGAGGAAACAACCAAGCATCAGGATGATGGCGATGACGATCCAGAGGAAGGCCGTCGCCGAGGCACCCATCGCCGTCAATTGCATGATCAACGCATCCGGGATGCGCTCGAAAATCGTGAACCAGCCGAAAAAATTGGCGGTGGCAATGATGAACATCAGGCCGCAGGTTTGCTTGAGCGAGGCAAAGAGGATCGCCGGCAGCGCCTTGAACGTGAGATCCCTGTACAGGAAGCCCAGCGCGGCAGCATACAGCGTGGCGACCACGGCCGCTTCAGTCGGCGTGAAATAGCCGGTCATGATGCCGCCGATGATGATCACCGGCGTCATCAGCGGCAGGAAAGCCGCATACGTGCTGTCGATGATTTCACGCAGGTTGGCGCGCGGATCTTTTGGCAGGCCGCGCGGTCCGGCCATTATCCAGATGGCGATCATCATGGCGAGACCCATGATGACGCCCGGAACGGCGCCGGCGAGAAAGAGGCGGCTGACCGATACCGAGGTGATCGCGCCATAGAGTACGAAGGGAATCGACGGCGGGATGACCGGGCCGATGGTCGAGGCGCCGGCGACGATGGCCGCCGAGATCTTCGGCGGATAGCCCGCGTCCACCATGGCGCGATGCTGGATCTGCCCCAGGCCTGCGGCGTCGGCAACGGCCGAGCCGGACATGCCGGAAAAAATCATCGACGAGACAACGCTGACCTGGCCGACGCCACCGGGCACATGGCCGACCAGCGCACGGGCGAAACGGAAAAGGCGCTCGGTGGTCCCGCCCGTATTCATCAGGTTGCCGGCAAGGATGAAGAAGGGGATGGCCAGCAGGGTAAACCCGGTGGTCCCGGAATACATGCGCTGCGGCAGCATGGCCAGGAAACTGACTTGTCCTTGCGCAACAAAGAAAACAACGGCGGTCAGGCCGATGGCGACGGCGATGGGCACGTCAATCATCAGCATCACGAGCAACACCGTGAAGATTGAAAGGGTCAGCATGAAAATACCTCTAAGACGTCTGAATCCGTACCAGGAGTTGAAAGCGAGGGTGCGCAGATATAAAAAAGGCGGGGCATCGTCTGGACGTCCCGCCGTTCCTGCACAGCCGTGTTTATTTCTTATCGGCCTTCGCTACCATGTCCATAAAGCGCTTGAAGTTGTCGGCGCCAACACGGGCCTTGACCTTGTCCCAGGCCGGACCCATTGCAGCTTTCCACGGAGCCAGATCAGGACGGGCAACCTTGATGCCCTTGGTCGTCTCAAGATCCTTGAGCTGGGTCGCTTCGTTGTCACGCAGCATCTTGCGTGCCCCCTTGGCGGCGGCCATCGACTCTTCAGTCACGATCTTCTGTTGCGCCGGAGTCAGCTTGTCCCAACTCTTCTTGTTAACCACGTGCACCATCGAGCTGTAGGTGTAGTTGAGAATCGTCATGTACGGCTGTGTTTCGTAGATCTTCAGGTCGTAGATGGTACCGATCGGGTTTTCCTGACCATCAACGACGCCGGTCTTCATGGCCATCACGAGTTCGGAAAAGGCAATGGTCACGGCATTGCCACCCGCGGCTTCAACGAAGGCCTGATAGGCAAAAGACGGCGGGGTGCGAATCTTCATACCCTTGAGTTCGGCCGGAACCAGCACCGGCTTCTTGGAGTTGGTCAACTGACGGAAGCCCCATTCCCAATCGGAAATATGAACCAGATTCTTCTTCAGCAGTTCAGGTGCAGCCCAGGCCTTGAAGTCGCCATCTATGATCTTGTCAGCCATGGCGTAATTCTTGAAGGCAAACGGCGTGCTGATCACATCGTAGAACGGTAGGTGCTTGGCCAGTTGATCCTGACCCGGCAGAGCCATATCAACGGCACCGATCAGGACCTGTTCGAGCACTTCAGGCGGCGAGCCCAGCGCGTTGTTGCCAAACAGCGATATTTTGACTTCGCCATTCGTGCGCTTTTCAACGTTGGCCTTGAAGGCCATGGCGGCGATGCCACACGGATGCGTATCCGACGCAAAGTGGCCCAGCTTGAGTTCAACAGCCGAAAATGCACAGGTCGAAGCAAAAGCCAGCAACATTGCCAATGATAATTTCCTCATCGTTTCTCTCCCCTTGTTTACACCAATCGGAGCACGGCGTGCAATGCAACACATGAACCGCACGTGCAGTTAATAACAACACCCGGCAATTCGCCAACAGCCGATATGCCGGACAGGCAAATCAAAATCGGAGTATATGGCTTACGCCAAGCATGTCAAGTGGCCTGACCGAAAAAAAGGCCCTTTTCAGTTCTCTCCGGTGTCCCGACTCAGCTTCTGTCGAACAGCGCGATGGACTCCACGTGAGAGGTATTGGGGAACATATTGACCACACCGGCGCCGCGCAGGCGATAACCCTTCTGCGTCACCAGAATCGCCGCGTCACGCGCCAGCGTCGCCGGATTGCACGAGACATAGACGATACGGCGCGGCGCGTCCTCAGCGAAGGCGTTCACCAGTTCCACCGCGCCCTCGCGCGGCGGGTCGATCAGCATCCTGTCGAAATGACCTAGCGCCGCCAGCGATTCCGGCGTGGTCTCGAACAGATTGGCGACGGCGTATTCGACCTGCCCGTCCAGCCCATTGGCGGCGGCATTCGCGGCGGCCCGCAGCAGTAGATCGGCACTTCCCTCGATGCCCAGCACGCGCGCCCCGGAGCGGGCAATCGGCAGGCTAAAGTTGCCCAGGCCGCAGAACATGTCGGCAATCCGCTCGCCCGGTTGCGGCTCCAGAAGGGCCAGCGCACGGCGAACCAGAACGCGGTTGACGGCATTGTTGACCTGGGTAAATTCGGTCGGCGAGAAGAAATGTTCGATGTCGAAATCCGGCAACAGGTAGGACAGTTTCGCCCCGTCCGGCGGATAGAAACGATAGGCGGTTGCCGGCCCCTTGGGTTGCAGGTAGAACACCACGCCGTGCTGATCGGCAAAGGCCCTGAGCAGATTTTCATCGGTCGCACTGGGCGGCTCCAGGATGCGCAGGACCAGCGCCGTTACGTTCTCGCCGACGGCCAACTCGATCTGCGGCAGGGCGCTGCTGATCGACAGGGCGGAAACCAGATCGCGCAAAGGCAGCAGCAGCCTTGATACATGCGGCGGCAGATTCTCGCACTGACGCATGTCGGCGACGTAGCTGCTCTTGCGTTCGTGAAACCCGACCAGGGCACCGCCCTTCTTCGGTACCATGCGTACCGACAGACGCGCGCGCTGGCGATAGCCCCATGCCGGCCCGTAAATCGGCGCATACAGTTGCTCGGCCCTGAGCCGGCCCAGATGCCAGAGATTCGCTTCGAGTACCCGCTGCTTGGCGGCGACCTGTGCAGCCGGGTCGAGATGCTGCATGCTGCAGCCGCCGCACACCCCGAAATGCGGACACTTAGGGATCACCCGATCCGGCGAAGCCTTAAGAATGCGTTCCGTGCGCGCCACCTCGAAGCTCGGCTTCTTGCGAAAGCAGACGTACTCGATGCGCTCGCCGGGCAAGGCGCCCTCGACAAAAATCGTTTTGCCCTCAAGCCGGGTGACTCCGCGCGCTTCGTGATCCAGCGATTCAATGATTCCGGTCGGCATGCCACTTCCCTGAGAAATAACGCGCCATTTTAGCCGTCTACGCCTGATCGGTGAAATGAAGCTTTGAATTCGGCGATTGCGTACCATAGCGTCCGACAAGCATTTGCCGTTTGCTGGCGAACCCAGGACATTTCTCTACAGCGAAATGTGCCGCGCTCAAGGCCTGGCGCACACTGCCGGCAACCGACCAGGTGGCGAGCGTGGCCCCGGGCACGGCGTGGCTGGCCAGAGCGCGGCACAGAGCCGGTGACCACAATTCGGGGTTCCTGGCCGGTGAAAAACCGTCCAGATAGAAGGCATCGACCGCCGCATCGAACCTTGACAAGGCGTCAAGGGCGTCGCCAAAAACAAGCCGTAGCACGACCCGCCCTTGCGCCAGTTCAATCCGGTGTTCACCGGCAAGCAATGGCGGCCAGTGCCGGCGTAGCTCTTGCGCCAGCGGCGCCAGCTCGGGCCAGGCCGCATGCAGCTGCGCCAGATCGTCGGCGGTGAAGGGATGCTTTTCGAGCGAAACAAAATGCAGTACCTGGCAACGATCCGGATCATTCTGCCAGGCCAGCCAGGTGGCCAGAAAGTTCAGTCCGAGACCGAATCCCGTTTCCAGGATGACGAAGAGCTTCCTGCCCTGCCAGCGCCCCGGAAGGCCATTGCCGGCGAGAAAGACATGTTGCGCCTGAGCATGCCCGCCGGATGCCGAGTGGTAGATGTCGCCGTAAAGTTGCGAAATGGGCGTGCCGTCGGTATCACGGGTCAGATGCGCGGGTAAGAGTCGCGGCAGCATGGGACATTCCTGATCGCTGAAACAGCGTACGACTGAAGCGCGTACTATACACAGGGCACACCGGCAGCGGAGGTTTTCCGCACCCGGACACCGGCCCGCAAGGCCCGTCAGACGGTCAGTTCAGCCCGCTCCCATGGCCAGGGCAAGGCGATAGGTGACAAACGAAGTGGCATAGGCCAGGGCAAACAGATAACCGGCCATGATCAGCGGCATCGTCCAGCCGCCGGTCTCGCGCTTGACGGTAGCCAGCGTCGCCAGGCACTGCGGTGCAAAAACGAACCAGGCCAGCAGCGACAGCGCGGTAGCCAGGCTCCAGCTCTGCGCGATCAGCGGTGCCAACGCCTGCGCCGCATCACCACCGGTGGCTGCCAGGGCATAGACGGTACCCAGTGCGCTGACCGCGACTTCGCGTGCTGCCATTCCGGGAATCAGCGCGATGCTGATCTGCCAGTTGAAGCCGATCGGTGCAAAAACCACCGCCAGTGCCTTGCCGATCATGCCGGCCAGGCTGTACTCGATGGCCGCGCCGATAGCGCCGTCGGGTGCTGACGGATAGCTCGCCAGGAACCAGAGCAAGACGGTCAGAAAGAGGATGATGCCCCCGACCCGCTTGATAAAGACTTCAATACGCTGCCACAGGCCGATCGCGATATTGCGTACCGTCGGCAGGTGGTAACTGGGCAACTCCATCATCAGCGGCCGCACCTGGCGTCCAGCTGCGGTGAATTGCTTGAGCGCCCAGGCTACGGCCAGCGCGCCGACGATACCTGCGAGGTAAAGCGCCAACAATACCAGCCCCTGCAGCTCGAATACGCCCCACACTTCGCGCTGCGGTATGAAGGCGCCGATCAGCAGAGCATAGACCGGCAGCCGCGCCGAGCAGGTCATCAGCGGCGCGAGCATGATCGTCACCAGACGGTCACGCGAGTTGGCGATGGTGCGCGTGGCCATGATGCCGGGGATGGCGCAGGCAAAACTCGACAGCATCGGGATGAACGAACGGCCGCTCAGGCCGACGCCGCCCATCAGCCGGTCGAGCAAAAACGCGGCGCGCGGCAGGTAGCCCGATTCTTCGAGCACCAGGATGAAAAAGTAGAGAATCACGATCTGCGGCAAGAAGACCAGCACGCCACCAGCACCGGCGATCACGCCATCGACCAGCAAGCTCTTGAACCAGCCATCGGGCAGCAAGGCGCCGATGATTCCGCTGACGCTGGCGGTCGCCGATTCGATCAGCGCCATCGGCCCATCGGCCCAGGAGAATACCGCCTGAAAAATCAGGAATAGCACCAGCGCCAGCAGCAGCGGTCCGACAAGCGGATGCAGCACGACGCGGTCGATGCGGTCGCTCGCCGTATGCGGCACCACTTCGTCCAGCCCAAGGCGTTGCAGAATGTGGCGCACCGCCATGTGGTCCGACTCGTGACCCGAATCGGTCACGACGTCTGGCGCAGGGGTACTCAGTGAACGCCAGATCGTCTGATCGTCAAACAGCGCCAGCAGGGACTCAGCGCCCGTACTCTGAATACCGACGGTACTCACCACCGGCATTCCCAGTTCGGCGGCGAGCGTCTCGGCCACTACCTTGATGCCGCGCTGTTCGGCCAGATCGGCCATGTTCAGCGCCACCACGCAGGGCAGGCCAAGGCGCCTGATGGCCAGTGCCAGTCGCAGGTTGCGCCGCAGGTTGGTGGCGTCAACCACGCAGACCACCAGATCCGGCCGCTTCTCGCCGGCCGCACGGCCAAAGAGCACGTCGCAGGTCACGCGTTCGTCCGGTGAGCGCGGATACAAGCTGTAAGCGCCCGGCAGGTCGAGAACGCGCAGCGTTTTTCCGGCCGGCGTGGTCAGCCGCCCTTCCTTGCGCTCGACGGTGACGCCAGCGTAGTTGGCGACCTTCTGCCGGCCGCCGGTGAGCAGATTGAACAGCGCGGTCTTGCCGCAGTTCGGGTTGCCGACCAGTGCCAGCAGCGGTCCGCTCGGATGGATGTGGATGACTGCCTGATTCATGCCCTGCTCCCTTCGAGAACAGCCGGATCGACCACGGCCTGCGCCGACGCTACGGCGCTCACCCGCACGCAGGCGGCTTCGGCGCAGCGCAGAGCGAAGGTCGATTGGCCGATGCGGACGACCATCGGGTCGCCGCCAGGCAGGGCGCGCGCCATCAGCATGACCTGTTCGCCGACGATAAAGCCGATTTCCTCTAGCCAGCGCGCCCACTCAGGGGCGCTCTGGGGCGCTTGGACCTGTTGCACGGTCAGCGCGTCGCCGATCGATGCCTGATCAAGGGTTACGCAAGATTTCCCGCTATTCGAACGCTCTGAGATATTCACACGTTTCTCCTGATTACTGGAATCGCCAGGTCAATCCTGCGCTGGCACTGTGGGTTGTTGTCCGTGGGTCATCGTAGCCGGAGGAGCGGACAACTCCGAGGGCGAAGTCAAGATCCTTGCCCGGCGAATAAATGGCGCCGAGTTCCGCAAAGTTGGTGCGTGTCCGGATTCCACCCGCACTAACGGATTCGGTTCCCAGATCCAGCGCCAACTTCCATTGATCGGCAACATCCCACACCGGCGCGATTGATGCTCTCGTCGTTGTCGCGTCTGGATTGTTCAGGACATCGCGGTAGCGGTTACGCCCGGCGCCCAGATTAAGGTGGATGGCGCCGAAAGCGAGCTCCTGTGTGACGATCAGGCTCAGGTTGCCCGAGGTTTTACCTCGACCCAGACCGGCACTTTCCCGTCCGGCGCTGACCGGATAGATGATTTCCGGTTTGAGCGCGAAACTGGTTTTGCTCTCTTCATTTTCGTAGAAGCGCCATTTGGCGCCGAACGAAGGATTGCCGCTACCACCGGCTTCACTTCCCGTGGCCCCCGGACGGATTTTGGCGTAACTAAATCCGGCAAAAACATCGAGCGTTTCGCTGAGACCACGCGTATAGACCGCAGGCCAACTTTGGGTACGCACGGTCTCACCGGCGTGGTTTGCGCGATCCTGGCTGAAAGAAATTTCCAGTTGGTTACCGCCAAGGCCCTGAGTACCGGTATCGTCGGTAATCAGTGGCTGAAGAGCCAGGGCCGGAAGCGCCAAGCCAAGAAATGGCTGCAGGGTTATGCGTGCCGAATGATATTTTATAGAGCTAATGAAAGTGGTTTTCATAGGAACAACGCCCGAATCGGAAAACCTTTGTATTGATAACTGTTCTCATCATATATGGGAATCGTTATCAATTGCAAGATATTTTTCAAGTTGAAAGAAGCGCAGTTTCAACGTGAAAATCAAAGCGGCGAAAGCGGTTTTCAGAAAATAAATCCGGGCTGATTCACTCGGCGGCAGCGATAATACGCTTATCCCTGCCCTGGCAAGAAGTCCTCCGATGCTCACTGATCCCGCTTTTCTCGGCATTGCCATCCTTGCCGTGCTCCTCGTGGGCATTTCAAAATCCGGGTTCGGCGGAGCCATGGGCAGTCTTGCCGTACCACTGATGTCCCTGTTCATCGCCACACCGATGGCCGCCGCCATCCTGCTGCCGATCATGCTGGTGATTGATATGCTCGGCCTGCTGGTCTTTCGCGGCAAGGGCGACAAAGCTAATCTTCTCATCATCATTCCCGGCGCGATGATCGGCATCCTTTTCGGCACACTCACCTTCCGCCTGGTCGATGCCCACCTGATCAAAGGGGTAATCGGCCTCGAAGCCCTGCTCTTCGGACTTGATCGCCTGCGCCAGGCCAAGGTGTCTGGCGAGCCGTGCCCGCCATCGCTCGTCAGAGGGTTGTTCTGGAGCAGCATCTCCGGTTTCACCAGCTTCATCTCCCACGCCGGTGGACCGCCTATCCTCCAGTACCTGCTGCCTCAGGGAATGGACCGGGTGCGCATGGTGGGCACCACAGTCATCTATTTCTCCGCCGTAAACTTTACCAAGCTCATCCCCTTCGCTTTCCTGGGACTGCTGGACATGTCCAACCTTACCACCTCGGCGCTGCTGCTCCCCGCAGTACCCGTGGGTTACTGGATCGGATTCATGTTACTCAAGGACCTGCCGCGCGCCCCATTCAACATCGCCATCGCCATCGCCATGCTCCTCACCGGCCTCAAACTGCTGGCTGATGCTCTTCTGTTTTAAGCAAGGCTACAGTCCCTGGCACGATGCCGCTGGCTTCAGAAATGCAGCGGGCGTTTGTCGCAGGCCAGCGCGGCTTCGTGCATCACTTCCGACAAGGTCGGGTGGGCGTGGCAAATGCGCGCGAGGTCTTCGCTTGCGGCGCCGAATTCCATCGCCACCACGGCCTCGGAAATCAGCTCCGAGGCGTTGGCGCCGATGATGTGCACACCCAGGATGCGGTCGCTCGTGGCGTCGGCCAGCATCTTGACAAAGCCCGTCGTCTCGCCCATGCCCAGAGCACGGCCATTGGCGGCGAAGGGAATTCTGCCCAGTTTGTAGGCGACGCCATCGGCTTTGAGTTGTTGCTCGGTCTTGCCGACCCAGGCGATTTCCGGGCTGGTATAGAGCACCCAGGGAATGGTGTCGAAATTGCAGTGCCCGGACTGACCGGCCATCAACTCGGCGACCATGACCGCCTCTTCCATCGCCTTGTGCGCCAGCATCGGGCCGGAAACGACATCACCGACGGCCCACACGCCGGGCAGGTTGGTCCTGCAATGAGCATCAACGTCAATGCGGCCGCGCTCGTCGAGGCGGAGACCGACGACTTCGGCATTCAGGCCGTCGGTGTTGGGGATGCGCCCGACCGAGACGATCAGGCGATCGGCTTCGAGTTTTTGCGCCTGGCCATGCTTGTCGTCATAGGTAATCGATACGCCTTTCCTCGAAGCCTTGGCCTCGCCGATGGTCACCCCAAGCTGAATGTTCAGCCCCTGCCTGGCGAACACCCTGGCCGCCTCTTTGGCGACATCAATGTCGGCGACCGAGAGAAATTCCGGCAGGGCTTCGAGGAGGGTCACTTCGGAACCGAGGCGACGCCAGACACTGCCCATCTCCAGACCGATCACGCCCGCGCCGATGATGGCCAGCTTCTTCGGCACGGCATCGATATCGAGGGCACCTTCATTGTCACAGACCAGTTTGTTGTCGACAGGCACACCCGGGAGGTGGCGCGCTTTCGAGCCGGTGGCAATGATGACCTGTTTGGCCTCGACGACCTCGTCACCCACCTTGACCTGCCAGCCGCCTTCACTGTGTGCGACAAATGAACCACGCCCATTGAGCAGCGTCACCTTGTTCTTCTTGAACAGTCCCTTGATGCCACCGGTCAGTTGATCGACGATGGTGTTCTTGCGGGCTATCATCGTCGGCACATCGATCTTCGGAGTACTGACGCTAATGCCTTGCAGAGCGAAACTGTGTCCGGCTTCGGCAAAGAGATGCGAGGTGTGCAGCAGCGCTTTGGACGGAATGCAACCAACGTTCAGACAAGTACCGCCAAGACGCGGCTCATCCTTCGGATCGGCGTAAGGATTCGATTCGCAGCAGGCCACCGAAAAACCGAGCTGGGCGGCGCGGATAGCTGCCACGTAGCCGCCGGGGCCACCGCCGATAACGAGAACGTCAAATTGTTTGGACATTTTATGAACCTCTTTTGACGCAGAGATCGCAGAGGCGCAGAGATCGCAGAGAGAAATTAATACTTACCGACGAAGCAAAAGATTTCGTACGACTCTCTCATTCTCGTTCTTCTCTGCGTTCTCTGCGTTGAATGCGGTTAATCGTTAACTAAACCCCGAGCAGCAGGCGCGCCGGGTCTTCCAGCGCTTCCTTCATCATCACCAGGCCGAGCACGGCTTCGCGGCCGTCGATGATGCGGTGATCGTAGGACATGGCCAGATAGTTGATCGGACGAACCACCACCTGTCCGTCTTCAACAACGGCACGATCCTTGGTGGCATGTATGCCGAGGATCGCCGACTGCGGCGGATTGATGATCGGCGTCGACAGCATCGAACCGAACACGCCTCCGTTGGAAATGGAGAAGGTGCCACCGGTCAGGTCTTCCATCGACAGCTTGCCGTCCTTGGCCTTCTGGCCGAATTCACCGATCTTTTTCTCGATGTCAGCAATGCTCATCTGGTCCGCATCGCGCAGGATCGGCACGACTAGGCCGCGCGGGCTGCCCACGGCGACCCCGATGTCGATGTAGCCATGATAGACAATGTCGTTGCCGTCGACCGAGGCATTGATGATCGGGAACTTCTGCAGGGCAGCAACGGCGGCCTTGACGAAGAAGCCCATGAAACCGAGACGCACCCCGTGGGTCTTTTCGAATTTCTCGCCATACTGCTTGCGCATGGCCATCACCGGCGCCATGTTAACTTCATTGAAGGTGGTCAGGATGGCGTTGGTCGATTGCGACTGAACCAGCCGCTCGGCCACGCGGGCACGCAGTCGCGACATCGGCACGCGCTGTTCCGGACGCTCGCCGAGCGAAAGTGAAACGGTCGGCGCCGGTGCCAGCGCAATCGACGGCCTTGATGCTGAAGCGGGCGTTGCAGGTGCAGGTGAGGGAGTGGGTGCAGCAGCCACTACTTTATGCGCTACCGCCAAAGCATCTTCCTTGGTGATGCGGCCGCCACGACCGGTACCGGCCACCTCGGCGGCAGGAACGCCTTTTTCATCGAGGATCTTGCGCGCCGCAGGCAGGGCGATGCCGGCTGCCGATGCGGCTAGCGCTGCGCTTCTGGCTTGCGGGCCGGAAGCGGGAGGTGGCGGAAGAGAGGGTTTCTCCCTGGCTGCCGGAACACTGGGTGCTACCGTGGCCTCGGCTTCGCTATCGATGCGGGCAATCAGTTCGCCAGCGGTTACCGTGTCGCCGTTATTCTTGAGAATTTCAATCAGTACGCCGTGACCGGGTGCGGGCAACTCAAGAACGACCTTGTCGGTTTCGATATCGATCAGGTTCTCGTCTCGCGTAACGGACTCGCCGGCCTTTTTGTGCCAGGTCACCAGGGTCGCCTCGGCGACGGATTCAGACAGTTGCGGAACTTTGACATCGATGATCATGTTCACTCCGGATTAACATAAGGTCGCGCAAGCGACTCTCGAACCACCCCTCGCCCTCGGGGAGAGGGGTCGGGGGTGAGGGAAACGGACAGGCCAATAAATTTCATAGTCAGTGAGGGCGCGAAGTCCGTTAAGCCAGTTTGTACTGTCCGATTTCGCCCAGTGCGGACTCTATCAGTGCTTTATGTTGTGCATTGTGCTTGCTGTAATAGCCAACCGCCGGTGACGCGGATGCCGGGCGTGACACTAGCAGCAGACGCTGTTTGTTGTTGAACGAGCGATCCAGATGCTGACGTGAGGCGATCCAGTACCAGGCACCCTGGTTACGCGGCTCTTCCTGACACCAGACAATCTCGGTGGCCTTCGGATACTTCGCCATCTCGCCCTGGAAAGAGTCCTGCGGGAAAGGATAGAACTGCTCGAGTCGGGCAATGGCGATGTGGGTGATATTTTTCGCGCGACGCGCGGCAATGAGATCGTAATAAACCTTGCCGGAGCAGAAGATGACGCGCGTCACTTTCTTGCCGTCGATCGGATCGACTTCGCCGATCACCGGCTGGAAATGACCCTTGGAGATCTCATCCATGGTCGAGACGGCATCCTTGTGACGCAGCAGCGACTTCGGCGTGAAAACGATCAGCGGCTTGCGCTGTTTGCGTATGGCCTGACGACGCAACATGTGGAAAACCTGCGCCGGCGTCGAGGGCTGACAGACTTCCATGTTCCTCTCGGCGCACAACTGCATGAAGCGCTCGATACGCGCCGAGGAATGCTCAGGTCCCTGACCTTCGTATCCATGCGGTAACAGCAGGACGAGGCCACAGGCACGTCCCCACTTGGTTTCACCAGAAGCAATGAACTGATCGATGACCACTTGCGCACAATTGACGAAGTCGCCGAACTGGGCTTCCCAGACCACGAGTTCGTACGGATTCGAGGTGGCGTAGCCGTATTCGAAGGCCAGCACCGCCTCTTCGGAAAGAACGGAGTCAAAGCACTGGAAGCTGGCCTGTTTTTCCTGCAGATTGGCTAGCGGATAATAGGTGCCTTCGTCCCAGTGCTCGCGCTTCTGATCGTGCAGCGCGGCGTGACGGTGAAAAAAGGTACTGCGTCCCACATCCTCGCCTGAAATGCGTACGCCATAACTGGAGACGAGCAGCGAGGCGTAGGCGAGGTTCTCGGCCATCCCCCAGTCGAAGGGAACGCTACCCTGCCCCATCAGACGACGGTCATCGATGATTTTCTTGACCCGGTTGTGCAGGGTAAAGGTTTCGGGAATCGCCGTCAGCCGTTCGGAGAGCCGTTTGATCTCCTTGACCGGAACAGTCGTGTCGCAGTTCTCGACGTAGGCCTTGTTCAGGTAAGGCGTCCAGTCGATCATCAACGGATTGGTGTACCCCGCAATCACCGGGTTGTACAGCAACTCGCCGCGATCAAGATGGTCCCGGTAACTCTGGATCATGTCCTCCGGCCCGTCACCCGGCAATACACCTTCGGCCACCAGCTTGTCGGCGTAGATCTTGCGCGTTCCCGGATGCGCGGCAATCCGCTTGTACATCAGCGGCTGCGTGACCATCGGCTCATCCTGCTCGTTGTGACCGAGTTTGCGGAAACAGACAATGTCGATGACGACGTCCTTCCTGAACTCCTGCCGGTACTCGATGGCCAGGCGGGTCACCAGAGCCACCGCTTCAGGGTCATCGCCATTGACGTGGAAGATCGGTGCATTGGACATCTTGAAGATGTCGGTGCAGTAGATCGTCGAGCGCGAATCACGCGGATCGGAGGTGGTAAAACCGATCTGGTTGTTAACCACGATATGCACCGTACCGCCGGTACCATACCCACGGGTCTGGGCAAAGTTGAGCATTTCCTGATTCACACCCTGGCCGGCCACCGCGGCATCGCCATGAACCAGAACCGGCAGAACCTTCTCCTGCGAACCTGCACCGCGACGATGTTGACGTGAATAGACCGAGCCGGCGACCACCGGATTGACGATCTCAAGGTGCGATGGATTGAAGGCCAGCGAAAGCTGGCACGGGCCGCCAGGCGTCGACACCGAAGACGAGTAACCGAGGTGGTACTTGACATCGCCCGAGGACAGATCCTGCGACTTCTTGCCTTCAAACTCGTCGAACAGCATCGCCGGTTCTTTGCCCAGCGTGTTGACCAAGACATTGAGGCGGCCTCGATGCGCCATGCCGACAACGATGTCATCTACACCGGAACCTCCCGCAACCCGGAGCAGTTCGTCGAACGAGACGATCAGCGATTCACCGCCCTCGAGCGAAAAACGTTTCTGGCCGACGTAGCGGGTATGCAAATAACGCTCAAGGGTTTCAGCCGCTGTCAGGCGCTCAAGGAAACGCAGCTTCTGTGCGGCGGTATAGGTCCCCTTGGCACGAATCGGTTCGAGACGCGCCTGCAGCCAGCGCCGTTCGGCGGTGCTGTTGATATACATGTACTCCATGCCGATCGAGCCGCAATAAGTTTCCTTGAGGGCATCGAAAATCTGCCCGAAGGTAGCGCGTTCGGAGACCGCCTTGAACGAGCCCGCATTGAACGGGGTGTTGATATCGGCATCGGTCAGGCCGTAGTAAGTTGGCTCCAGTTCGGGGATTTCCGGACGCGTCTGTCGCTTGAGCGGGTCGAGATTGGCCCAGCGTGCGCCCTGTGTACGGTAGGCGCCGATCAGTTGCAGAACGCTGACCTGCTTCTTGTCATCAACCGGCACCGACGCCGTTGCCCGATAGCCGCCCCTCTTGGCCTGTTCGGCAAAGGCATTGACAATCTGCAAATGCGGCACATCGCGAGCAACGGCACCGGGCAGTTGCGCCAGCCGGTCGAAATAATCCCGCCATTCACTAGGAACCGAAGCCGGATTATCAAGATAATTTTCGTAGAGATCCTCTACGAACGGGGCGTTGCCACCGAAGAGGTGAGATGTTCCGAACAACTGATTCATCATGGTATTACCTGTGGTCAGGGTTTCAGATGCATGTAGCGAATAATCTGCTCGCAATTGTGGATCAGACCTGAAGGAAAAGGTGGCGGCTGTCGGCTACCACCTTTTGCCGGTCAGTCCTCGCGATGGTGTTCCGGCGGGACATCGCGCATCGGGGCACCGGTATAGAGTTGACGCGGGCGGCCGATCTTGTATTCCGGATCAGAAATCATTTCTTCCCACTGCACCATCCAGCCAACCGTGCGCGCCAGAGCGAAGATGCAGGTGAACATGGAGGTCGGAATGCCAATGGCTTTCTGCACGATACCGGAGTAGAAGTCGACGTTCGGGTAGAGCTTTTTCTCGATAAAGTAATCGTCTTCCAGTGCGATCTTTTCCAGTTCCATGGCCAGCATGAACAGACGGTCATTCTCCAGCCCCTGTTCCTTCAAGACGTCAGCACAGATCTTGCGCATGATCTTGGCACGCGGATCGAAGTTCTTGTAGACACGGTGACCGAAACCCATCAGTTTGAAGCTGTCGTTCTTGTCCTTGGCCCGCTTGATATACTCGGGGACACGCGACACGTCACCGATTTCCTCAAGCATCTTGAGGCAGGCCTCATTGGCCCCGCCATGCGCCGGACCCCATAGGCAACCCATACCCGCAGAGATGCAGGCGTAGGGATTGGCACCGGATGAACCGGCCAGGCGGACGGTCGAGGTCGACGCATTCTGCTCGTGATCGGCATGCAGGGTAAAGATGGTATCCAGCGCATGCACCAGAACCGGGTTCGGCTCGTATCTCTCGCAGGGATTGCCGAACATCATGTGCATGAAGTTGGCGGTATAGCCAAGGTCATTGCGCGGATACATGAAGGGCTCACCCATCGAATACTTGTAGGCCAGCGCGACGATGGTCGGCAGTTTGGCCACGATGCGGTTGAAACTGATGTTGCGGTGCTTGGCGTCGGAAAAGTCTTCAGCTTCATGATAGAACGCTGACAAAGCTCCGACCACACCGACCATCACCGCCATCGGATGGGCGTCACGACGGAAGCCCTGATAGAACTTGGCCATCTGCTCGTGCACCATCGTGTGCTTCTTGATGATATTCACGAACTCGACTTTTTCCTCACCGTTTGGCAGTTCACCGTGCTTCAGCAGATAGGCCACATCAAGAAAGTTGCAATGCTCCGCCAATTGCTCGATCGGATAACCGCGGTACAGAAGCTCACCCTTGTCACCGTCGATGAATGTAATCTTCGATTGGCATGCAGCAGTGGATAAAAATCCGGAATCGTAAGTAAACAAGCCGGTCTTGGCCGCCAGGGTTCGAACATCTATGCAGTCGTTGCCATGAATCGGCGTCATGATCGAAAACTCGACCGGGGCTTTTCCCTCGATAGTCAGTATTGCCTTGCGTTCAGTCGTCATAAAAATCTCCAGTCCAGGTTTTTTAAAATCACACGATCAACCAGAAGTTCCAATGCTCGGACACTTCCCTTACTTTATTCTTACATTGCGCAGCATGGCCACGACTTCGGCCTGCAACGAATCCGCACACTCGCGCTTGCCGGTGATCAGAGGCCACAGTTCAAGATCTTCCATCTCCGCCAGTATTACGAATGCCGCTGCCTGCTCCGGCGTCAGGCTTGAGAAATGCTTCTCAAGAAAGCCTCCGAGCAGCAAATCCATCTCCAGTAGAGCGCGGTGCGTACAGCGCCAGCGCAAACGGTTCATTTCTGCGCTTGCTTCCATCAGATTGCCGCGCCGCTGATGCGCTGAATGATCGACAGTATCCCCGGCAGAGGTAATCCGATCGTTATCAGTTCCGGATTATTAGGGCGTATTTTCTTGTAAGTCATTTCTGGCACGAACACTATCCCTGTTGTTATTCGAATAACAAAACATGGCCGCTTCGACCGGCTTAACACTGTATAGTTCAAGCGACCGGAAGGCGAACCATTTATCAATGAAACAGGCCTCCCAGCGTACTACCCCAGTTCATTGTGGTAGTGGAAATTCTGAGTCGAATAATAGCCTCGACGCCATTCCACCGGCTTGTCAGCATAGGTAAAGGTGACCCGCTCGACCAGCAGCAAGGGGCTTCCTTCGGCCACCTGCAGCAATTCCGAACTCACCCTGTCGGCAGACACAGCGCGCAGACGCTCATCGGCACGAATCATGCGAACCCCGTAACGACTCTCGAACAGGCTGTAAAGAGAGCTTGTGCCTGACTTGAGAATATCCAGTGTCAGATCGGGAAACAATTCTCCCGGCAGATAGATCTCATCGAAAACAACCGGCTCATTAGCAAAGCACAACAGTCGGCGAACGATGATGATCGGCGCTCCCGGTTCGAGAGCGAGAGTACGGGCAACATCAGGTCCAGCCTTTGCCCGCCAGCATTCCAGAGGCACACTTTTCGAGGGCTGAAGTTCGCCTTCGTTGGCCGCAAGACGAAGGAAACGGAAAAAAGAACGCGGATCATTGTGCGTGGCGACGAAGGTGCCCTTGCCCTGACGGCGCACTAGGAGATTTTCGGCAGCCATCTCGTCGATCGCCTTGCGCACGGTGCCCTGACTCACGCCAAAGCGAATCGCCAGTTCCGACTCACTGGGTATAATATCACCCGGACCCCACTCGCCGGATTCAAGGCTGCGCGTGATCAGCGCTCTGATCTGCCGATAAAGCGGACTGAAAGTCGGTGAATGGAACGTTGATGGTTTGTTCATCGGATGGATTTCAGCACATTTTTACCAGTTCGTCTATCCTGTTATTAATATCTTATATAAGTCATAAGACTGTTGAAATCGGTAATTGACACTACCGGATATTCGCTCTTATGATTCCACGTTGTCATTACTCGCCTCAAGCAATCCCGATTTCGAAGATTCAAGAGACGTTTACAGATTTTTTTATCGTTATCCACAGGAGCCACACCATGTCCAAAGCCCCAGTTCGCGTCGCCGTTACCGGCGCCGCCGGCCAAATCGGTTACAGTCTGCTTTTCCGCATTGCCTCCGGCGAAATGCTCGGCAAAGAGCAGCCGGTCATTCTTCAACTGCTTGACCTGCCGCAAGCCCAGAAGGCCTGCCAGGGGGTCATGATGGAACTCGACGACTGCGCCTTCCCGCTGCTCGCCGGCATGCTCACCACGGATGATCCCAACGTTGCGTTCAAGGATGCCGATATCTGTCTGCTGGTTGGTGCCCGTCCCCGCGGCCCCGGCATGGAGCGTGCCGACCTGCTGACCGCCAACGGTGCCATCTTCACCGTTCAGGGCAAAGCCATCGCCGAGAACGCCAAGGAACAAGTCAAGGTTCTGGTTGTCGGCAACCCGGCCAACACCAATGCCTACATCGCCCGTTCCGCCGCGATCAAGGTTGGACGCACCAATCCGGCCAACTATCATGGCATGATCCGCCTCGATCATAACCGCGCGCTGTCGATGGCCGCCGCCAAAGCCGGTCGCCCGGTATCCAGCCTGAAGAAAATGACCGTCTGGGGTAACCATAGCCCGTCGATGTACGCCGACTACCGCAATTGCACATCCAACGGCGACAGTGTCAAGGCACTGATCAACGATCCGGTGTGGAATAACGATGTCTTCCTGCCGACTGTAGGCAAGCGCGGCGCGGCCATTATCGAAGCACGCGGTCTCTCATCTGCGGCGTCTGCGGCCAATGCCGCCATCGGTCACATTCGTGACTGGGTCAACGGTTCCGACGACTGGGTCACCATGGGCGTGCCGAGCGACGGTTCCTACGGCATCCCGGCCGGAATCGTGTTCGGGTTCCCCTGCGAATGCAAGGGCGGTTCCTACAAGATCATCCAGGGCATCGAAATCGACGCCTACTCGCAAGAGAAAATCAGCAAGACGCTCAAGGAACTGACCGACGAGGCCGATGCGGTCAAGAGCATGCTCTAGGCACAGATCCATTTCGCCACAAAGCCGCAGCACGTCTGCGGCTTTTTTCGACAGTTGATTCCCTGATCGGGTCAGTGTGTACGAGGTATGTTTTTCGCTACTAAAAAGGGAAGCCACTGCTACACAGGGGGCGCGCTCGATTCGCGCACGATCAGTTCGGGCGCATAGATGGATTCGCGACTTGGCAGGCCGGGATCGGCCAGACGCGATTGCAGGCAATCGATGGCATTATTGGCCATCCTGACGTAGTCCGGTCTCAGGGTGGTCAGCGTGGGCACCATCAGGCCGGCAAGCTGGATATCGTCAATGCCGATCAGGGACATGTCGCCGGGCACACTCAGGCCCAACTTGTGCAAGCCTGCAACCAGACCAACGGCGAGAATGTCATTCATGGCGATAACTGCCGTAGGTCGCGGATGAAACTTCAGCAATTGCGCCGCCACACGCTGGCCGAAATAGGCCAGTCTTGTGTCTCCCTCCCGGTCAGCTGCCGGATCGCTATCTTTGCTGATCAGCAGTGGCTCGCCCAGTCCATGCCGTTTCATGGCCTTCGCATAGCCGCCCATCCGGGCAATGCGACTGGCTGACAGCAAGGGCGGAGTCACATAGGCAATGGAACGATGCCCGAGTGAAACCAGATGGTCGACGGCCATGGAGGTCGCCAGTGCATTGTCAATGGTCGCCACATCGACGCCCTGCATTTTCAGCTCGGAAGAACGCAAATCGAACAGGACAAAAGCAATACCACGCCGCACATATTCAAGCATGACCAGAGGATTTCTGAGTTCTGTCGTCACAATGATGCCGCGCACTCCATAACTCACCAGTTCGTCGATAAAGGCCTTTTCGCGCTCTGCATCCCGGTGTCCGTTGCCCAACACGGGTCTGAAGCCGCAGCGTTGTGCCGCATCTTCAAGAGCCAGCGCCAACTCTCCGTGATAGGGACTGACGATACTCGGCATCAGCAGGCCCAGCATGGGCGTGTGCCCCGTTTTCAGTTGCCTGGCGACCGTACTTGGCGAATAGTTCAGCGTCTCGATGCTTTTGCGGATGCGTTCCAGTGTATCGAAGCGCAAGTGCTTGTGCCGATCATTCAGGTAGTTCGAAACACTCGACGTAGAAACACCCGCTGCCTTGGCAACATCCTGAATGGTGACTCTCTGTTTCCTGAATCCAGGCATCCTGATTCCCCAAAGAAGTGGCTTTGAGCGGTAATGCATGTCAAGCCCGTCATCATTTCATGATTCGGTCCCTGACGCCAGAATCCTGAAGAAATGAACAGATCAGACCACCCGGCACAGTCGCGGTAAAATGCAGGCATTGAAATCAACACGGACATGCCCCATGCGACACCCCAGCAAGGTTCTTTTTCCTGGTGAGAAGCCCTTTCCCATTCTACCCGCCGTAGACCACTACGCTGGCTCGGAAAAACTGATGAAGAAGGCCCTGCAACTGCAGAACGAAATGGGGCCGGTTTTTGACCTCACCTGCGATTGCGAGGACGGTGCACATGCCGGCGCCGAACGCGAACACGCCGAGATGGTCTGCGCCGTCATCATGAGCGAGGACAACCGTCACGGCCGCGTTGCTGCACGCATCCACGACATCACCCACGCCAACTGGCAGCAGGATCTCGACATACTCGTAAGTCTTGCCGGCAGCCGCCTGCCTTTCATCACCCTGCCCAAACCGCGCGGTGCCGATGACGTGCGCATCCAGATTACTGCACTGCGCAAGGCCGAAGCGGCGGCCAATCTGAATCGGCAGATCCCGGTGCACGTTCTGGTCGAGACGCATGGAGCACTGCGTGAAGCATGGCAGATCGCCACCTTGCCGAGTGTCGAATCGCTCGACTTCGGACTGATGGATTTCGTCTCCGGCCATCATGGCGCGATTCCCGGTTCGGCCATGAAAAGTCCCGGGCAGTTCGAACATCCGCTGGTTGCCCGTGCCAAGTGCGAAATCACGGCAGCTGCACTGGCCAACGGCGTCGTCCCGACACACAACGTCACCACGGAACTCAAGAATCTCGACGTGATCCGCGACGACGCCCGACGTGCGCGCAAGGAATTCGGCTATCTGCGCATGTGGAGCATCCACCCGAACCAGATCATGCCGATCATCGAAGCCATGCGTCCCGATTTCTCCGAAGTCGAGACCGCAGCCGCCATCCTGGTCGCGGCACAGGACAAGGACTGGGCGCCCATAGCGCACGAAGGACGCCTGCACGACCGCGCTTCGTACCGCTACTTCTGGGAACTGCTGGCGCGCGCGCAGGCCACGGGCATGCAGCTTCCGACCGCTGCCCGGCAGCGCTTCTTTGCCTGAGCCTATGATTCTTCCGGCGTTAACGCAGGCTCTGCTGAAGTTCCGCGACGAGAGGGACTGGGCGCAGTTTCATACCCTGCGCAACCTGATCGTCTCACTCAATCTGGAGGCGGCAGAACTACTTGAAATCACGCAATGGAAAAGTGACGAGGAGATGGCCGCTCTGCTCGATGAGGCGAATATGCATGAATCCCTGCGTGACGAATGCGCCGACGTGCTGCTCTATCTGCTGCTCATCGCCGACAAGGCGGGCATCGATCTGGAAGAGGCCGCCCGCAGCAAGCTCGAAAAGAACGCCGCAAAGTACCCGGTAGAGAAAAGCTATGGTTCGAGTCGCAAGTACACGCAACTCGACAGGAATGCAGAAGACTGAGCTATCAGGCTGCCTGCTGCTCCAATGTGTAACCCGCACCGGCATCAAGCGCAAGCACATTCGCCAGATAGGGCATCACCTCGACAAGCGTGTCGTGCAGGGTCCAGGGCGGGTTGAGAATGAACATGCCGCTGCCATGCATGCCAAAGCCGTCCTTGGCCGGCTCTTTGACGCGTAGCGCCACATGCAGCCAGCTTTTGGCCGCAAGACGCTTGAGGCGTGACGGTAATTCATGGGCGTCGAGGCGGGTCAATTGCGGATACCACAAGGCATAGGTTCCGCCGGGAAAACGCGTCAATGACTCCTTTAACGCATGAAACACTCGCTCGTAGTCCTGTTTTTCTTCGTAGGACGGATCAATAAGGACGAGGGCCCTGCGCGGTGGTGGCGGCAGCAGGGCCTTGAGTCCGGCAAAGCCGTCCGTTGACTCGACAATGACTTGTTTCCCGGCATCCTGAAAATTTTCATGCAACAGACGTGCATCCTTGCTGTGCAGTTCAAAGAGGCGCAGACGATCCTGCTCGCGCAGCGTCCACAGCGCAAAATACGGCGAGCCGGGATAGTTCTGCAGGCGACGATCCGGATTCATCCTGCGCACCAGCGCCACATAGTCGGCCAGCGCTGCCGGCAAGTCATTGCGTACCCACAAACGACCAATACCGTCCTTGTACTCCGCCAGCTTAACTGCATAGCCTGAGTCCAGTGAATAGGCCCCGGCGCCGGCGTGGGTATCGATGACCCAGAACGGATTGTCCTTCTGACCGAGATAACGGATCAGTTGGACAAGAACGAGATGCTTGAGAACGTCGGCGTGGTTGCCGGCGTGAAAAGCGTGGCGATAGCTGAGCATGGGTGAAGACTGACTGCAGTTTTCCTGCACGTACGGTGAATGTGGCGAAGCATGGATTGAATGGCGGGCAACAAGCCCATCAAACAAGCAGACCAGCCCCGTTCTTTTAGCAACAACAATAACCGGAAGCAATCCGGTACGTTTCGATCAGTTGCCGGCGTTCACCGGATCAGCATCAGCCGAAGCCGCCGTATCAGGTGAAGCCTGAGCATCATCGCCATCTGCCGGTTTCTTCTCGGCGAGTTTACGCAGGCGCTTTTCTTCCTGCTTTCTCTTTTTTTCCAGATCTCTCTGACGCTTTTCAAACGAGTAATTTGGTTTTGCCAAAACAGTATCCCTGCTCGGCACAGGTGCCGAATGAAGCCCTACAGATGATTAAAATTCCCCAAGGAGCGTCAAGTCCCGCAGCGCAAACTTAGCGTCACCGACCGACCCGACGCTCGCATAACTCAATCAGTAGCGATTGCCACCCGTACCGCTGCGGCCGCCACCGCCACCGCCACCGCCACCGCCACCAGGGCCACGGCCACCACCACCGCCAGGGCCACGACGCGGCCCGCCAAAACCACCGCCACCGCCACTACGCGGTTCCTGGGGACGGGCTTCGTTGACCGTCAAGGCCCGGCCATCAATGCTCTTGCCGTTCAGTGCGGCAATTGCCGCCTGCGCCTCTTGATCGGAACCCATTTCGACAAAGCCGAAGCCCTTCGAACGTTGCGTTTCACGGTCGGTGATAACCTGAGCCGAAGTCACCGTACCGTGCGCGGCAAACATCTGCTCCAGATCGTTCTTGTTGATGTCGTAGCTTAGATTGCCGACGTATAGCTTCGTGCCCAATTGAGCCTCCAAGGTGAAAACGTTGAGAAAACTGCTTTGCAACAATAGCAAGGCCGGGCGCCGGAGTCTAATAAATAAATTTCCGGTCAAAAACACTCACTAAGCCGGCAAGGCGATTTTATTGTCGGAGCTGTACTGATAATCGTGGAAAATGTGCTCGGCACTGAGCAACTGGTAGCTGCCGTCTTCGAGTTTGCGTGTTGTGTCCTTGAGCCGGTAAGTATAGTGGCCGCAGGTCCACAAATTGAAGTTGCGCATCTGGGTGCACAGACAGGTCTTGTCCTTCACCGAGAGTCGTTTCACCCCAGGATTAGCCTCCAGTTCCCGATTGTAGGATGTGATGTAGGAACAACTGCCGTGTGAATCGAGCAAATAGCCATACGCTTCGCAATTGGGGCGAATGCCATCGCCGATCGCCGGGCTCTTGCTCAGCATGCGCATCGGGTAACCGGTCGGCGAAATCTGGTTGACCTCGATCTGGTCTTCACTGGCCTTGAAATATTCCTGCTGCACGTCTTCCGGCAACCCGCATTCCCTGGCCACGGTAAAACGCGTCGCCACCTGCACCGCCGCTGCACCGTTCTCAAGATAGGAAACGGCATCGCTGCCGGTAAAGATCCCGCCCGCTGGAATCAGGGGAATATTAAGCTTTTCGGCATGCAGCCAGGCCTTGATCTCGGCAACAATGGTCGCCAGATCATATTTTGCCCAATCCATGCCAAAACCCAGATGACCGCCGGCCAACGGGCCTTCAACCACGACGTAGTCCGGCAAACGATTGCTGCGCACCGTCTTGCGGATGAAGAGTTGCAAGGCGCGCAAAGAAGAAACGATGACGCCCAGAAAAGCATCGCGGAAACGGGGATGATCCTCGATCAGCGAAAATGAGCCCAGATGCAAACCGGCGGCCAGCGTAATGCCGTCGATACCGGAATCGAGCGCCGCTTTCAGTCGGACAGCCAAGGTTTCCCTGGGCGCGTTCATGGTCAACTTTTCCATGCAGTTGACGAAAATGAGGCCGGGGCCGCGCTTGGCCTCCATCGTCTTGCCGATGTGAAGCTTGGTTGCTTCTGCCAGTTGGCCGAGATCGAACTTCACGATCGACTTGTCGATATTGGCCACGTTGAACTTGAACTGCTTGAGCTTATCCTTGACAAACTTGGTGTTGAATCGACGATCGGCCACCGTATTGACCATGGCATCGGAAATATGCCCGATCCCGCCCAGACGAGCCGCTTCAAGCGCCAATCCGGCCGTCGAGATATCGACCCCCATGCCGCCGATGACAATGGGTACAAATTCCCTGTTGCCGAACATCAAACGGAAATCATCAACACGCATAATCTTTGTCCTTCCAGAAACCGAACTGTCCCTATCCCCGCAAAGACAGAGCCAAAAAAACGGCGCAAGTCTGACATTATCACCTATCCGGACCGCAAATGGCTCGTCAAATCTGTCAAAAAGAGTCCTGCGCACGACAATTTCAAGCACAAGCTGGCAAGACCGTTTTCATTCAGGACGTGTATTATCTTCAGCATCACTGTTACGAACCTGGAGAATGCCATGTCCGACTCTACTGAGCACGACCACCCTCCACCGGTCTCGACAGAGATTGGCATTCCGCGCCGGAACAGTTTTGACGCGCCGGCTTTCGAACGGGCAGTCAGCGATCTGCTCAGTGCCTGTGGCATTGCCCCGGACGTCACACACATGGGGAGAACGCCCCAGCGCGTACGCGAACTCTGGCAGAAACGTCTGCTCGGCGGATACGACCTCGACCCCGGCAGCGCATTGGGCGATGGGTTTTCCGACCACCGCAGCGACATGGTTATCGTGCGTGGCATTGCTATCCACGGTATCTGCCCGCATCATCTGGTCCCGTTTCGGGGTGTAGCCCATGTCGCCTATCTGCCCGGTGGCCGTCTGCACGGTTTCGGCCGCATCGCACGATTGGTCGACGCCATCGGCCACCGTTTCACTTACCAGGAGTGGATAACCCGGGATATAGCCGAAGCGCTGATGCATCACGGCAAGGCACGCGGTGCCGCCTGTGTGATTGAGGCCGAACAGCTCTGCCTCCTGCTCGGCGAAGACCGGCGCGGTGATGAACGCGTCATCACCCAGTCCTTCACGGGCGAGTTCGAAACGTCAGATCAACTGCGAAGCGAATTCCTGCGTGTCATCGGCAGCCCTCGCCGGAACTACTGAGCACTATGGAAAAAGACGTCTGGCATCCAAAAGAACAAGCGCCCCTCATGAGCAGCCCTGAATTCTGAGAACGCTTACTTTTACAACTCCAGATTTGATTCCATCCACGTTCTTGCAACAAACACACATAGAGGCAGTGCCTGCACCATAGTTAACGCCGCCAGTCCGGTCGATAAAACAAATGCCGGCAATTGGCCCAAGGTTCCTTCAAGCGCTTCGACATCAAATTCACCGCTGCTCCGATGGCAATCGTCACCTGCTTTGCCACAACACGCGACCCATTAGTCCAAGAGTTCGAACAACTGGGTGCAACACGCCTAGCGTCTATGCTGAAACAATATATCCAACTGATTATAATCAGTAATTTTGTAGGCACAAAAAAATAACAAAATAGTTGCGTATTCCAATGACTCCTAATAAACTACCGTTGCTCTAACTGTTATAACAGTGATAACTTCAAGGAGGGATAATTATGTTCAAGCGCTCTGGATTACCCGTTGTTGTTGCGTGTTTTGCTCTGTTTTGTGGATTCCCCGCAAACGCACAGGAGTTCCCAAGCAAACCCATCGAAATCATTGTCGGATTTGCCCCCGGCGGCGGGACTGACATGGCTGCCCGCTCGATTGCCGACGTGGCGTCCAAATATCTGGGGCAGCCGGTCGTTGTGACGAACAAACCAGGCGCAACCGGTATCATCGGTGCGCAGTACGTCTATAACGCCAAGCCCGACGGCTATACCCTCCTCGTCGCCGGCGGAAGTGAAACAGTCGCCGTTCCCCACTACAAGAAACTGGCGTTCGACCCGATCAACGACTTCGATCCCTTGATGCGCATCATGGTCGAGCGCGTCGGCTTTTATGTGCTGGCCGACAGCCCGTGGAAATCGATGAATGACCTCATCGCTGAAGGCAAGAAGAATCCGGGCAAACTGACTTCCGGCATATCCGGCATAGGCGGATTGCACCACGCGACGGTCCAGGTCACCGAGAAAAAAACCGGCATGGCCGTGACGCTTATCCCCTACAAGGGCGGCGCTGAAACCCTCGCCGCACTCGCCGGCGGACACGTAAACTTCGCCATCGCGTCGCCCAACGAGGCCTATGCACTGGTTCAAGCCGGTCGCGTTCGCTGCCTGGCGCTATCGGCACTTGAACGATCACCGACCGAGCCCAACGCACCGACGCTCAAGGAACTCGGCTACGATGTATACATCGACAACCAGAAAGGACTGGTACTGCCCAAGGGCGTCCCGCCAGCGATCAAGCAAAAACTCGCTGACGCGTTCAAGAAAGCCTACGACGACCCACAGTTCAAGGCCACCGCCGAGAAGCTCAAGCTTGAAATCTCCTATCTGAATTCCGAGGATTTCCACAAGGCGCTCAAGGCCATGTACGAGCAGATCGGCGAATCGGTCAAGCCTGACGCGCCCAAAGCGCCCTAGGACTCCGGCGTCAGGAACAGGGCATGAAGGTTGAACGCTGCCTCGGGATCATTGCCGTCGTCGTCGCGACGCCGGTCGCGCTAGCGGCCTGGCGCTTCGGCGTCGGCACGCCGCGCTCACCCGGTGCCGGCTTCTGGCCCCTGACGATCGCCTGCGTCATGCTCGTCCTCGGGTCTATCCTCGTCCTCAGACCGAATCCGGATGAACGGCCCGAGGGCGACAGCGACTCGCGCTGGGCAAAATTCGGCATTTCGCTGGCGAGCCTGGTCTTCTACATCGCACTTCTCGAAGCGCTCGGCTATCTGCTCACCACCGGCCTGATGCTGCTGGTGCAGCTGCGCCTGGTCGAAAACCGGTCGTGGCGATCGAGTATCCTGATCGCGGCGCTGGCGTCGGTCATCTCGCTAGTCGTTTTCAAGGTCTTGCTCAAGGTTTCCCTACCCCTCGGCTTGATCCCGCTTCCCCCTGGCTGGTGAGGGGACGTCATGCGTAGGAGTACACGTGGAAACACTTAACCTCTTGTTGCAGGGCTTTGCGCTTGCCCTGACCCCGGCCAATCTGATAGCCGTGTTCATCGGCGCATTCATCGGCACGGTAATCGGCGTGTTGCCCGGCCTCGGTCCGACCGCCACCATCGCCCTTCTGCTGCCGATCACGATCGGCATGGAGATGGTCACGGCACTGATCGTGATGGCCGGAATCTATTACGGCGCGATGTACGGCGGCTCGATCACGTCGATTCTTGTGAACATTCCGGGCGAAGCGGCGTCGGTGGTCACCTGTATCGACGGTTACAAGATGGCGCGCAAAGGCCGTGCTGGACCGGCACTCGGCATGTCGGCGATCGGCTCCTTCATCGGCGGCACGGTCAGCGTCGTTGCGGTGATGCTGATTTCTCCCTTCCTGGCTGAAACCGCCCTGAAATTCGGCGCCCCCGAGATGTTTGCGCTACTTTTCTTCGCTTTTGTCTGCATCGGCGGGCTGACCGGAAAATCGCGCGTGCAGGGGCTGCTCATGGCCTGTTTCGGCTTACTACTGGGGACGGTCGGCACTGACGAAATCCAGGGCGTAGACCGCTTTATTTTCGGGACGCTCTACCTGCAGGACGGCGTCGGGCTGATCCCGCTGGCGATGGGGCTCTTCGGCCTCGGCGAAGTGTTGTACAACATCGAGAAGCGGCAATCCGTCGGCGAGGTTCTCAGCACGCCGAAAGGCCTGATGCCGACGCTCAAGGACTGGAAGGACTCGGCCTGGCCGATCATCCGCGGCAGTTTTCTCGGCTTTGGCATCGGCATCATCCCCGGCGGCATGCCGGCGATCGCTTCGCTGATGAGTTATGCGGTCGAGAAAAAAGTTTCCAAGCATCCCGAGGAATTCGGCGAAGGCACCATCGAAGGCGTTGCCGGCCCGGAAACGGCGAATAACGCGGCAACGGCCGGAGGCTTCGTGCCGTTGCTCACGCTCGGCATACCGACCAACAGCGTGCTCGCCCTGATCCTGGCGTCGATGATGATGCACGGTGTGACTCCGGGGCCGCTCATGCTGATCAAGTGGGCGGACGTTTTCTGGGGCGTCATAGCCAGCATGTATATCGGCAACATCGTCTGCCTCATCCTCAACCTGCCGCTGATCGGGCTGTTTGTACGCATGCTCAAGGTGCCCTACAGCATTTTGTCGCCGCTGATCATCATGTTCATTCTGCTCGGCTCCTATGCCGTCGCCGGAAACGTCAGCGATCTCGTCGCGACGCTCGTTTTCGGGCTGATCGGCTACCTGATGAAGCGCTTCGATATCGAATCGGCGCCACTGATTCTGGCCTTTGTTCTCGGACCAATGCTGGAAAACAATTTGAGCAAGGCCTTGCTGATGTCGCGTACGGGCGATCCTCTCTTCTTCTTTTCACGACCCATTTCGGCGACCTTGATCAGCCTGGCTTTCGTCGTACTCGCTTTCCCCTTGTTGCAATGGGCATGGCGCGCACTCGTGCGACCTGGCGTCGCAGCAATAAAGCCTAGATGACGGTGAGAACAACTGTTTCCGATCATTTCAGACAAGCAAAGGAAAACCATGACGACGGTAAAAAGGATTGCGTTTGTCGGACTCGGCGCGATGGGCCTGCCGATGGCCAAACGCCTCGCACAGGCTGGTTTCGAAGTGTGCAGTGTCATGCACAAGACACAAGAGAATCAATTGGCGGGCCAGGAACTTGAAGCCGCAGGAGGAAAGATAGTCCCATCGTACGTCGAAGCCGTACGGGGAGTAGATCTCATCCTTTCAATTCTTCCCGATGACGCGGCACTGGAAAATGTCTATCTCGATCCGGAAATTTTTGCTGCTGCACCACAGGGTGTCCGAATTCTCGACATGACCTCATGCACGGCCACCGCCTTGAAAAAGGTCGCTGCATACTGGGCTGCCAAAAAGGCGATTGTCGTCGATGCCCCGGTCAGCGGCGGAATTGGTGGCGCCGCATCGGGCGGACTGACGATCTTTGCTGCCGGCGACGACGACGCTGTCAGCGCACTGGCACCCGTCTTCGCGGTCCTTGGCAAGAACATGTTTCGTCTTCCGTCCATCGGTGACGGAAAATCGATCAAGGCGGTCAACCAGATGCTCGCGGCGGTCAACGCGGTCGCTCTGGCGGAGGCCTTCACGCTGACTAAAAAGCTCGGTCTCGATCTTGAAAAAACCTACGAAATCATCCGCGTCAGTTCGGGTACCTCGTACGTATTCGATCACAAGTTCATGAAGATCGCGACCAATGATTATTCCAGTGGCTTCAAATTCAAGCTGATGAAGAAAGACCTTGGTATCGCCATCAATGAGGCTAAGGGCCTGAATATTCCTCTAACCACCCTGGCCTCGTCGATTTACGACAAATGTGTTGGCAACGACGACAAAGATTACTCCGTCCTGGCGACGGTCTATCTCAACCCTAAGGAGTAACACCATGCCTAACCCCGGTTTTCGTGTCATCACCTCCATCACCCGGCCGGAGCGTGCACTGGTCGACGCATTTGCCGACATCCCGGTCGCCAACATCGGCGACAACATGGGGCGCCTGTCCTGCGTGTCGGCGGCCATTCGCCCCTATGGAAAGCTCAGAATGCTCGGCACGGCACTCACGGTGCGCGGACCGGTCGGCGATAACCTGATGTTTCACAAGGCCCTGGACATTGCCCAGCCTGGCGATGTCATCGTTGTTGACGGACAGGGCGACATGAACCATGCATTGTGCGGGGAAATCATGATGCGCTACGCGATCACGCGCGGAGTGGCCGGCTTCCTTATCGACGGCTGCGTGCGCGACGTAGAGGGTCTGGCGCAGCTCGATTTCCCAGTCTATGCCCGGGGTGTAACGCCGAAAGGGCCGTACAAGAGCGGACCGGGCGAAGTCAATGTCCCGGTAGTCTGCGGCGGACAAGCCATCCTCCCCGGCGACATCATTGTCGCCGATGCCGATGGTATCGTCGTCATTCGCCCGGAAGACGCGAAGTGGGTTCTGGACAAGGCAATAGCCCACAATGCGATGGAAGTTCAGACCTTCAAGGACATCGCAGCACGTACGTTCAACCGGGCCTGGGTGCAGAAAACACTCGATGAAAAAGGCTGCGAAATCAAATGAGCGAAACGATCATTGAAAGAAGCCGCTTATCGAGCTTTGTCGCGGCGGTGTTTGTCAAGGCCGGCGTTCCGGAGGATGAAGCCGCGCTCATCGCCGAAAGCCTCACCGAGGCCGATCTGACGGGAGTCGAGTCGCATGGCGTGAGCCGTGTGCCGATCTACCTGAAACGTATCGAGCTTGGGATCGTCAATGCCGTTGCCAAACTGGATATCGTTGCTGACCTCCCCGGCGCACTGGTGCTCGACGGCTGTAACAGCATGGGTATCGTCACCGGGGTCCGGGCCATGGACATGGCGATCGACAAGGCTGAAACCAGCGGATCGGTTTTCGTGACGGTGAGAAACTCCAACCACTTCGGCACGGCGGCCTTCTTTACCCAGCGTGCTCTGGCGAGAGGCATGATCGGCTATGCCGGATCGAATGCCCCCTCGACCATGGCGCCCTGGGGGGGCATCAAGCCCTACATGGGAACCAATCCCTTTTCGATTGCCTTTCCGGCGGGAAAGGAACAGCCCATAGTCATGGACATGGCAACCAGTGTCGTTGCCCAAGGTAAAATCATCCTCGCCGGAAAAGAAGGAAAACCCATCCCCTTCGGCTGGGCAATTTCCAAGGAAGGCGATCCAACCGATGATCCAAAAACTGCGCTTGAAGGGACCGTTCTACCCTTCGGCGGCCCCAAGGGATATGCCGTATCGCTGATGCTCGACGTGCTTTCCGGTGTCCTTTCCGGAGCGGCGTTCGGACCTTATCTGTGCAACATGTGGAACGACTTCAAGAATCCGCAGAATGTCGGCCACTACTTTACCGTTCTGGACGTCAAGAAATTCCTGCCGCTTGACGAATTCAAGCAAAAAATGGACACCATGATCCGGGACATCAAGACAAGTCCGCGCGCGAAAGGCGTCGAAGAGATTTTCCTCCCCGGCGAACTGGAGTACCGCAAGAGAGAAAAACGTCTTGCCGAAGGCATCCCCCTCGGACAGAAGACATTCTCGGACCTGGCCGAGATCGGTGCCCGGATGAACATTCATTTCAGCTAGTAAAATGGACCTGAACTCGCTCGCCAAAGGCAGCATAGACAGAAAAGACATGCTCTCGTCAGGCGAGACGGCCTATGACATCATCGCCGCAAAAATACTGAGCGGCGAGTTGCCACACGGGGAGAAATTATCCATCCGGGCCATGGCAGCACTGGCCAACGTGTCAACGATCCCGGTCATCGAAGCCCTGCGCCGGCTTGAGCACGAGGGACTGGTGGAATCTTTCCCGCACTGGGGATCACGAGTGGTCGCACTGAGCCCCGAGACCATTCACGACCGTAACTCCCTGCGCGAAGCAATCGAATGCCAGGTGGTTCGTATGCTTGCTGAATCCGGGTTAAGTGAAGAACAGTGCAGCAAACTTCACAGCCTGGCGGAAGAACTTGATTCCATTCCACGTTCGACAGAACCCGGCAATTCCTTCTGGAACAAACACTACGAGTTTCACACGCATCTCGTCAATCTCACCGGCTGCCTGTCTCTCAAGAAGGCACTGTACAACGTGAATTTGTTCCATTTTCTGCAACGAATAACCATCACTAATCTGGAATATTTTCCTCAAGTTCCCCGTGACCCGCATCATGGAATAGTTCAAGCCATTCAGGAACAGAATCCCGAGGCCGCTGAAAAAGAGATGCGTCGACATATCCGCTCGTCACGCAATTACATGCAAAACATAATGACCAAGAAGGAACCCTGAACATGATTCGAACCAATCCGATAAAAACCGGTTTAAAAGCCGGAAAAAGTTACATCGGCACCTTTGCCAAAATGACCGACGCATCGGTGGTAGAACTGTTCGCCTTCTGCGGCTTCGACTATTTTATAGTTGATAATGAACACAGCCAGATGAACAAGGAAAGCATGGTCAATCTGCTCCGGACAGCGGATATTTCAGGCATCATTCCCATCGTCAGGGTCCGCGAGAATTCGCGCTCGCAAATACTTCAGGCTTTGGACGCGGGGGCGCTTGGCATCATGGTTCCCGAAACGTCAACAGCCGCGCAAGTAAAACATGTCATCGACAGCGCCCTTTACGCCCCTGAAGGCTGCCGAGGTTATACCGCGTCCAACCGTGCTGCCGGCTACGGCAACATGGACGCCGCCGAATACGCGAAGCTGGCCAACAAGAACGTCATGACTATCGTCTACTGCGAGACGGTGGAAGCAATCGAGAATCTCGACGCGATGCTGGCCGTTCCCAATCTTGATGTCCTCTGGATAGGGCCCATGGACCTGTCCCAGGCCCTTGGCGTAACCGGCCAACCCAAACATCCAAAGGTTGTTGCGGCCATGGACGACATCATCGCGCGCTGCAAGATAGCCGGAATCGCTGTGGGAACCATATCCGCTGACGCGGAGGTGACCCAGGACCTGTTGCGACGCGGCGTTCAACTCATTGGACTCAGCTCCGATCAGGCCATGATCGTCAACGCCGGCAAGCGTTTTCTCAAGGAGATTCGCGGCTAGCGCGATCGAATCCCGCAATCCAACACAGTCAGTTCAATGAAACGCGCGCTGATGCCTGATGGGTTGCGGCGAGCTTTCGGTTTAGGGACAAGTCACTCAGATGAATTGTTCGGGAGCGCTGGCGTCTTTGGTACGGTTTGAAACCCGCACGATCTGAGTATTCAATCGGCAACACCAACATGCAACAGGATTGGTAAATGGCAACGCAGTCAATCGCACAAAAGCACGTGGAGTTATCTACCCATTTCACCCACTGGGAGAAGCTCAAGGATCTGGTTGATCAGAACATCGACCTGATGGTCAATTTCAGCCAGAGCGGGCACCCCGGAGGTGCGCGCTCCAAAGTTCAGGCCTTCATAGCGCTACTCCTGTGCGGCGAATTCCGCTGGGACATCCGCCACCCCGAGAAAGCCTTTGGTGACCTCGATGAAGCCTTGCGCATCAAGTACGAACAGACCCGGGACGCCCGGTACAAGCTCGACCCCCATTTTGCCGTCTTCCAGGAAGACCTCGCGCGTTTCCGTCGTCACGGCGGCCTCTCCGGGCACGCCGAAATGGAAGGCAAGACCCTGTTCCTGAAGTGGAACACCGGACCCTCCGGCCACGGCCTGCCGGCCGCGGCCGGGCAGGCGCTGGCCCTCAAGCGCGCCGGCGCCGCCGAAGTCAAGGTCGTCGCCCTCGAAGGCGAAGGCGGCCTGACCCCCGGCGCCAGCCACGAAGCCAAGAACTCCGCCTGGGGCCTGGGCCTCAACAACCTCTTCTTCCTCGTTGACTGGAACGACTTCGGCATCGACGACCGGCCCACCAGTTCCGTCGTCCATGGCACCCCGGAAGACTGGTTCAAGCCCTACGGCTGGAATGTCTTCAAGGCCGATGATGGCGCCAACTGGGGTGATCTGGCCAAGGCCTACCTCGAGATGTTCGCGTGCCAGAAAACCTCCACGGCACCGGGCATGCTCTACTTCAGAACGCGCAAGGGACGCGGCTACGGCGTATTCGACAACAAATCGCACGGCGCCCCGCACAAGATGAACAGCGACCTGTTCTGGGCGACCAAGGCTGACTTCGCCAAGAAGTACAAGGTCGAATTCGCCAACTTCGGCCAGCCGGCACCGGCCGATGTCGCCGGCCAGGACGCCCAGTGCGCCCAGAACCTGAAGGTCGTGACCGACGTGCTGCGGCAGGATCAGGCCCTCGTCGACTACCTCGCCGACACCCTGCTGGCCCTTGCCGGCGACGTCCCTTCGGCTCCGGCCAAGCCGCTCTTTGACTTGTCAAAGAACCCGCTCAACGACGCCGAGCTGTTCGACCCGTCGACCTATCCGGCCGGCCTGTTCGCCGCCCCCGGCACCGTTCAGTCCAACCGCGCCGCGTTCGGCAAGTGGGGCAGCTACATCAACGCGGTGTGCAAGGCGAAATACGGCCGGCCGATGTTCCTGGCCTGTGCGGCCGATCTGGCCGAGTCGACCAACGTCGCCGACTTCGGCAAGGACTTCGGTGACCAGAAGAACTTCGGCTGGTATGAACGCGAGAAGAACATCGAAGGTGCGATCATTCCGCAGGAAATCACCGAATTCGCCAATTCGGCCATGATGGCGGCGCTGACGACGACCAACCTGGCCAGCGATCCGTTCGCCGAGTTCAACGGCTTCTGCGGCGTCTGCTCGACCTATGCCTCGTTCAGCTACCTCAAGTATGGCGAAATGCGCATCCTCAGCCAGATGGCACAAAACTGCGAGATCAAGTTCGGCAAGGTCATCTGGGTCGCCGGACACTCCGGCATTGAAACCGCCGAGGATGCACGCACGCACTACGGTGTGTTTGCCCCGGTGGTGACCCAGCTCTTCCCGGACGGCAAGGTGATCAACCTCTACCCGTCCGACTTCAACGAAGTGCCGTTCATGCTCGCTGCGGCAATGAAGACGGAACAACCGATCATCGCGCTGCACCTGACGCGTCCATCGATCACTCTTCCGGATCGCCAGGCGCTGGGCATCGAGAGTTACTCCCAGGCGGCCAGGGGGGCCTACCTGATTCGTGACTTCACCCCTGGCCAGCCGAAGATGGGCACGCTCATCGTGCAGGGGACGATTTCGACGTCCAACCTGATCAAGCTGCTGCCCGAACTGAACACGCGCGGGCTTAACGTGAAGATCGTTGCCGGCGTCAGCCCGGAGTTGTTCAGACTGCAGGATCAGGCCTATCGTGATCGTATTCTGCCGATGAACGACTGGATGGATTCGACCATCATCACCAACATGTCGCGCCGAAGCATGACCGACTGGATCAGCTCGCTGGTCTCCGCAGAATACGCCATGAGCAGTGACTTCGATGACCAGTGGCGCACCGGCGGCCGCCTCGACGAAATCACCGAAGAAGCGCACCTGTCGACCGAATGGCTGCTCTTGGGCATCGAACGCTTCGTCAACGACCGGGAGGTGCGGCGGAAACGGCTTGCCATGAGCTAGAA
>JFJP01037159.1_pt1 | contig 42765 bp, 36 predicted proteins | sample 431651 | NCBI WGS metagenome assembly JFJP01 (sample SAMN02602958, study PRJNA72255) | Microbial mat metagenome, whole genome shotgun sequencing project. | biome: fresh water; feature: sink hole; material: water; isolation source: purple microbial (photo- and chemosynthetic) mats found in...
TAGCTTATTACATCCTTTATTCCGGGAATCACCTCTCCAAGCCTTGTGATGAAGGTCTGTGCAACATACTCTTTCTTCTGCTCATACTCCTGCTTCGAGAGGTTCTCCCAGTCGGCCAGGTAATCAATACAGCACACCGCACCCACACCCTTGCCCTCCGGTGCGAGGCCGGAATCTATCTGCGAATAATCTACAAATGTAAAGCTTCGCCTTGCGAAATCATCCCTGTTGTTCGCGGCAATGTCAGCCTGTGACCTCACGGAGCTGTCATAGATGAATGTCGAATAATAACTGTGTCCCAGCTCTCTCAGCGGCCTGTCGAACCCGAAATAGACCGTCAGCAACGAGGCTCCGGTATTCAGCCCGCTGCACTCATCCTTCAGCTGTGCCCCCGCTTCCGGAGGCAGGAGATCAGCGAGGGCAGGGATGGCATTGTTAGCCACTATCTCGCCGGCCGTGTACTCAATACTGTTCTGCGCAGGACCATTCTTTTTCCGGCAGGTCACACCTGTTGCCCTGCCATCCGTAACCGTCACCCCGGTGACAAGATGGTTCAGCAGTACCTGTCCGCCATGCGATATGATATATGCTGCCAGGTGGTCAGAGAGTCTCTGCGAGCCTCCCTTGATGAAGCTGGCACCGTTCGAATAATAGCTGCCCTCGGCAATTGAATAGTATGCCAGCGAGAGCGAGTATGGGTCATCATGGAAATATCCGAGGTTTCCCAGCAGGATAAGCTTAAGGTCTTCATTGCTGATAATTGAGTCGAGAAAAATACCTACGCTGATATCAGGCTCGCTGTCGCCTGCCGGCCTCTTTTTGGGAGTGAGCAGTTGTTCAAAGTACCTGGCAATCCCTTCCTTCTCTTCCGGGAATTTTTCCGAGAGTCGAGCTGCTGCCACCTGCGGGTCATGGGGTATAGTCACTGCGAGATCTCCCCTGATGAACCTGTAGAACTCAGGCACAGGTATAAATTCGACCTTGCCGTTTACGTCGAGCTCACTGAAGATCCTGTTCTTAATATCGCGGCCGCCGGGGCCGTCCATCTCATGCAGCCCCACCTCGAGGGTGAACGCCCCGCGTTTGAAGGTGGTGGCGCATCCGCCGGGGCGGATATGCTGCTCGATGACCAGCACCTTCATGCCTTCGCGGGCAAGCTTCGCTCCTGCTGTCAGTCCGCCCAGGCCGGCGCCTATTATGATGACGTCATAGTTCATTTTATGTCAGGAATTGGATAACGTTTGAACTCCCTGGTCCTGTCAAAAAGGTACCGGTATGTTATATAGTGTTTAACTGAGACACTTCCCACAGACACGAATATCTTGCGCATCCTGGGATTGAAGTCGCCCACCCATGAGAACTCAACCTCCTCGTAATGCGGCTTATGCTTCATCGCCTCCCTCAGTTTAAGGATAAAGCCCGACTCTATCCCCAGCCCCTGGTATTTGGGGATGACGCCCATCAGCATACCCCTGGCCCGGGTCATTGTATTTCGCTTCTTCAGCCACATGAACCTGATCATGGACCACAGGTCGAGCTTACCGTTAAGGTGTTTAAGTATCTGGTTCAGGTCGGGGAACATGAGGTATATAGCAATAGGTTTGCCTTCAAAATATGCAATCCAGATGAACTCCTCATCAAGGATTACCTTTGCTTTCTTCAGCACACTTTTGATATAAACAGCTTCAAGGGGTTCAAAGTTTACTTTGAAGGATGCCCAGGCCTCGTTGAAGACCTCTGCGAAGTCAGCAACGAATTTGTCCTCATCCTTCCATGTGAAATGTTTGAACTCATACCCGGGTTTGGCGGCCACCCACTCCGCGATCTTGCGGAACCTCGCATCGAGCGGCTTGGTTAGGTCATAGTGGAATCCCTCCATCTTATAATAGGTCTGAAAGCCATATCTCTCAAACAGCCCCTGATAATATGGAGGGTTATATGCCACCTCGAACGATGGATGTGTGAATCCGTCCACCAGCAGGCCCCAGTATTTATCTGTCTCACCGAAGTTTATGGGACCGTCCATAGCCTCCATCCCTTTCTCCCTGAGCCATTCCCTGGCAGTATTGAAGAGCATCTCAGCTGCCTTGTCGTCATCAATGCATTCAAAGAACCCTGTGCCCCCGGTGGGCTGGTCATAGGTATTTGCCATGTTAAAGTCGATAAAGGCGGCGATTCGACCTTTGAGGCTGTTGTCCTCTCCGGTGAGTACCCACCGTGCTGCCGTCCCGTGCTTATAGTAAGGATTTGTTTCAGGATCGAAGATTCCGCTGATATGGTTGTCAAGAGGACAGACCCATGTGTCGTCGTTTTTGTAGATGACCCTGGCAGTGTTAAGGAACATCCGCTCCGTTTTCCTGTCGGTGACCTCGATCAGCTTCATATAAGTGTTTTTAAGTGCAGGATAGACTATCTGTTGTAAACCTGTTCCACCACGGAGCTGTATTTTTCACTTATGAACTTCCTGCGAAGCTTGAGTGTAGGCGACAGCTCGCCTGTGGCAGGGCTCCATTCTTCCTTTACGAGCCTGAACCTGTTTATTCTCTCCGGCGGACTGAGGCGCTTATTCAGCTTGGTGACCTCGGAGGAGAAGAATGAGAGCACCTCGGGAAGGGTGATCAGCTCATCATTATTGGAATAAGAGACCTTTTTTGCCGTCTTCCAGTCTTCGAAGTATTTGAAGTTGGGAGAAATGAGTGCGCTGGCGAACTTCTCATGCTCACCAATGACCATGATCTGGTCAATGATAGGCGATTCCTTAAAGATATTCTCCACTATCTGGGGTGCGATGAACTTCCCGTTCGAGAGTTTGAATATCTCCTTCTTCCTGTCGGTGACCATCAGGAACTTGCCATCCTCCATGTGGCCCATGTCGCCTGTACGGAACCACCCTTCGTTGTCAAAGACCGATTCTGTCTGTTCGGGGTCATTGTAGTAACCGAGCATGACGTTAGGGCCTTTGCAGAGTATCTCACCGTCGTCAGCTATTTTAACCTCTACGCCCTCGATTGTCATGCCAACCGATCCCAGCTTCACCTTACCCTTTTCCGTTCTGTTGATGGTGATTATTGGAGAGGTCTCTGTCAGGCCGTACATATTAACGATCTTTATTCCTGCTGCCCAGAACACTCTTTCAAGACGTGGTTGCAGGGAAGCTCCTCCGCATCCTACTATGCGGACGTTTCCGCCGAGCGCCTCCCGCCATTTGCTGAAGATAAGCCTGTCGGCCAGTGTGAGTTTTCTCTCATAGAGCCAGCCGTTCTCCCCGAAGGGCTGGTACCGCAGTCCCAGGTTCACAGCCCAGAAGAAAAGGGTTTTCTTGATACCTGTAAGGTTCTTGCCTTTGGAGATAATCACATCATAAAATTTCTCCAGCACGCGGGGCACGGCATCGAAGCCGTCAGGACGGATCTCCTTCATGTTCAGGGCGATGGTCCCCATGCTTTCGGCATAGTAGATGCTGGCTCCGCTGTATTGAGTCTGGTAGTTCCCCATGCGTCCGCCAACGTGACATAATGGCAATATGCTCAGATACTTATCAGTTGATTTAAGGTTAAACACCGAGGCTGCCGAGATGAAGTTGCTGACCATGTTCCTGTGTGACAGCATCACTCCCTTGGGTATGCCTGTTGTGCCGGAGGTGTAGATCAGTGTTGCAAAGTCACCGGGAGCGATAAGCTTCTTCCCCTCCTCGATCTCCTGTTTTGTCCGGGTAGAGCAATGCCTGCCTTTTTCGACTATCTCAATCCAGTTGGTTGCTCCCTCTATTTCATCAAAAGTGAAGGCCGGGCATGATATTCCGGTTTCGGCGAGCACAGGTTCAAGTGTTCTGTAAAGTTTCTTGTCGGAGATGAGTATCATCCTGGCCCCCGAGTCTCTGATGATATACTCATATTCTGTAGCTGAGAGGGAGGTAAAGACAGGGACGTGGACCACGCCGATCATTGACATCCCCATATCAGCAAAATTCCATTCCGGCCGGTTGGCTGAGACTGTAATTATCTTATCACCCTTGCGGAAGCCGGATTCGTACAGACCGTAACAGAAGCTGTATGAATATTCAATGTATTCCGAGGTGCTGAATTTCTTCCAGGCGCCGTGCTGTTTAAAGCAGAGGGCATCTTCCTTATTAAAGCGATCCCTGTACCTGTCAAGCAGGTCAAAGGTCCGCGAAACGGTATGTTCCATGTTGTATAAGAGTGAAATGGTAGAATTGGGTTACCTTCTGCAAGATAAAAAAATTGAAGCAATTACAGTTACATTCAATCCATCGCCCGTCTCAGTCCGCCCATTGCCACCGAGAGCTGCTCAGCTACCTCGGCCATACCTCTGCCGCCGGTGAGCTCCCTGATCTTATGTTCGGCCTCGATGGGTCCTATTTCATTCCTGGCAAACTTGTCCATGACGTCGCGGAGCTCATAGAGGTGCTTTGCGGCCTCAGGATTACTTCGTGCTTTAAGGCGCAGCATCGGCTCGATCTTGGTGTTGAAGTCCTTGGTCAGGCCTCGCATCTGCTCCTGCATGATCCCGTAGTATCCCAGTTGCGGGTGGTTAGCGGGGAGGTTATTCACCTTGAAGGAAGAGACATCAGCCGCCTGCTGCACCCATGCCTTGTTTGTCTCAAACACCAGCGCCGTCTTCGTTCCCTTGCTTCCCAGCCAGGCCAGATCACGGTATGCCTCCGGGTGGTATGATGTGGTGAACTCAACCATCGCCTCACCCGGAGCCCTGCCATAGAGCCTGGAGAAACTCCTCTCCAGTATCTCCTGACCCACCTTCTGCAGCTCCTGCGGGGAGCTTCTGCGGACGGTGCCATCCGGCTCCCTGACAGTCAGGCTGCGTAGCCAGGCGGTGTGATCCGGGTTGGGGATCCGCTTCCCTGAAGCATCAAAGGTATATCTCGGCGGCTCGGCCACGCCCATGTCGAGGTCGGACCCTACCTTACCCTTTGATGAGGAGTTGGAGAATGTCATGCATTTCTGCTTGCTGAAACCCGCATTTACCAGTTCCTGCTCAACCTCTGTCCTGAGCCTTGCAGTGTAACTCCTGTCGAATGAATTAAAGTGGGCAGTGGTGCCTGCATCTCCCTGCCGGGCCAGGGCATTGACATAACCCTTGGCGAAGAGATCGGTCTTGATGATCTTATAGGCTTCTTCTGAGGAGCTTCTCAGTCGCTCAATCTCCTCTTTCGGGGCACCGGCTTTGCCTGCATCAGACAGCTTCTGCATCCGTTCGCGGAAGAGGTTCACCTTTGCACGGCCTTCGGCCTGACGCGACAGGAAATGTGCTGCCTGCAGCTGCTGCTGAACGGTAGGCCACTTGCCTGTGGAGGGATTAACCGGGTTACCCCGGGAATCGACCACATCTGACCATGTGACGGCAGGGCCTTTGGGATTGGCAGGCATGAGTGCACCCAGGGCTGTACGGAAGACGACGGTCTTCAGCGCCTCCTTACCCAGGTCCCACCCCATGCCCCAGAGGCCGGCCCCGGTCTCATTGATCGTGACGTTACCCGCATCACGGGCATGCTCCTCAAGATGCTCGAGGACACCCTGCTGATAGCCGTTGATGGCGGCATTTGCCATCATGGTGACGGTGTTGTAGGAGGAGGCAACGCCGGTAAAGGCCCCTGTCACTCCTCCCTCAATATAGCCGGAGGCAGCCTGGTACCCGAAAAAGACCTTCGCTGCGGTGGCGGCCCTCATTGATGCCGCGATGGCGTTGGGAGCTGTATGGGCAAAATAGACGGGTGCGGCTACTGAGAGCAGTGTCATTGAGACGTCGGCGCCAGTCTTGACATACTCAAGTCCCTCCACCATACCGCTTACCGCGGCGGCCCACTCCTCCTTTTCAGCGGCCTTCTTCTCCAGTGTTCCTGTCACCTGATCTCCTATTGTTCCGGCGGCTCTCAGCATCCTGTCACGGTCAAAGGCACCGTTTTCCGGTGAGGTCATGTTCCTTTCAAAGAACTCCCTCAGCCTTTTCTGTTCCGATGGCTCTGCCATCCCGATCAGGGCGGGCATCCGCTCCATGGTCCTTTTCATCCGGTGGATCTCCTCTGCCATCTGACGGCCTCTCTCGGCCATCATTTGCATGTTCAGCGCATCGAGGTCGGTACGCGTGTGTACGTACTCGCCCGTCTTGACGGTCATGATGGCATCCTGCTCTTTTTGCCTGGAGTCCATCTGGTAAAGCAGGTCGCGTGTGAGGTCATTACGTGTCCCGGGGTCAACGCCGGCGCCAGCCAGCCTGCCTTTCAACGATTCGATGTTACGGTCGAAATAGAGGATGTTGTTCTCATGGAACTTGACCTGTTCCTCCTTTTGCTTCTTTATGGCCTCCTCTGTCTCCCACTCTTTCAGGGCTTTCAGTTGATCGATGAGTCCCTGCGATATCTCCGGCACGGCCGGCTGATCTGCAGCGGCGGGTCCGAGTATATCGGCATAGCGGTTGTTAAGGGACTCGAGGTGGTCGTTATATATTGTCTCAATGGCCTTCAGCATCATCTCGCGCTTCTCCTTCTCCAACCTCGGCCGTTCGCTCTCAGGAAGCTTTTCATACCACATTTTCATCTCAACTGCGGTCTTCAGCTCGTTTTCAGGTACTCCGGCCTCTTTGCTAGCCCTGTATTCATCATCTATCTTCTGACGCTCCTCGAGGTAGAGCCGTTTTCTCTCCTCCTGCGGTGAGGGGCCGCCCCTGACAGCCATAGTCAGCTCATCAGGGAATTCACTCCGCCACTTCATGTAGGCATCATATTTTTCCTGGTCCCATTTGCGCCCAGGGACAACCTCAAGGAGCTGTTCCCAGGTGGCGGGATTCTCATCTATGGGCAGCACCGGGGGTTTGGGATAGCTCTCCGTTGTGCGGGTGAGAGAATACTTTTTCGTTTCTGCAGTGTTGTTAAGCGAATGAGGAGGACGGTACTGGATGATGTCTATCTCCTCCTTGTCGCCCCGGTAGATGCTGATGAACCTGATGAAGGTCCAGTCGAGCGTAGCCCATGAGCCGTCATCGAGGGGTTCGAACATGATCAGCAGGTCGTATACCCCGGGTATCATTATCAAACCTTTTGTTTTCTCATTGTATTCCAGCCCCGGTTTGCTGATGTCAATCCCTTCCGCCTCCCATTTTTCAAGAGCGGAGACGGGGAATTTATAGACAAGAACCTTACCATCATCAAACACTTTCAGCACTTTCATGAGCATTCTTGATCCCTCTTCCAGCTCCCATTCACCCTCGAAGGGGAAGTTATTGGAGGAAATGAGGCCGAGCGCCTTGCGGTGCAGTTTTCTTTTTCCTTCTGCCAGCAGTGCCGCATCAGGTGGGTTGCCAAGCCTGGCGATCTCATCAGCCACCTCCTGCAACTGTTTCTGAAGAGTATTCATGATGGCAACCGTGATCTCCAGTTCGGCCATTGTTTCAGCCAGTGTTGCCTCGTCATCTTCCGATGCGGCCAGTGTAACCACCAGTACTGCAGCGTTGTACGATTCGATCTCCGCCCCCATAGCTTCGCGCACAGCCAGGAACTCTGATATCAATGGGTTAAGCTGATTGAGATAGTCAACTGCTTCCTTGCAGGGATAATCAAAGAGAGGCTTCCAGTCAGCAAGAAACCTGCTCTCCTCTTCAGCGGTCATTTCGCCATAGATCAGGCGCATGCCCTCCAGGGCCATAGAGACGGCGCCGGTGTATTGGGCAGAGGTCATTGTGGCGAAGTCGATATCCGATTCAAGCGAGAACCTACCGAAATCCAGCAGCCTGGGGGGCATCACTACCCGTGGAGCGCCCTTCTCAGCAGACATGGGTTTCTTTGCCGGCTGCGTGGCAGAGGTGGTTGGCTTTGCAGGTTGCGTGGCAGCGGCAGTTGTCTTTGCCGGCTGCGTGGCAGAGGCGGCCGTCTTTGCCGGGTCCGTGGTAGAGGTGGTTGGCTTTGCAGGTCCCGTAGCAGCGGCAGTTGTCTGGGCCGGCTGCGTGGCAGACGCAGCCGTCTTTGCCGCGGGGCTGGCGGCAGGCATTGCTTCCACGGGTGTATCTTCAGGTGCCTGGGGGTTTGCTACCGCACCGGTTTTATCCGCAGGAGCCACTGCAAGTTTTTCTCCTGGCGGGGTGCCGCCGGGAGCCAGGGTAAGTGCCCCGATGAAAGCAAGGGCTTCCGGCCTCAGTTCCCTTTTCTGTCCCACTTTGTCGAAAACATAGATATTGTACATCTTCCCGTTGACCCAGGGACTGATAATGAATCCCCTTTCCTTGTTCCCATGCAGATTGAAGGTGATCAGGTGGCTTTGCTGGTCACCCAGGGCCCCGTATTCACTTTCGTTTTTGAACCTGTCAACATAATCCTCTGCCCCATAGAGATCATAAAAAATCTTTGTCATCTCCCTGTTGAAATCCTTTTTTTCAGGACATGATAAGGGTTGCTTTTTGAGCTTTATCACATAATCAGTCTGGCCGTTTACCGTATGTGAGAAAGAGTGGAATACATCGTCGGAACCGGCGGGATCGTATTGCCATCCCGGCGGAAGGTTGAGCGTGTAGGTTCCATAAGCAGCGGTCTGGCTGTTGGATTGCGCAGTGGTCTGCGATACCGGGATTAACAACATCAGAGCCAGCAGCAGAAGTCCCGGAGTGGATGAATTCACAAGTTTCAGTTTCATAGGGGTAAGGGCAAGAAGGAAGAATAAATTTAAGAAAAAGATTTGTCCTGATAAAAAGTGCCATTACATATTGCACAATCGGTCTGAAACAGGTTTTGTAATCATCTGCATAATTGATTTATATACCCCTCGTATTCGAGGAGTATAAAATCCGGATTGCTTAACTGCTCCCAAATATCCATTGAGGCCGATTGAATAGGACTCAATCCCCAGCCATTACTGACAACTTTACCCAAACTTACTAATTGGTAAATTGCTACCTGGTAAGTAATAATAAGAACTCACCAAAAGACGGCAGCCAGACCGGTTACCAGAAGGGGATGTCAGATCTCCAGGTACTTCTTAAGAAGCTGCTTGCCCTGCATGATGGCTTCCCTCCCGGTTGATTCAATACCGTACCAGCCCTTGTAGCCACCGTCGCGACTCATCTTTATCATTTTTGCCGTCAGCTCCTCCGTCGGTTGATTGCGATAGGACATACCCACCGCCCAGGGCAGCATCTTTTCGAGATAAACGACATTGTCGAAATCTGCGGCCGGCCCCCGCCAGTCGGGATACGAGCCGAAGTAAAGGTGATTCACTTCTTTCAACAGCGCCACCATCCAGTCGGGGTCATTCGATACTCCCCCGTGATTCTCGATGCATACGCTGATTCCTGCCGGCACGGCATATTCCAGCAGCATGTTGTAAGATTCCGTCGCCCACTTCAGGGCCTCGTCCTTATTCACATCCTTCGGTCCCCGGCAGTTGGTGCGTATCGCTTTGCAGCCCAGGTAGTTCGCAATATCAATCCATTTCCTGTGATTGACAACAAACTGTTTGCGCAGTGCAGGGGTGCTCTCACAACCGTCGCCCTCGGCATCAACCATGATCAGCACCATGGTTACGCCATGGTCCTCCGCATTCTTCTTCAGCCGGTTCAGATAGTCCACAGTGGGCACCTCAAACAGCGTATTCACGAATTCGATTCCGTTCAGGCCAAAATCTTCCCTGGCGATTCGCGGAAAATCGAGGTTCGTCCATTTCCCCGCCCTTATCTCCTCCACCAGCGCCCACTGTGCGAGTGATATATCATCATGCGTCATCCGCGGTGTTGCCAACGGATGGGGCAGCGGTCCGGTTACCGTAGCGGATTGCAGACCGGTTGTCGGTTCGGCCCCAAGGCCCAGTGCCGGCACAACCATTCCTGCCGCCCCCAGCAGTGCAGTTTTTTCAATGAAACCTCTTCTTGAAAAATTCTTTCGCGTCTCTTTCATGTTTTTGTTTTTTTCAGAGTTCCCAGCCTTTCCTGTATTCGCGTGTCAGGTACCTGTTGGCTGCTTCATCATTGGTTATCTTCATATTCTCTGAGTCATATTCCACCTTTTTACCGGCACGCAGAGCGACAGCAGCAAGGTTGATGGCTTCGGTGACGGTTCCTGCATACCTGAAGCTGCCGGGCGACTCCCTGTCGTTCTTTATCGCTTCGAGCCAGGTGTTGGAGCGGCTATCCTCCTCTATCTCCTGCACCTCCTTCTCACCCTGGTACACCTTCATCAGTCGCGATGGTATGATCTCAGGATCTTCACCACGGAATCCTGCCAGTATCTTTCCCTTCTCACCCACGAACATCATCCCCTCCTCAGGCATATCGCGTTTATCCTCCCTGAGTTCGTCAGGGATAAAAGGTTTCATGCCGCCGTCATACCAGAAGAGATCAAATGCAGGAAGGCTCTGCTGTTCCGGGAATTCCAGCTGGATCATGCATGAGAGTGGAAATGCCACATCATTCTTAACCCATTTATAGGTATTGCCATCGACGTACCTGTGTGTGGTGCCGTATGATTTTGCACTGACAGGCGGCCTGTCGATGCCGAATGTCAGGAACAGCGGGAAGAGGCTGTAATGACCCATGTCTGCGATACTGCCGCCTCCGAAATCATACCAACCGCGGAACCGGTTGTGAGTGTAATAAGGGTGGAAGGGCATGTCGGGTACGGGTCCCAGCCACAGTTCCCAGTTGAAGCCATCGGGGACGGGTTTGGATTCTGTGGGCCTCGATGGCCACTGTTCCCATACCGGCCGGTATGACCAGTTGTGTATCTCTTTCAGCTTGCCGATTACCCCGTCATTGATCCATTTCAGAATCAACTCATACTGCGGCCGCTCGCTCCATGCCAGGAGGTGTGTCTTCACCCCTGAGCTCTTTGCCGTCTCGATGGCGAGCCTTCCCTCGTACATGCGGTTGGCGATGGGTTTATGCGTGATCACATGTTTGCCTTTTTTCATGGCTGCGATGGCGAGATGGGCATGATGATGATCCGGGGTCATGATCTTAATGGCATCGATACCCGGCTCCTTCTCAAGCAGCTCACGGTAATCCTCATAGGATTTGCATCCCGTCCAGTTGCCGGAAGGTTTATTCTTGCCATAATATGTCTCGACAAATTCCCTGCCTATATCCCTTCCGCCCGGGATGCCCTTGTAGCTTGCGCCCCAGCCGGGCTCGTCAAGGGTATTCCGGATTGTGTTCCGCAGGCCCTCCGGCGACCAGTCGAGATAGTCGTCAGTGAGCCTGTTCACATCACAGACAGCTACAACCTGTATATCAGGACTCTGCAGCAGTGACGGCATCTCCCGCAGTCCCTGGGTGCCGCAGCCGATATTGGCTATATTGATCTTATCGGAGGGTGCGACGTATCCCGGTCCGCCCAGTACAAACCTGGGGACCACTGTTATGGTTGCAGCCGTGGCGACGGTTGAACTGATGAATTTTCGGCGGTTAATAGATTTCCTCGATCCCATAATGCCAGTTTTAGGTGAATAAAGACTGAGAAACAGGTGCCTTTGTCTGCGGTATAATTCCCCGTCAGTTAGGTCATTCAATTTAAGCAAATTCAGGATAATTACAAAAAGTAAAAAAGCAACTGATGTTCCACATCAGGAGGAGGCAGTGGCGAAGGTTATCGTGCCACCTTGTTAAGAACGGAATTAGAGATACTTGCTGACAATATCACGGCGGGAGAAGGGGGCAAAAAGGAATCTGCCGATGACCTTTCCCGTAGTAAGCCATGAGATTTTGGCACCGTTCTTCTTGTTGGCGATCATCTTCCTCACCAGGAACGGAGCCACAGTGTCAGCCTCGTTGGCGAGAATGTTATATATCTTTATCAACTGCCTGCTGTTCTCCGGATCATTACGGACCTGGGTCATGGTCAGGTCAGTCAGCACCATGCCTGGACTGATGGTTCCGACAATTACCGGACCCTTTTTCACCTCTGCTGCAAAGGCATCTGAGAAGTACCGGACTGCCCTCTTCGAGGTGCCATACGGTGTCAGGCCCGTGATCCGCCGCCCGTCGCTTCCGAGACCTTCCATATTGTAGATGGCTCCGAAACCCTGAGCGAGCATGCGATTGTAAGCCAGATGAGTAGCCAGCATCAATCCTTTCACATTGGTGTCAATGATCCGGGTGAAAACATCAGGTTCGAGTTTATGGAAGGGCGTCTGGTCATTTGACCTGCCTGCGTTGTTTACCCATATATTAACGCTGCCGAAGTTTTTGACAGCTCCATCCCAGAGGCTGACCAGGTCAGCTTCAGCTGTGACATCGCATTTGAAGGCAGCATATCTTCGCCTTTCAAAATGCCCTTCGAGTGACTGCAATGAATTTTGCACCGTAGCATCCGATGTTCCTGAATATGCAACATTCCATCCGGACTTCAGGAAGAATCTGACAAGTGCAGCGCCAATGCCCCTGGTGCCGCCTGTAACAACTGCTGTTTTCATGCCTGTGATGTAGTATCTCGCTTAAGGCAAAACTACAATTAAATGTCGATGTCAGTTTGATGAAGCACAAAACATTAATACCTCAACAGGGCTGGACCGTAGTTCCATCCTATCAAGGGGAGCAACGCATGCGGCCTGCGGGTCGACTCACGGGACGAAATCACCCCGGGCAAAACTGGTGCAAGCTCAATGCACTGACAAGTCAGACCCGGCTACAGCTGAGCCAGTCGCTTCCTGGCAAAAGGTTTGGTAATAGCCAGGTTGAGAGAGGTCAGATGATTATTCACGATTTTGGAATAGGTTTCCTTCGCCTTTTCGATGTTACCCATCTTCTCGTACGATAATCCTGCATAATATAGGCCCATTTCAGTGCACTTCTCGAGGTTTGCAATTGCTTCTTTGTAATTGCCTTCTTGAAAGTCAATAATTCCCCTCATCTCAAACAGGTCCTGCTTGTATGTATCTTTTTCTGCTTCGGTCAGGCTCTTCTCATACAGGTCGAGGGATTTTTCAGCCATCTCTGTTTTCCCGGAGTAGGCATATAAATATCCCTCCATCAGATTTTTTGTCTGATTAAAGTAGATGCTGTCCGCTTCACTCAGTTCGAGAGACGACAAATACCCCTTGTAATCTTCAAGAAATTTCTCATAACCTTTATAGTCTTCATACAAAAGACAGCTATATGCCTTAAGTATTGTGGTACCTATAATGTATTCATCCATACCTCCCAACTGCCTGTTGAATGCTATACGCCTGTCAAAGGCAGCGAGGGCTTCTGGCAGATTGCCTTCATAGAGCCAGGTGGTTACGACATAGAAGAGGCAGTAACTTTTCTGCACGTTTGTGGTGGAGACATCCTTTGCCTTGAGATAGGCCTCCCTTGCTGCAGGATAATTATCAGCTGCCACGTAGCAGTGCCCCAGGTAGAGAGCTGGCATATACTCATCCCTTATTGAAAGAGCCTTCTTATGCATCTCTATTGCTTCATCAATCCTGCCGGTACCTCTCAGCAGCTGACCGTACCTGTTAAGGAACTGGGTGCTTTCCGGGATCAACTCTATCGACTTGACATACAGGGCCTCAGCCTCGTCATATTTTCCCATATCCCAGAGAATATAACCCTGGTAGCTAATAGCCCCGGCAAAATTCGGGTCAAGTTCGCAGCTTTGCCTTGCGTACTCCAGCGCATGTTCTTTCATTCCGAAGTTCAGATAGACAGCCGCCAACTGCAAAGGCAGAAGTTTATCGCCGGGAGCCAGACTGATTGCGGTCTTTAATTCATTTATTGCTTCATCCCTCTTTGAGTATTCCAGCTCCATATATGCCTGGATAAAATGCTTCTCTGCCTCCGAAATATTGTCTCTCTGTTCAAAAGCGGCAGCCATGAATTTTTCGCGTTCAACACTGCCAAATCCCAAATAGCCATACCAGAGGTTTGCCAGAGCGAAAGCAGGGTCGAGCTCAAGTGCCTGCTTAAGCATTCCGGATACTTTTTGCATGTCGCCGGTTTGATACGCCTCTATCCATGCTTCCTTGAACAATGTCCTGGCCTTGTCTGATTTTGTTGTAATAGTCATACCTTCATCGCCTGCAATGAATCCAAAGATCACTGTTGCAGTGACCAGGAATGCAATGACGGGTGCAATTAGTTTTTTGATTCCGCTTTTCATCATGTACTTATTTAGTTAATACTTAAGGGTCCGATTTACTACATGGAAGCCATGTGACCCGAGACGATGCCCGGGCTGGATTTCTTTACAAAGCTCTGCCCTTCTGCGGAAACTGATTTGACTGTGCGTCCCGAATATTTTTCTCTGCGTGCCAATTCGGATGACATATTTACATATGCACCCAACAACCGGGAACTACTGAAGGTTAAACTGGAAGTTCGCTGAGACTACTGCCTGTCAGCGGGGTCATCTATTTTTTCAATTCACTCACCTCAAGGCCGTAGTCGTATTGCAGGTCTTCGTGCAGGACGGAGACCTTTTTTATGATGGTGTCTATCTGTCTGTTATATAGGTTCATAAGGGAGGCATTCTTCTGTATCGGCGGGGAGAGGCTCTTCAGCCTGGTACAGAAATGCAGCAAAAGGTCAACCTCCGTCTGTTTCTTTTTGGAATACCTGATGTATTTCCTGGTGTTTTTCAGGATCTTCCTGATACTTTTCCTGATGAAGTAATAGCTGGTAGTGTTGATCTGGTCAAACTCCCCATCCAGTTCCTTCTTTACACTGTTTATATATGAAAGTTCGTCGGCCGACTCGAACAGCAGGTATGTCAGTAGCTCCTTGTTCTCCTTTTTGAATCGCGCAAGGCGAAGGCACAGATCCCGCAGCTCCTTGGGGGTGCGATAGGTCAATTCCTGGCTTAGCTCTTTTAGCGTGACGGACTTCATTTGCTGGGCAGCTGATGCTGTCATGCAAAGGTAAGATATTATTTGCTCCGGATCCGGAGTGGCAGGGAGCGGGAATGAAACAATTAAACCAGCGGGCAACTGAGCTAAACAGTAAAAATTCAGATGTTCCCCGGAATTTTATATCTTTAGAGGACTATACCTTCCGGAGATGAAATTGGTTGCGTACGGATGAGCGAAAGGAATATTTACAAGGATGTGCTGTTCGGTGTTGCCGTTGGTGATGCCCTTGGGGTGCCGGTGGAGTTCCGGTCGCGGGAGGAGCTGAGCAAAGATCCAGTAACCGGCATGGGTGGCTACGGAACACATAACCAGCCTCCCGGGACCTGGTCAGACGACAGCTCGCTGACATTCTGCCTGGCTGAGGCGCTGACCGAAGGGTTTGACCTCAACGTCATCGGGCAGAACTTTGTCAGGTGGCACCGGAAAGGCTACTGGAGCGCCCACGGTAAGATATTCGACATAGGAGGCATCACCTGGCGGGCGCTCTCACGCATACACTCGGGGGTGGCGCCGGAGATGGCGGGCGACGACGGCGACTGGTCGAACGGCAACGGATCACTGATGAGGATACTGCCGCTGCTCTTTTATGTCGCCGGCAAACCGCCCGCGGAACGGTACCGACTCACACAGCAGGTATCAGGCCTGACCCACAGGCATGTGCGGTCAGTCATATCCTGCTTCATCTGCCTCGAGTTTGCCGGGTATATCATTAATGGGGCGGATAAGAACGAAGCCTACACCTCTCTTCGCAGTGCGACACCCGGCATGCTGGAGTCGTTCGGCATCAGCCCGGAAGAGATAAAACAGTTCGACAGAATACTGAGAAAGAATATATTCAACCTGCCCCCGGAGCAGATAGTCAGCGACGGCTTCGTGGTACATACGCTTGAAGCCGCCCTGTGGTGCGTCATGAAAACAAGCAGCTACAGCAAGGCAGTACTGAAAGCGGTCAATCTGGGCCGCGATACGGACACCACTGCTGCTGTTGCCGGTGGCCTTGCAGGGTTGCTTTACGGTTATGAGTCAATCCCGGAAGAATGGATCAGCCTCCTTGCCCGGAGGAGGGATATTGAAAACCTGGCGGCAAGACTGGAACTCAGGAATTGACCCACCCAAAGTCTGCAACAGGAATAATTGATCCTCCCGGGGACTGCAGTATAAAAGATTGACTCTCCCGGAGTCTGCAGTAGAAAAGATTGACTCTCCCGGAGTCTGCCACAGCATGAAATGACTGGCGGATTATCAGCTGAAAACGGCTGTTGTTCCTGAGTGTTGTGAACATTTAAACCGGTTCTGTTTATACTTTTCATGTTTCACCAAATTTCTTACAGGATAAAGCGCTAGTTTTACCACATGATTATTGTTGCTCTGTCTGATACTCACGGCAATCACCGTTCGGTTGACGTACCACCTGGTGATATAATCATTCACTGCGGGGATATCACAAGAAAGAGCAACCTGTCTGAGGTCACTGATTTTGTTGAGTGGTTTGCCGGCTTAGACTTTAAGTATAAGATTCTTGTTGCAGGGAACCACGACAGGTTTATACGGAAAAAGAAGCCGGAATTTCTTGAATTGATCAGGAGTCATAAGATTGAATACCTGGAGAATGATGTAGTCAGGGTTAACGGACATTCAATTTTTGGTTCACCTTACACACTCAATTACGGATGTCTGGGAGCCTTTACCTATTCTGATCCCCCGGAAGCGGAAAGGATCTGGAGTTTGATTCCGCAGAATATTGACATACTGGTGACACATGCGCCTCCAAAAGGATTCAGGGATTTTTCCTCAACAGAAAACCAAAATGCAGGATGCGAGGTGCTGAGGGACAAAGTTTTATCGATCAAACCCCAGTACCATATTTTTGGTCATATCCATGAATCCTATGGGATTGATTCTCATGGAGATTCAGTTTTTGTCAACGTTTCATTATCAAACGGTTCAGGCGAGATTGTCAACAAGCCGGTTGTGCTTCAGTTATAAGCGGGCGAGATCTGCCCCGTTGTATCCCCGATTATTACCATTTTAATTAATCAGAATTTGATTATTGCCTTCGCATTGTTTTGTGGACAATTACAATTAACTTTATTAAAGAAATTGATACACATCCAGCGCTAAAAAGTCTATGACACTATAGCCCTGAACTACTCCCGTCATCTATGACATGATTAAAATCTCAGCCCTCCGGCCGCCCTGCATTGTAACTCCTATCAAAAAAGCGAATTTATAAAGTCAGCAATATTAATGGAAGCTCAAAAAAACATACTTGTGACAGGTGATTATGTAATTGATCACCACCTCCTGAAAGGAAACAAAAATGATGCTTTTGACAATGAGAGCATAGGAACAACATCCATCTCAACCTACGGAGGCGCGAGATTAACTTTTGATCTTACAACTGCCTTTGTCAGGAAGCTCATGAGTGAGCGTCCAAGACGGGAGCAAACCGTCACTATGAGGTGGCCTTATGCCGGCATGCCACGACTGACTTTAACAGGTGGCTCAGCACATGACTCCTGGCTCAGGTGGATGGTAACAAGTCAGCAAGAGAAAGGTGAGATAAAATCGTCATGCCAGCTTGGAGAGAAACTTGGGTTCGGCGGATTAAAAGGCAGGGATGCTGAGGAGTGGTTCAGAATGGACAAAAGGATCAGAAATATGAGGTTCCAGACAGTCGTAATCGATGAGGCTGACCTAGGTTTCAGGGACAGGCGTGCAGTATGGCCTGATTTTAAAGACACCGGCAAAATTATCCTTAAGACCTCATACCCTCTGTGTGAAGGTCTCCTCTGGGATGAGCTGATGAATTACCGGCATAAACTGATAACGATAGTTAAGCTGAACCATATCAAACACTATGAGGTAAAGGTCAGCAACGATATTTCCTGGGAACAGACAGCTCTCGATATTGTTTACGGTTTATCGAGCCACTCAACCCTGAGAAATCTGCTTCGGTCAGGAGAGCTTATTATAACCATTGGCTCTGCAGGTGCCATTCATGTCAAAACAAATGATGACCCTGCACTTAATGAATATACACTTATCTTCGATCCCGAATTCATGGAAAACGAATGGGAAGAGAGGAATTCAGCAGATAACCGGACCTCCATTGGACTGGGCAGCTCTTTTCTCGCCGGATTTACCTCAGCGCTGGTTGTCAAAAACAAATCTGTGACAGATAGCATCAAAGCCGGGCTAAATTCAATGACTGCAGCCATGCTCAAGGGTGTCTACCGTCTCGCAGAGGATTATACGTTTAAAACAGAAGATTTGTCTGATGCTCTTGACAAGACTTTCAGGAACCGGTATTACTCTTCTGCTTATGTACCCTCACCTGCCTGGCAGCCCGGGTTCAATTACCTGCATAACCAGGAGTGGTCAATCCTTGAGAATAATTACGACAATAAAAGGCCCGGATATAAGCAAAAGCCGGATCTTTTCCCGCTGGCCTTCTCTCTGGCTGAGAAAGGCAAAAAAGAGCTTCACTATGCTCCCAGGCTGACACTTGGGAGGGTGACTGTATTTGACAGAAGCGAAATAGAGAATATCAGGAACATCAGAAAACAGGTTGATTTTTACGATCGTTTTGATGATGGCAAAAAGCCCTTGAACATTGCCGTATTCGGTCCTCCCGGGGCCGGAAAATCATTTATTGTGAAGGCCCTGGCCAACAGCATGTTCGATGGCAAAAAGACGAAGCCGTCATTCCTGACCTTTAACCTCTCGCAATTCAGGGAGGAGTCTGAATTGTCAGGTGCCTTCCACTCCGTACGCGATGAGGTACTTAGAGGAAAACTGCCGGTTGTGTTTTGGGACGAATTTGATTCCAACGATTACAAATGGCTTAAATGCCTTATCGCCCCAATGCAGGACGGCGAATTTCAGGAGGGTAAAGAGGTGCATCCGGTTGGTAAAACCATATTTGTATTTGCCGGGGGTGTTACATATACAATGAAGCACTTCACCGATAAAATGGAGGAACCTGACTATGCTGTAAAAAAAGGACCTGATTTCCAGAGCAGGATCAACTGTTCACTTAATGTGTTCGGACCCAACAGAAAACCGTTCTCCGACAATGATACTGGCAACTGGATGAAGGAGGGCGACCAGAACGATATTTGTTTCTCGATCAGGCGAGCCCTGTTCATCAGGTCACTACTCTCTTCCGATGATAAGCGTCTGGATATTGACCGGGAGCTTCTGCGGGCGTTGATTGAGGTCAGGACCTTCAGGAACGGCTCCAGGGGCCTCGAACGTCTTCTGAGAAACCTGGCCGTGCATAGCAGGGCAAAGATAGAGAGGTCAGATCTCCCGTCAAAGGAGAGCATCCAGATGAATCTTGACTATGATGATTTCATGGAGAAGCTGTCCGATGAATCAACTGTAAGGGACCTGGCCTTTGAAAAAATCGCCCTGTCAATACATAATTCATGGATGGAGAAAGGTGTGACGGAATCTGTCTTTCACAGACCTTATGAAGATCTCAGCTATGACCAGCGAATTGATAACATCAGCGCTGCCCGAAGGATAAAGGATGTCATAGAATCAACAGGGAAATTCACACTTATTTCAGTTGCCGGATTGAGATCACGGGTGCTGCAGGATGCCAGGAAAGAATTTACTGAATATATTAATGATAATGAGGCACTCGATAAGCTCGCCGAAATGGAGCATAACGGGTGGATGAGAGAGAGACAGGTAGCAAACTGGAAGCATGGAATCCGCAGCGACTATCACAAGCTGCATAACTGCATTGTTCCTTTCAATGAACTCGACAAGGGTATTGAAGACCGGCAGTCTCAGAAAGAGAAAAACAAGGATCGTGACACTGTCAGGAAATATGCGTCGATGCTTGAAGGCAGCGGTTATACCATTTCCTTCCTGAGGAATTAACTATAGCATGGTCGCACCAACTGATCAGCAATACAACGTTACTCTTCCAGCAGGGCCCGGTCCCGTGCCAAATACATTGCGAATCGGTGTGACAGGCCACCGTGAGGTGATAGTCTGAATCTTATAAATATGGGAATATGGAGAAAAACAAAAAGTCCCTACTGGACATAATATTCGGTTCGAAGAAGGATGAAGACGGGACATTAACCGGCAAAAAATGCATCCCCTGCGGCGCAATTAATGCCCGGGATGCAAAGTTCTGCTTTGCTTGCGGCAGTGCTTTTCCGGTAATTTATGATAGTTATGATGGTTTCATCAGTTATCGGAGGGAAAATGCCAGTGACCTTGCAAGCCTGCTTAAGGTTCAGCTCGAGAATAACTTTCACAAACGAATTTTCATCGATATTAAAGAACTCCAGGAAGGAAGATTTGATGAAGCATTGCTTAATCGTATTGAGGAAACTCCCAACTTCATCCTGATACTTAGTAAGTCGTCACTCGACAAATGCAAAGAAAAGTCAGACTGGCTGAAGCGTGAGATCATTCACGCCATTGATACAAGGCGAAATATTATTCCGGTATTAATGAAGGATTTTACCTTCCCCACAGATGATTTGTGGGAGCTCTTCCCGGAAAAAATGAGGCTATTGTCATCACTGAACGGAATCAACTATGACCATATTCACCAGGATTCAGATATCCGTAGGATAGCATCCTACATGAAGACGGAAAAAGAGGTTCCTCCTTTAAAAGTGGCACCCGTACCGGATAAACCTGAGCCACCTCCTCCGCGGGGGGGTGGAGCAACAAAACCCGTACCGGGGCAATCCGGATCAGGAAACCCGGGGAAACCTTCTACCGAGCCTGTTGGAACCGGGGCTTTTGGGACCGGGCAAACTTCTGGTATGCATACCACTACCGGGCAAATAAATACGGAATCACTGGTGTTTATGAGAAGAGGAGATAATCTCAATGTCGGAACCAGGAGTTCAAAGAATCGTTCTGTCTACTACGGTCCGGGTACTGTCCTGCAATATGCGGAGAAAGGGCAGGGGGAAACTTACCCCTGGTACAGGTTTGATGGAGTTGACGGAAAAGACTATTGGCTGGAGCGTTACAATCCCGTTTATAAAATAGATAATAGAACTTTTTTCAGGATCAATGAAACCGGACAGGTTGGATATCTGGCCGAGATTTTGGGCGAAAGGGACGAGCCATGGGGGTCTGTTGAGGTATTCAGGTTCGATGATGATATAGCAGGCCCCACAGAAGTAAGATTCGACCAGATCATTTCCATGACCTCAATTAACGGAACAATCTCCATAAAGAAGGAGTCGGGTATCGTCTCCGGAACTTTACAAAAACCGGGTAACTACAAGTCGGGCTTCAATCCGAAGGGACCATGCCTGGTCAGCTCCGATGCAGTAATCCCCCTGATCCGCACTAACAGGGAGAGTTCCATAACTGTAAGCCGGATCAGCGAAAGCGAAAAGCCCCCGTTAGTCCCTGTTTCAGTTTATGGCTCCAAAACGCAATTGCAGTTTCTTTTAAAAGGTAATTCTGCTGTCGGGCATTTTGATGATACTATCCCCGATATATATATTCAATTTAATGAGCATTCACTGGGGTGGATGCGTATATACATCCCGTCAATATTGCGGTTGGTGGTTGACCCGGATTTCAAAGAAGCCCCGGTGACTGTTGAAACATCTGCAGGAAGAGTATATAAAGGCATCTGCCATGATCCGTTCAACTTTTCAGGTTCGGTTATTTCATTCGCAAATGCAAAGAAACCGCTATCGCTTGAACCAATGGGCAGGGAATCAGTCAGGACAGTGACTGACGGCGAGCTGATTAAACCTGAACGGCAGGCTACATCAAATAATTCTGAGGTTAAGCCTGTCAGTTCAATTGTCTCCGGAGGAGCAATTGACAAAGACCACGAATGGATTATGAGAACCACCATCGGTCCGGGCCAGAGGTCAGATTTCGGGATGGTGTATGATGACAAAAAGGAAATCATCATTCTCCAGGGGGGATTTGGTCGAAGAAGTGAGGGCAATAACCACTCCACAAGCGGGATTTCTCAAAGGAGCCCGGAACAGGATGACACATGGGCCTGGGATGGGTCATCATGGAAATTATTAAACATCGGCTCATTGAGTTTAGTCGGCCACGCAATGGCTTATGACAGAAAAACAGGACAAAACATGATTCTCGGAGGCTGGACCGGGTCTCAACGAATTAAACATACATATGTCCTGTTGGATGATAAATGGATGCAGACAGATGCCGGAAATATATTTCAGGCAGGAGGTTTTCAGAATCATGCTTTAGCTTATGATGAAAAAAGAAAAACAGTTATTCTGTTTGGCGGCCTGACAATTACAATACCCGGAGGCCAAATGGCATTGAGTGATACATGGGAATGGACCAGTTCCGGCTGGAGTGAGCTACATGTAGATGGACCGGATCCTCGCTGGGGACACAAAATGGTATACGATCAGCGTATGGGAGTAATTGTTCTTTTTGGCGGCACTAATGGCACAACATACTTTGATGACACCTGGATCTGGGAAGGGCATACAGGAAGCTGGACTAAAGTGTCTTCAAGAGCTTATCCATCAGCTCGTTGCAATCACGGAATGGTTTATGATGCATTCAGTAGAAAGGTTTTAATATTTGGTGGTTTATCAGCCGGAAAACTTCCATTAAATGACCTGTGGGAGTGGAATGGGGCCGAGTGGGTTCTTCTAATGAATCTGGCTCCTCCCAAGCCCCGCTATAATCACGGCTTTGCCTATGATGCTAAAAGAAAGAAATCTATTCTTTATGGCGGCACTGATGGCAATGATTTTTTCCGCGATACATGGGAATTAGTAGTCTAAGATCTCTCCTTCCAGGTATTTGAGACAATTATCCGTCAGCCAGATTGAGGGAAGGCTGTTTCACCAGGTGTGGTACCGCTTCATCATTAAGCGGCAGAGTGCTCCAAGCACACTGCAAACGAGGGTGATGATCACGCTTCCCAGGTATGGAAGAAGCCCTCGGGCGGAGAGCATCTCCGAAAAACTTAAAGCGCTGGTCTTTGTCAGAAGAAGCAGGCCAATGCCAACAACAGGCATCAATACCAGCACGAAAATGATTGCATACAGCCAGAAAACCCGTTTGTCTCCTCCGGCAAGGAACTTTGGCACGAGCCAGGAGTAAAACAGGTAGAAACTCCCCAGCATCCAGATTGATAATACCAGGGTAGAAAGTACTACATACGATGATTGTCTCCCTGGAAACTCATCTGAACTGAAAAACCAGGCCACAAATATTGCTACCACCCATACCGGGATATGGAACAGCACCAGGGATCTCTTTTTGTTCACGACTTTATGATTTTGGTAATAATTCACCAGGCGCCAGTCGACGTCTTTATTATCAAAGCTAAACCAAATTTAGCTGCGGAAGAAACTATTTTATCTCTTAATAATTTTCATGAACTGAAAATTTATCTAATATTGGAACCTGATCTTAATTCTTGTCGGAATATTCCAAGGGGGCCTAAATGACAGACACAAATCGCGTCGGATTTGACAATGAAAAATATCTCAGGGAGCAGACTGTTGCTATCCTTGAGAGAGTAGGACGTTTCAACAACAAACTGTACCTGGAGTTTGGCGGCAAGCTGCTTTACGATCTTCATGCGGCGAGGGTTCTGCCCGGGTTCGACCCTAATGTCAAGATGCGCCTCCTGCAGATGCTGAAGGACAAGATCGATGTCATCCTCTGCATCCATGCCGGGGATATCGAGAGGAAAAAGGTCAGGGCCGACTTCGGCATAACTTATGATGTTGATGCCCTGAAGACCATAGATGATTTCAGGGAGTGGGGGATTGAGGTGACAGCCGTAGTTATCACCCGCTACACGAACCAGTCGCCCGCTAAGGCTTTCAAGAACAAGCTGGAGCACCGGGGTGTCAAGGTCTACCTCCATTATCCCACGAAAGGCTATCCCATTGATGTTGACCAGATAGTGAGCGACGAGGGCTACGGTGCCAATACATATATCAAGACCACCAACCCGATTGTGATTGTGACCGGACCAGGTCCGGGCAGCGGGAAACTTGCCACCTGTCTTTGTAATTTATATCATGAATACAGGAGGGGTGTCAAGGCCGGCTATGCGAAGTTTGAGACTTTTCCGATATGGGATCTCCCCATAGACCACAAGGTGAACATCGCTTACGAAGCCGCCACTGTAGACCTGAAGGATGAGGTACTGATCGACGAGGACCATTTTAAGGCATACGGGGTAAAGATTGTGAATTACAATCGCGACATTGAGGCTTTTCACCTGCTGAAGAGGATCCTTGAAAAGATCACTGGAGGTGGTGAGTCGATGTACCAGTCGCCCACCGACATGGGTGTCAACCGCGCCAGCTCTGGCATAGTCAATGATGACGTCATACAGGAGGCAGCACACCAGGAGATCATCCGCCGCTATTTCAGGTGTGCCGTGGAGTATGCCCTTGGCCTGGCTGACAAGGAGACCCTTGACCAGGCGCTGATGGTTATGGGGAAGATCCACGCCAGGGGTGAAGACCGCAGGGTTGTTCTGCCTGCCAGGAAAGCGTCAAAAGAGGCGGAGAAGAGCGGCAAGGGTAACGCCGGGTTCTTTTGCGGGGCGGCCATAGAGTTGCATGACGGGACGATCATCAGCGGGAAGAACTCACCGCTGATGCATGCCGCGGCCAGCCTCGTGCTGAATGCATCCAAATACCTGGCCGGGCTGCCCGACAGCCTGCTGCTGCTTCCAAAGAACCTTATTGATTCCGTCACCTGGCTAAAGAAGGATATCCTCAACGGGAAAGAGGTCAGCCTCGATGTGGAGGAGATGCTTATACTGCTTGCTATAAGCGCGTTATCTAATCCTGCAGCCCAGGCTGCGCTGGAGAAGCTGAAGCTGCTTCGCAACTGCGAGGTGCATCTCACACACATACCCACTCCGGGTGATGAGGCCGGATTGCGGAAGCTGAACGTCAACCTGACGTGTGATCCGGAGTATTCCAGTAAAAGCTTATTTGTAAGCTGAACTACGTTCTGGCAATAGGCAGTAGGCAGTAGGCAATAGTGTCGATGCTCGCAGAACCTGTCCCGATAGCCGTCAGGCTGTCGGGAGCACTAAGAATTGCAGACAGCAAGGCACCCGGGAACCAATGCTCTTATAGCATTAAGAATTGCAGAAGACAGACCAGTCACAAGAGGTTCGTCGTAGACGATTAAGAATTGTAACGGGTCCGCGTCACCTCTTCGGTACCCCCACATAATACAGGTCAAACCCACCCTTTCCCCCCGGCCGGTTGGAGGAGAAGACCATCAGGTCATTGACATATGAATCCTCTGTCGACACAACCACAGGCCGGTATTCATCATACTCAGTGTTTATTTCCCCGCCGAGGTTGACGGGTGCCGACCATTCCTGGCCATTATAAACGGAATACCACAGGTCAAACCCGCCAAACCCTCCCTCGCGGTCCGAGGCAAAAACCATCGTATTGCCGTCGATATACGGACATTTGTCGTCGGCACTGCTGCTCAGAACAGATGACCTTGTGACGGTTACAGCAGCCGATGCACTTATCAGCTTGCCCTCCTCACCGGTGGCACGGTAGATATCGAACGAGCCATCACGGTCCGACATGAAATATACCGCCTCCCTGTTCATCGCAGCGCCACTGTGGATTGACAGGTACCCTTCGTCATACTCCGTGTTGAGCGGGCTCACGGGGAACGGGTCGCCGTCAGGATCAAATACCTCCTCACCGATTATGTAGTTACAGCAGAAGATATCGAGGCTACCGTCCGGGTCACTCGTGTAAAAAAAGCGCCTGTCCTCGCCATCTTTCATCCAGTAAGCGAAGTAGGGGAAATCGCTTGTTAGATATGGCCCGAACTGGTTACTGTTATTGTTTACAGCTTCAAGCAGTCCGTATTTCCTGGTAGCGGTTTGCATCTCGAAATTCCCGTCGATCAGATCGAATATGATATGCCCGTTATAGGAGATGAAATCGAAATCGTTCCCGTATGAATTCCTGTTAGTCGAGAAGATCAAACTGAAAAATCTCTCAGTCCAGGAGATCTGCAAATCGGAATTATAATCGTCATAGATCGAGTTGACCGATGAGAAATTCACCGGAACAGGAGGTATGATGCCCTTGTCATAATTAAGCCGGTTACCGCTGCATGAGGTGAACAGAAGTGCTATTATCAAAAAATAGAGTAGCCTTTTCATTGCCTGGGAGCTTTAAGGTTCATGACGAATCCGACATTTACATTAGCGTGGTTCATTGGCATGAAGAAGTAGCCGTCAGGGCCTGTTTCATCTATGAATCCGGATGACATACCATTCACACTGCCGTTCAGTGACACCCCGTATCGCTCATTCAGCCAGTAGTTTATCTTCAATCCCATGTTTGCAACAGGGCCTCCGCCAGCATTCCTGTCAACGCTGTTTATCACGCCAAACTCCGAGTTGTTCACAAGAAGGTTTGGGTGCACGGCGACGGCGTATCCAAGGTGGAAAAGCAACATTACCTCGGTATGGTTGAACTCAGGGATTTTGAGCGTGAAGCCGACGAGGGCTTTAATTATCTGGTAGTTGCCCGCGGAGACCTCGTTGGTTCCGTAGCCGCCCAGGGTCCTGTCATACTCAGCCTGGTATGTCTTCTCATTGAAGAATAAACTTGCATAGCTAACGGAAGAGGAGAAACCGAATATTTTGCCGTAATAAAGGTATTCCGCCTCGAGGTTCGGGCCAGGGGAAGAAAATCCGGCATCATAAGTGAAGACTTTAACCGCGAACTCGTCAAGCGGTATTGAGACGCCGGTACTGACGCCAAAGACGCTCTTCCTGGCTGTCTGCTGAGGCAGTGCCGTGACGGCGGCCAGCACGGCCATCAGGAGAACGAGGGTGAGTTTTTTCATTTCAGAATAGATTAACTGGTAAGGTATAGAGGTCAAATCCCTGTAATGCCGCAAAAAATGGGCCAATGTGGCTTTCGGGCAGGGTAATCATTCATCGCAGGGGCGAAATCCATGCGGGCCCTTACAGTATAAGGGACTTAATCGACCGCCTCTTCATTGGACAGATCTTGCTGATTCCGGTTGATGTCCTGGCTCACCCTCCCAATCCTGCCGGGGCAGGTACAGGACTGACCCGGGCCGGTACCGGGAGGTCGCTCACCGGCGACTGTGGGGGGCCAGAAGGTGACGGTTACGGGCTACAAGTCGATAGAAGAAATCGCGGATGACAGCGGGTATAATCACCAGTAAGCCCGGGATTTTCCATCCGCCACCAAGGTCCCTGAGGATGCCCAGAACAGCCGAGGAACGCAGGTAATGCTGCCCGTATTTCTCATAGACAACAGTATCAAATTCATTCTCCGGCAGTCCGGCTTTATGCAACATCTCCCTGCCTTCCTCAGACTGCAGCGGCACGAAACGGAACAGGTTCTTACTGTCGCGCTTCTTAATGAAACGCACCTGGCTGTTACAGAGATTGCAGTCGCTGTCATATAGTACCGTACCACTCATATTATCCTAACAGAGAACTGCAACAATTGTTTTCAGGCGGCGTCATGTTGATTGACCCTTCCCCTGATGGTAGGATTTAGCAATTCAATTTTCAAAAACCATTCCCTGGTTCCGAAAAGAGATCAGTGGAGGCAGGTAAGTCAGTTAAAATAGTTTCTGCTTAGCCATGCCTTGAAGAGAGGATCGAGGAACTGAGGCTTCCCCTCAACCATATCAATTATCTCCCTGGATACCAGAGCACTCCGGATCCGAATAATATTGCCGGGGGTTCCCAGGCCGTATTGTATGACCGTATCCTGGGAGCTGAACTGCTGCACCCCGCTCAACATGGCGTTCAGGTAATTTACCTGTGTGTTGCTCAGGCTGTCAGTAAGGTTCTGGAACAGCATACTCATCTGCATCACCAGGTCGTCGAAGGCCATCTGAATGATCTCACCGGTGCATATACTTTCGGTCCTGAACCACGACTGCCTGGCAAGTTGCTGAACATAATACGGATGGCAGTCGGTCAGTTCTGTGATCAGCCGCGCCTCCTCCGCTCCGATCTTCTTCCCTGTGGCGGAGAAACGTTTACGCAGGAACGGGATCCAATCTTCGGCCCTGATTTTTTCAAGGAAGACTATATCTCCAAACTTGTAGAAAGGCATTGAGGGAGAAGCAAAGACCTCCATCATCATATGCCTTTTGCTGCCGTAAAGGCAGTATGAAACCATGGTATGTCTCTGCCAGTGAGCCCTCAGCTTTTTCTGGAAGTCAAGGGGTTTCTCAAACCCGGATATATTCTGAAACTCGTCAATGCAGACGACGAATTTTCTTCCGCGTTCCGTTCCGATCTTTTCCGGCAGGTTTATGATATCGTCGGGGTACTTTGCAACCTCCTTCCAATCCATTGACAGCCTGAAATCGGTACCCGGACCCGGGCTGAATGAGATATTCGGAACGAACCGCCCAAGGAACCTGCCGGCACTGTCGATCAGCTCCCTGGCTTTGCTGAATGAGCTCCTAAGTATGGCGGCAGCATAATACTCATAGAACTGTTCCTCTGTCCTGACATTGTTAAGGTCGATCTGGCTAAAGCGAATCTCCTTACTCATTCTGCGGGTTGATCTGACCGCATGCTCCACAAGAGATGATTTGCCCCATCGCCGTGGCGAGATGAGTATTGTATTGACTGAGGAGCTGAAATTCCTGACCAGCCTTGCAGACTCTTCATCCCTGTCGGTGAAGTTCTCCGCCGAAGCGATCCTGCCAAACACAAAAGGTGCTTCCATTTTTTTCTTCAAATTTATAAACTGTTTTGCAATATACCATATTGTTCTATACTTTTATATATATCACATAAATATATATTACATTTTTGTATACTGCAATTGCTTATCTGGTTTGCCGTCGGTTAGAGTTGAGAACTGACATCAGGCGATAGCGAAGAAAGTCGGGTATCTTTGGAAAAATGTGAAATATTTTTTCACTATCTTAATCCGCTGAAAAGGACTTAAGTTACATGACTGATATTCAGACACTTTACCAGGAGGCTATTAAGTTTGCAGCTGAGAAACACGGGCACCAGAAGGTTAAAGGCTCAGAGAACCCCTATGTAGTACATCTCAGCAACGTGGCTATGGAGCTCTTCGCCGCCGCCTCCCACACCCCCGGTTTTGACCTGGAATTTGCAATCCAGACAGCTCTGCTGCATGACACCATTGAGGATACGGCTACAACCAAAGCCGAGCTTGAGAAGGTGTTCGGTAATGATATTGCTGAAGCTGTTTGGGCACTGACCAAGGATCCCAAGCTTTTGAAGGACTACAGGCTGACCGACAGCCTGGCAAAGATAAGTCAGTGCAGGAAAGAGGTCTGGGCGGTCAAACTGGCAGACAGGATCACCAACCTGCAGAAGCCGCCTAAAAACTGGAGCAAGAGTCACATCACAGAATTCTATTATGACTCAATCCAGGTACTTGAGGCTCTTAAGGGTGGCAACGAATTCCTGGAGAAGAGGCTGCAGACCAAAATTGAGGAGTATAAGGGCTATTGCGGCATCTGAAATTCCCGAAAGGCGATAATGACTGATGTATTCCCCCGGCTTTCTGCTGCTCAAGTCACAGATAAAGTACTTCGTCCGGTTACCCTGATATTAATATTACTGCTCACTGCATCCCGACTGAGCGCTCAGACCGTTGAGGTCACCGTCACGGGCATCAGATCAGAGAAGGGACAGATTGCCATAGGCGTCTTTATTGATGAAGAGAGTTTCCGACAGGAAGAGGCGTTCCTCGAACCGAGGTTCTCCAAGGAAAACCTCACTGACGGCATCGTGACCTTCAACCTGACTCTTGAACCGGGAGTATACGGCCTGTCAGTTCTTGATGACGAGAACAGTGACGGGCAGATGGAGTACCGCATGCTGGGCCTGCCGAAGGAGGGATTCGGGTTTTCCGGTTATTACCATACCGGAATTACCAGGCCAAAGTTTGATGACTTCAGGTTTACTGTTGTTCAGGGACAGGAGATGAAGATCACCGTCAGGATGAAGTATTTCTGATTTGCGATTAAGATTTGCGGATTGTCTTTTAACCGAAGCGAATCAAGTTTGAATCCGACAACTTTAGCGGACAATTACACAAAATTGTTACGCCATCATGTAACATTTTTGTTTGAAACAAATTTGTTATTTCGTCTAGCGCAAACATTTGCCTCACGGGTTTGTTTAATAGTGAGAAAACAAAACTTTCCCTAAAATGAGATATAGTAGAAAGCTTTTAATAACAATAACAGCGTTGCTGATAATTCAATCGTTAACAACCATGGCCTTTGCAGAGACAGAAAAACAGAAATACAGAGTCGTCAGCTCCGAAAAGGAGTTCGAGATAAGGTTTTACCCTTCCGCCATTCTTGCGACGGTATACTCTGATGCCAGGAACTATAAGGAACTTTCGACTCCGGGATTCAGGAAGCTGGCCGGATATATTTTTGGCGGCAATGAAACTGACACAAAGATTTCCATGACATCTCCGGTCCACATGGATATGAACAGCGCCTCCATGAGTTTCGTGATGCCATCATCGTTCAGTGAGGAGAACCTTCCTAAACCTGATGATCCCGGGGTAAAGATTGAGCGCACGGATGATGTATATGTAGCTGCAATCCGTTTTGGAGGTTATGCCTCCGACAAGGATATCAGTAACTACTCTGAGAAGCTGAAGACGATGCTTGAAGAGAAGGGAATCAGTTGGTACGGCAACTTCAGGTATCTCGGATACAATCCGCCTTTCCAGCCTTTCGGCAGGAAGAACGAGATCATAGTGAATGTTGAATGGAAGGAATAAAGAGTCGAAAGTCTGTAAAGTCCTTAAAGTCAAAAGTCTGTAAAGTCCTTAAAGTATGGGGGTTTGGCGATTTGCGATTTGCGAATATATATTAATCGACAATCAAAAATCTGAAATCGAAAATTCCTCCTTTACTGCGGACTGGAGACTGGAGACCGTGAAATGATAAGTAATTGATAATATGGATAACAGAGGTAACTGGCAAAAAAATAATCTTGACATATCGTCGTCGCCTTACCTGAGGCAGCATGCCGGCAACCCGATATGGTGGCAGGAATGGAACAGCGAGACCCTCGCTTATGCCGCCAAAGAGAACAAGCCGCTGTTTGTCTCGGTGGGATACGCCACGTGCCACTGGTGCCATGTGATGGCTGCCGAAGCCTTCTCTGACCCGGAGACGGCGAAGTACCTCAATGATCATTTTGTTAGCATCAAGATAGACCGTGAGCAGAGGCCTGACATCGACCAGTACATGATGAACTTCATCCAGGCCCAGACCGGCAGCGGCGGTTGGCCGCTGAACGTCTTCCTCACTCCCGGCCTTAAACCGGTGCATGCTCTGACCTACGCCCCGTTGCGCACATCGGGAAACAGGTATTCTTTTCTCTATATCGCACAGGCCGTAATTGAGTTCATGAAGGAAGAGGGAGCCAATATAATGTCCTTCAGTGCATCGGAACAGGAGGCTCCGATGGCAGACGCAGAGCGACTGACCGAAAGTCTGGGCGAGTATTTCGACCGTGAGTCCGGCGGGTTCGGCACAGGCCAGAAGTTTCCACCGCACTCCTCCCTCCTCTTCATGTTATACCACATGGCGGTCAATGGTGAAGGAAAGACGTCGGAGATGGCCTCCGACGAGGGCTGGGCAGACGGTTTAAAAAGCGAGACTGGAAACAACAGGATAGCCGGATCTGACACCGAGGCCGGAAAGGTCAGTGAAATGGTCACCACAACGCTTGATGCGATGATGATGCGGGGACTGAATGACCACCTGCAGGGAGGAATTTATCGCTATTGCGTCGACCGCGAATGGACCATACCCCATTTCGAGAAGATGCTCTATGACCAGGCTCTGGCGCTGTGGAGCTACTCGCTGGCGCACAGGGTCACGGGGAAAGGGCGCTACCGGAGGATGGCGGAAAAGATTGTCAAGAGCCTCAACGAGACCTTCCTGCATGACGGGATGTTTGTCTCGGCCTTCAATGCCGACACGGACCATAAGGAGGGAGCCACCTACCTCTGGAGTATGGAGGAAATTGCAGCGCTGCTGACGCCGGAGGAGTTTTCCCGGTTCCGCGAGGTCTACGATATAAGCAGTGAGGGCAATTTCGAGGGTCTCAACCACCTTATCAGGAGGAACTATGACAATATTGATGCTATTGAGGAAAAACTACTGGCGGCCAGGCTGAAGCGAAGCCAGCCCTCACGCGATGACAAGATTCTGAGCGGACTCAATGCACTGACCGCCGTGGCGCTGATACAGGCGGGCAGGCATCTCGGCCGGCCTGACATGGAGGCCGGAGCAGTGACTCTTGTATGGAGGCTCCTTGAAACATTCTGGGACGGATCGTCGCTGGCCCATTCCAGCTTTGACGGGGTGCTGCAGCGACAGAGCTTCCTCTCCGATGCAGGTGCCATGCTGCTTGCGATCAGTATGCTTTACGAAACGGATGAATCTTGGGGAGAGACAATGGCCTCAATGGCGGAGTATGTAAGTTCATTCCGCGAAGAAGGTAAGTGGGTTGAATCTGATGCCGATGACTTCATGAAGATTTATGCCTCATGGTTTGACCACCCGGTGCCCTCGGCGGTGAGCCTGGCGGAGATGGCGCTGACGCGTGTGGCGCTAATCACCGGAGGAGATGTGACCCCGGCGGTCTTCCGCAGGACTTACCAATCGGATTTCTACAACATCAACGTCCTGCTAAGCGAGGATCTGTTCCAATTGTACACTACTAAAGAGCCGCTGCCATGGAATGAAATTCCGGTCAACTCACTTCAGAATCGAGGGGAGCCGGAGAGCGTATGCCATAACAGGACCTGCACTCCTTTCAGTCGTGCAGGTCAGGCAGTAGGCAGTAGGCAGTAGGCAATAGAGGGGCGAGCGTTAAGTACCGACATAGTATGTCGGGATAGCGACGCAGCCAGTCTGCAGGGAGGCAGTCCTCAGTAGGCAGTCAAGGAGGAATTTTCGATTTCAGATTTTCGATTGTCGATTAATAAATAATCGCAAATCGCAAATATAATATTGTTGCCCTATTCAAAAGCAGCGTTGAGTTTAGGTAGATCCTCATTCCTCGGAATCACATTCCAGCTCAGGAGATCGAACTTCCATCCATCACCAACCTTAACAACGTGGTCAATGGCCCTTACAGGCAAATTTGGACTTATTATTGGAAGAATAAACTGTTCAACCACAATCGCGGAATTACCGTCGGCTGCAACAAGTATCTCACGTCTGTCAATAACAAATTCAAGCTTCATAGTACTGTCAAGACCCTGTGACATGAAGTAATCAGTAATTTGCTTCTTGTTCCATATCTCTGATGGATCACTACCAAGAAACATTGCATTATCGGTGCAAAATGAAGTCATTTTGTTGATATCCATAGCCTTATATGCCACATTATACTCATCCAGAAAAACTGTGAGTTCAGCTTTTATAGCTTCAGTATCAACAACAACAGTCGCTGGTTTTTGCTGGCAGGATGCCATCAGCATCACCAGTGCAGAGATAAGAAGAGGAGTCCTTTTCATAACTTTTCTATTAATTATTTAGTTATGATAAAGTTACGACATCAGAAGGGCGATGTCAAGTTTTTCTTACAATTGAAGGCAGTAGGCAGTCAAGGAGGAATTTTCGATTTCAGATTGTCGATTAATAAATAATCGCAAATCGCAAAATCCCCATACTTTACAGACTTTCGACTTTAAAGACTTTAAGGACTTTACAGACTTTCGACTTTACTGGAACAGATTACCGAGCAGGCCACCGGCCTCCTTGCCACGATTGTGGCTGATGGGTGAAAGTGCCCTGATCAGCTTGCGGATGGGCATCGACTGGAGCCATACCTTTCCCGTGCCACGCATTGTAGCAAGGAAAAGCCCCTCGCCGCCGAAGACCATCGTCTTCAGACTGCCGGTGGTTTCGATATCAAAGTCGAGTGAAGGTTCATACGCCACAATGCATCCTGTGTCAATGCGCAACGTCTCGCCGTTGAGCTGCTTCTCGATAACTGTGCCGCCGGCATGCACGAAGGCCTTGCCGTCGCCCTCCACCTTCTGCAGGATGAATCCCTCTCCCCCGAGCAGACCTGCACCCAGCTTGCGACTCAGTGTTACCGATAGCTTCGTGCCGTAGGCTGCACAGAGGAAACCGTCCTTCTGTACGATGATACTGCCATTGACGCTCTTAAGGTCGATGGGGATGATTGTTCCCGGATAGGGAGCGGCGAAGGCCACCTTGCTCTTCACAGAGCCCCGGTTTGTAAAGTGTGTAAGGAAGAGCGATTCGCCAGTGAGAATCCTCGAGCCTGCCTGGAAGAGTTTATCCATCACGCCGCGGTCCGGCGACGCGCCGTCGCCCATCCTGGTCTCATAGGTAATGCTCTGTTCCATGTATACCATGGTTCCAGCCTCAGCGATGATGGTCTCATTCGGATCGAGCTCTATCTCAACGAACTGGATATCGTCGCCAAAAATCTTGTAATCAATTTCATGTGATATCATATGTTCACAGTTTAGCAGGGTTAGGTATTATGCAGAGAAACTCGAAGGTCTCACCGAAGGGGTTTTTGAACTGGTGCAGGTCGCCCGGTCTGACAAAGAGGCTTTGTCCCTCCGTCACCTCGTGTTCCACGCCCTTCTCGTCGACCGCGATACCGCGGCCGCTCTCGATCTTGATCACATGCTCATAGTTGTGATTATGAAAGGGGGTATTGCCTCCCGGGGCTACAAAGAAATGACGCATGATGATGTTCCCCGATCCGTCATCCGGGCCTACTAGTATCTTCATCCTGACATTGGATGCACCTTCCATCTGAACCTCGGGCGCAGGTATTTCGGAATTGGTATTTATTTTCATAATTCGTTTATTACTGATTATGCTAACCCCGTGAGTCGTTTGCGGAAAAAAGTGAGGACCAGCGCCACCGCAACTACCACCGCCGCCACCGCCGCCGTGATGAAAATAGCCCTGTAATCGTCCTGCCGCTTGATTATTATCCCCACGAATGCCCATACCACTGACAGCCCGATAAACGGATTGTCAAACCTCCATATGGCAATTGAGACCAGCAGTGCGCCGACGATGATCATGATTATGGCCCATGTCTCCTCAGAGATACCGAAGCCGCCCCATCCGTAGTTGACAAGAAGAGCGGTGATATTGGCGATGGTGGCAATGCATATCCATCCCAGGTAGACGCCAAAGGCTGCCTTGAAGAACCCGTAGGGAAGCTCCCTGATGAAAACATTGATCCAGATAAGTGACACCAGCAGCCCGAGCATCAGAATAAGCGACAATGGCAGCCTGCCGTAATGCCAGGCAACGATCCAGAGAGCGTTGAAGAGGCATGTAAAGCCGAAAAGCCATCCGATCCGGGATACGATCGCCTGCTGCGAGGTGGTGAACTGAACCACACAGAAGATAATAAGCAGGATGTAGATGATACCCCATATCGAGAAGGTGACCCCGGCAGGGACAAAGAGGTTTGGATAGGCGTCGGAAAGTTCCCCTGTGGTTTTTCCGTTCAGAGGAAGGGCGTTTGCCAGGTAGTTCATCACCACCATTCCGGCGAAAAGCAGAAGATTGAAATATTTCATTTTACTGATTATTAGTATCCTCATCACCCTGTTCCGGCATGGCAGGCAAGATGCGGTTAAGGTCTGTAATTTTAATCAAGTCACGTAAATTTAATAATTATTCCGGTTATTTATCATCCGAAAAAACAGAAACCGGTTGTAATATACCAGTGCATGCTGCAACCATAAGTATCATTTCGGCTTTAATACAAGGGTATGTGCGGCGGCAGCCGTTACAGCCTCGTATGAAAAGTGATCTTTGTAGAATCCGCCGTCAAGGTATCTCTTTGCCTGGGAAAGATAATACTCGCTCCGGGGCACTCCGGAGGCCCCGCCGGGAATGACGGACCACGATTCATCCCAATCTGCCATATTGTAAATATATCTCATTGATGCCCCGTTTACTGCCTTGAAATCAGGCTGGTAGGTAAAGTACGGGCAGACGGTGTGTTCATTCCCTCCTACCGGGTATTTTGCGGAGTTGAGATTGAACATTGATCCGAGTATCCTTACAGAACCCAGTGGGTGCATGAAAGTGATTGTATGGATCCTTCCCCACTTCCAGCCGGAGAGGTCTCTGCCATGTTTTGTCGCCAGCGACCTTACTGCCTCTCTGAAGCTCACCATAACAATATCGTCAAGTGTTTCCTGTTCTGCCGTGCTGATATTATCGACCCATTCGTCGGGACCTGCGGTCAGGATCCTATAGATATAGTAATCACCGCAGATGTCCCACAACTGATCAAAAAGATCACCCAGCTCATCTGCCAGAAGATTCCTGATGAAGCTTTTTCTGAAAAACTCGAACACGGTCGGTGCTGACAGGGCAGGATTCATGTCGTAATCCCAGTCCTTCATGGCATTCAGGGCCTCCGACTCCAGGGTTGTCAGCCTCATCTGCCTGTCTGTAAGCCTCAGTATGTAAGGCACAACCAACCGGGCATAATCAGAGTGCTGGTCAGCAAGCATCGTTTTAAAGTCCTCCACTCCAAGTATCGTTTTTTCACTGAGCATCTGCCTTATTCTGTTTATCCTGTAAGGCAGGTCGAAGCTATGGCTGACATAATAGGGATAATCATCGCCAACGACCCTGTTGTTTGCCGAGGAGACTGTTCCACTTTCCGGGTTAAGGATGGAAGGCATCTGTTCAAAAGGGACATAGCCTTGCCAGTCATACTGCTCAGTAGAGCCGTCACGGATCAGGATACCGTCGCCTTCCCTGATGGGAATTCCGCCCCCGGCATTCATGCCAATGTTCCCGTCCGTATCAGCGTACCCAAAATTCTGGCTTATAGATCTGAATGTCTTCAATCCTGCCCTGAAATCATCCCATCCTGCTGCCCTGTTAAGCAGGTATACCGACCTTAGTTCATCGCTTTTATCAAACCCGTTCCACTTCATGCTAAGAGCAATGCCGTTGAGATCATTCAGCCCTCTCAGATAATTGAACCCCAGCCATTTTATTCCTGAGGAGATCGTATCAAGACTGATAAAGCCGGATATAACGGGTCCCCGGTGAGTGAACCGGATATTTACAGTATCATGGTTCCCGTGCTTTTCTTTAATTATTTCAGTTTTGTTTGTGACTTCCCTCCATTCGCCATTGAGAAGGTACTGGTTAGAGTTTGCGGGGTTAATTGTCTCTTTGAACAGGTCAATTGCATCGACCCTTAAATTGGTTAGTCCCCATGCTATTTTCTCATTATGTCCGGCAATAATCATGGGTTCGCCGGGGATCATCACACCTGTAACATTGAGTTCACCGGGGATTACCTGGTGCATTTGCAACCATATTCCCGGGGAGGTGAGGCTGAGGTGCATGTCGTTTGAGAGCAGGGGTTTGCCTGTTTCACTTTTTACACCTGAAACAGCCCAATTATTACTGGATGTCAGCGAAGGGATCCCAAGTTCGGATACTTTACCATAAGCAGTCAAAAGTGATCGCGTTAGTGCAATGAGTGTGTCACTTAGGTTATGGTCAGGGTATGAAATTGTCTTGACCGACTGGCAGTCGGGGATCAGCTCTGTGGCCTTTTCGATGCCAAATTTATTGATGAGTTGTTGAATAAAAAGTTCGGCCGTAAGGTTCCTGTAATCGAGGTTCCAACCCATCAGCCCGATTATTGATACGACATCTTCGGTGCACCACGGTTCAGGCTTGTAGGAGAGCAGCCTGAACTCGAGTGGCAGTTTCTTCCCGGCGGAGCTTATGAATGCGTTTATGCCATCGGTATATGACTGCAGACATCGGATAATACCTGGATCCATATCCTCCAGGATACCCTCAGAGGTTTGGTAAATCTGAAGGCACCTTGTAAAAATATCTGCCGGCATAAACGAATCTCCGAAAATCTCAGAGAGGCGTGCTGCCGCACTCCGGCGAACGAGATCCATCTGCCACAAGCGTTCCTGGGCAGAGATATAACCCGTTGCCATGTACAGGTCATGCTCAGAGGAAGCATAGATGTGCGGCATGCCTCGCTCGTCGCGGTAGACCGTCACACTGTCAGTGAGACCGGTGAGTATGACGGTGCCATCATATTGAGGTGTTAACCGGTTCTTCCTCTCAGGCGCCGTGACAGAGCCTGACGCCAGAATTTCCGTTAATAGAAGAAGTCCTGAGATTAGTAATCGTTCATGAGTATCCATGCCCCATTTCAGATTTCTCCTAAAAGTTAAGAAGAATTTGTGACATGGGTTTATCAGTCGGCAGTCTTCAGTCCTCAGTCAGCAGTCCCCGGTCTTGATTAATCAGGATCGAGGAGTTAAGGGTTCAGTCTGGGTGCCTGAAGCAATGATCCAGTAAATTACAATGCTTATCAGTGCGGCAAAAAAGCACCATACCGATGTAAGGTACTCCTTGTAGAAGATACCGGTAACAAGACATGAGGAAGCCATCAGCAAGCCCAGCAACCACATCCTCCTGGCGCTCGAGATAAAGAGAGGAATCAGTGTCGCTGCCGCGTAACCTGCGAATGCCAACAATGACCGCTGATGAGGAAAATTACCGGTGTATTTTATATGATTACTGCTGATCTGGGGCCCGATCTCATTTATCAGGAGCCGCACTCCGTAATAGAGTGAAACTATAGCGCCCACAACAAGGAACGGGATAAGCACCCGCCTGAGGTTTTTTTCCTTTTCAAGGAGCATCACCGAAAGCGGTAGATAGAAGGGCCATAGCACCAGTGCCGCAATGAGAAAGACATATGACGCTATGCTGAGCATCAAATCATTACCTGGCGTCTGCAGGGCAACCCACACGAACCCTTCAGATATCTGCTGAACCCCGAAGACAAGAGGTATTGCTGCAAACAGCCGGCTCGACGGATCACTGTTTTTTCTGACTGTCATCACGCCTATTGCAGTTATCACCGCCCCCCCGGCAAAACTGGCTTCTGCTGAAAAACACATATAGTTACTCCTTTCGAATAACTACCAAGGTAATGTATTTTGTGATTTCGTGGTATATTGCCTCATGAAAACCATAGTGCCATGAAAAAGCTCACACTACTGCTTGCCATTTTGATATGCCTGTCTCCTGCTGTGGCTCAGCTGAACAACGGTACGTTCCGTTTCGCTCTCGTTACTGACACTCATATCGGAGGTACTGGTGCCGATGAGGATCTGCGGCGCACCGTGGATGACATCAATGCCGATGACTCACTTTCGTTTGTAATCATCTCCGGTGATGTGACTGAGTTCGGGTCAGACAGCGAGCTGATGCTAGCAAAGGAGATCCTTGACGGCCTGATAAAGCCCTGGTATATTATTCCAGGCAACCATGACACGAAGTGGTCAGAGAGCGGTGGCAACAGCTTTCGCCGGGTCTTCGGCGATGAGGCTTTTGCCTTCCGTCACGACGGGTGGCTATTCCTGGGCACCAACTCCGGTCCCAACATGCGGATGGGCCCCGGACAGATTCCCCGTGAAAATATTGTTTGGCTCGATTCTGTGCTGAAAGTGCCGTCAAACAAGGAGATGAAGGTTGTATCGGTTAACCACTACCCTCTCGATAACGGCCTTAACAACTGGTATGAATTAACTGACAGGCTTAAGTCGCTCGACACCCGGCTTGCGCTATGCGGGCACGGTCACTCGAACAGGGTGATGGATTTCGAGGGAATACCGGCTCTGATGGGACGCTCTAACCTGCGTGCAGGGAAGGAATACGGTGGTTACAATATCATGACCGTCAGGGGTGATACGCTGCTGACGGCAGTTGTCAGACATCCCGGTGCGCTTACAATGCCGCCGTGGGCCGAGGTAAGACTTGTAAGGCATGACTTCCTCTCCGACACCACGGTCTGGCCGCGTCCCGACTATTCGATGAACATGAAATACCCGAATGTCAGTCAGGTATGGAGCGTGCAGGAGCAGAGCGACATCGGCGCGGGGACAGTCGCCGCCCGGAAGCTGGTGATAACAACCAACACCGCTGGTGAGATAAAAGCCCTTGACATCAGGAAGGGAAAAGTGCGCTGGACTTTCGCAACGGGAGCCAAGATTTACAGCACCCCGGCAGCAGAAGGTAAAACGGTGGTGGCAGCCTCAGCCAATGGAATGGTTCATGCCCTGGATCTCAGGCAGGGGAAGCTGCTGTGGAGCTTCGAATCAGGACAGCCAGCTGTAGCCTCACCGGTAATAAGTGACGGTAAGGTTTTCATAACAGGATCATCAGGGAAATGCTATGCTCTGGGCCTAAATGACGGCAGACTCCTCTGGAGCAACAAGATGATCGACGGGTTTGTGGAGACCATTCCGCTGATTTATAGGGGATTGATGATATTCGGAACATGGAATAACCACCTGTATGCCATTGATACTGAAACAGGTGTAATTAAATGGACTTGGAATAACGGTTATACAAACCGGATGCTGTCGCCCGCCGCATGTGTGCCTGTAGCAACCAGTGGAAGGGTATTTGTGGTGGCTCCCGACAGGAAGATGGCCTGTCTGGATGTCCTGACGGGTGAGCTGATCTGGCATTCGGACCTTGGCGGTATAACAGTCAGGGAGTCGATGGGCATTACGGCAGACAGCTCAATGGTGCTCGCCAAGACCATGAACGGAGTAATCATTGGCGTGGATGTACGGGGTAAGGAAGGCCGGGTGGTATGGAAATCGGACTTTAACATAGGATATGACATTGCACCGGGAGTGATTACTGAAAAAGAGGGTGTGATATTCATCCCTTCAGACAAGGGAATTATTCATGCGGCATCCCGAACTGACGGCAGCCTGCTCTGGAGTCACAGGATTTCGTCGTGTCTGATTAACAATATCGTGCCACTGGATGACGGAAGCCTCATATGCAACTCGATGGATGGGGTTGTCACAAGGCTGAAAGTCGAAAGTCCATAAAGCCGAAAGTCCATAAAGTCGAAAGTCCGTAAAGTCGAAAGTCCGTAAAGACTGAAGGTCTTGCGGTTCCCGACGCACTTCGTGGTCGGGATTTGGCTTCGCCGAGCTCACCGCCTGCCGGCGGTTCGGTTCGTCGTTACACTCCTCAGCCTGCGGTCCAGTAGTCGTAATCCGGAGAAAATGCTATATTTGTTCTTCTGCGTGTGGAATAATAATATTAACATTTCTAAAAGGAGGAGCTGATGAACAGTAGCGCAGACTTTTTATACCATCCCCGTGATCACAAGACAATTGAATTATGGAAAGAGGTGACGGATGATCAATGGAATGATCCGTCATGGCAAAAAAAGAACTCTATACGGTCAGTTGACCAGCTCAGGAGGGTAATTAAGCTCAGCAAGCACCAGGAGGAAGAGATAAGGAGAACCATAGGCACTCTCAGGGTTGAGGGCAAAGAACCCTTAAGGATTACCCCTTATTATGCATCGCTGATGCAGGCGGATCCCTTCAACCCGGTTTTTTTCGGTGAGGTGTCTCTGAAGCGGATTGATCCTATTTTCTGGCAGAGTGTGCCCACACCGGCCAACCTGATGTTTCCCGACGCAGGGGTTGAGGGAGCCATGAGTGAAGGATCACGCAGCTACGGTGCTACTGTGTGCACTGCCAGCGCGCCAAGTCGCTTGACACCTCCGCCGACGTTAACAGCAGAGAGGTGGATAAGGGCATATTTTATATCGGATACAACAGGAACATAAATGAGGTGCTTGTCACCGGCGGTGACGCTCTGATGATCAGCAATAAGAGGTTGAAGTACATCCTGGAGGAGCTCAGCCGCATACCGCACCTGAGAGCCATCAGGATTGCCACGAGGGTGCCTGTGGTGCTGCCCATGCTCATCACCGGGGAGCTGCTTGACCTGATCAGGGTTTCGGCCAACAGGTTCAACAAGGGCCCGGATAAGTATGTCTATTTCATGACCCACATCAACCACTATCAGGAGATCACCCCCCGGATGGCGGCGACAGTGAAGAAGATCACATCGCACGGTTTCACGGTTCGGAACCAGACGGTGCTTCTCAATCATGTCAACGACAACTTCCGGACTCTTGCAGAGACATTCAGAAGGATGTTCTGGATCGGGGTGCATCCCTATTATCTCCTCCAGTGTCACAAGGAGAGAGGAATAGTGCATTTCATAACTCCGATACAGGTAGGGAAGATTTACATGAAACACCTGCAGGGATGGATTAGCGGCATCACCATGCCACGTTATGCAGCCAACATCGAAGGTGGCGGTGGCAAGGTACTGCTGATGCCATCAGGCCATGACACACTGAATGAGGATGTGAACATTGATGATAAGATCTCAGAGAGTTATGCCACAGTCATGACCTGGGATAACAAGAAGATAGTCAGGTATGAGGCACTCGGACGGGCAACGCGAAGCGAATTTGACAGTGCGGTGAAGGTCATGGATGCCTTCATCGGGCGCAAAGGAGCATTTCTGCCAAGGATCATCATTGTAGACAGAAAGGGGAACCATATTGAGACCACCAACCGTACCAAGCTGCCCACCTTTGAGAAGAGGATTGAGACTGCCTTTAACCGGTCAAAATTCAATAGATAATTACAACAGAGGCCGGTTTGGGACCAGCCTCTGAATTTGCGTCCCGACACTGCGTGTACGGGATTGATCCGGCGCCTGCGTCGCCGGCTCAAATTTGCGATTTGCGAATTGAATTTGCTATTGCCTATTGCCTACTGCCCATTGCCTGATATTACTGCCGGCTGCCATCATTAAAATGCGTATAGCTATTGCAGCGGGGTAACCACCTCGATCACTTCCGGCAGATCCATTCCGATCTTCTTCAGGTGTTCAATGGTAGGGATGCCGTTGTTATTCCATCCGCGACGTTCGTATACCGCGTCGCGAAGCAAATCGTACTGTT
>JFJP01001880.1_pt1 | contig 42764 bp, 45 predicted proteins | sample 431651 | NCBI WGS metagenome assembly JFJP01 (sample SAMN02602958, study PRJNA72255) | Microbial mat metagenome, whole genome shotgun sequencing project. | biome: fresh water; feature: sink hole; material: water; isolation source: purple microbial (photo- and chemosynthetic) mats found in...
TCCAGACAGGTCAACAGTCTGATTGCCGACGCCCTGAAAACAGCACGCGCCTACCCTGGCGTAAAGACCCAGAGTGGTGGCACCAGTACGTACCCCAGTTACGCGAAAGGGGGAAAGATCGAATCGTGGCGCATGCGCTCGAATCTTTCACTGGAATCAGGCGACCCTGCAGCGCTCTCCGAGTTGCTGGGCAAATTGCAAGGTTCGCTCGCAGTCTCCAATCTTGTGCTGCAACCCTCGCCCGAAACACGCAAGAAAGCCGAGAACGAAGCGATACTCGATGCCATAGCCGCATTCAAGGCGCGCGCCGGGGTAATCGCAGAGGCCCTGGGAAAACCCTATCGCATCAAGCAACTCACGGTAAATTCCAGCGGCCGGGTCGTTCAGCCCATGTTCCGGTCTGCGGCGAAAGCGATGTCCACTGAAGCGGCACCGATGCCGATGGAGGCCGGCGAGTCATTGGTCAGCGTAACAATCTCGGGACAGATCGAGCTCGAATAGGGGATACAGACCAGGCTTCCGGAATCACTTCTTTTCAGGAGAAGCATTCTCCGGCAACTTGTTCGCTGCGGATTTTTCAGGGATCTGGACGAAGACCTCGTCTTGTCTGATCATGCCCAGCTCGAAACGCGCACGCTCTTCGATGGCGTCGTAGCCCTGCTTGAGATCACGCACTTCGGCATCCAACCCGGCATTACGCAGCTCAAGATTCTTATTGCTTTCTTTCTGCTGTTGCCACTGGCGGTCGACATCCCAGACCCGCAGCCAGCCCCCTTTACCAAGCCACAGCGGGTACTGCAACAGCAGCAGCAAGGCAATCAGCGCGACCGAGAGCCAGCGCATCGATTCAGTGGGAAGAGAGGGGCAAATGACCGGGAGAGCAAGCGGTGACCCGGTAATTGCCGTGTCTCCTCACTCCTTGCCTCCTGACTCTTCAGCGCAGATTGTAAAAGGCTTCGCGCCCCGGATAACCCGCCGTATCCCCGAGATCCTCTTCAATCCGCAGCAACTGATTGTATTTGGCGATACGGTCGGAGCGCGACAGCGAACCCGTCTTGATCTGCAGCGCATTCATGCCGACGGCAATATCGGCAATGGTGCTGTCTTCGGTTTCACCGGAGCGATGCGAGATCACGGCGGTATAACCGGCGCGCTTGGCCATTTCGATTGCGGCAAAGGTCTCGGAAAGGGTGCCGATCTGGTTGATCTTGATCAGGATCGAATTGGCGATACCTTTCTTGATCCCTTCCTTGAAAATCCGGGTATTGGTCACGAAAACGTCATCGCCGACGATCTGGATGTTCTTGCCCAGACGGTCGGTCAGAAGCTTCCAGCCATCCCAGTCACCTTCGGCCATACCGTCCTCGATCGAAATGATCGGGAACTGATCGGCCAGGTTGGCGAGGTAATCAACGAGTTGGGCAGAGGTCAGTTGCAGGCCTTCGCCAGCCAGATGGTATTTGCCGTCCCGGTAAAACTCTGACGCCGCACAGTCCAGACCGATCAACACATCTTCACCTGGGAAATAGCCGGCTGCCTCAATCGCCTGGACGACCAGTTGCAGACCTTCGGCATGGCTGCCCAGGTTGGGGGCAAAACCGCCTTCATCGCCTACGGCGGTAGAGAAACCTTTCTTGTCAAGCAGCTTTTTCAGAGCATGGAAAACCTCAGCACCGCAACGCAAGGCTTCGCGGAAGGAACTCTGACTGACCGGGAGAATCATGAATTCCTGAAAATCGAGACTGTTGTTGGCATGCTCACCGCCGTTGATGATGTTCATCATCGGTACCGGCATCTGCATCGGACCGGAGCCACCGAAATAACGATAGAGCGGTAGGCCGGATTCTTCCGCGGCGGCCTTGGCCACGGCCATCGACACGGCCAGCATGGCGTTGGCCCCGAGACGGGATTTGTTCTCGGTTCCGTCGAGATGGATCAGCGTCTGGTCGATGAACGCCTGCTCCTGCGCATCAAGGCCGATGATCGCCTCGGCAATCTCGGTGTTGACGTTTTCAACGGCCTGCATGACGCCTTTGCCGAGATAGCGGGTGGCATCACCGTCACGCAGCTCAATGGCTTCACGTGACCCCGTGGAGGCACCGGACGGCACTGCGGCACGACCCATGACCCCGGATTCGAGCAACACATCGCATTCGACGGTGGGATTACCGCGGGAATCAAGGATTTCGCGTGCGACGACATCGACAACTGAGCTCATGTTCTTTCCTTTTTCTCAAAGATACGTGCTGCAAATCCCGAACAATCGTATACACCGGATTATCGCATTTCCTCGAACCCTGCGCTCTTGACCAGCCGATCGAGCGATACCAGTGTACCCAGCAAACTTTCCATGCGATCCAGCCGCCAACTGTTGGGCCCATCGGACAACGCTTTTTCCGGACACGGATGGGTTTCCATAAACAGGCCGGCAATACCCACCGCAATTGCGGCGCGTGCCAGTACCGGAACGAACTCGCGCTGCCCGCCGGAAACGGTGCCCTGCCCGCCCGGCAACTGCACCGAATGTGTTGCATCGAACACCACCGGACACGCCGTCTCGCGCATGATGGACAGCGAGCGCATGTCAGAAACGAGATTGTTATAGCCAAAGCAGGCGCCGCGCTCGCAAACCATCAGGTTATCGGCACCGGCATTGGCTTCCCTGGCTTTGGCCACAACCTGCTTCATGTCGCCCGGTGCAAGAAACTGGCCTTTCTTGATATTCACCGGCTTGCCGCAGGACGCCACGGCGTGGATGAAATCGGTTTGCCGACACAAGAAGGCCGGCGTCTGCAGCACATCGACAACGGACGCGACAGCCGCAATATCTTCCTCGGTATGCACATCGGTGAGCACCGGCACGCCGATCTGGCGACGAACTTCAGCCAGGATACGCAGGCCGCATTCGACACCGGGACCGCGCGCCGACTTGCCGGAAGTGCGGTTGGCCTTGTCGTAGGAGGCCTTGAAAACATAGGGGATACCGAGACGGAGGCAGATTTCCTTCATCCGACCGGCGACATCGACGCAAAGCTCCAGCGACTCGGCCGTACACGGGCCGGCAATCAGGAAAAAAGGCTTATCCAGCCCGATGTTGAAATCGCACAGCCTCATGCCCTGGCCTTGACGTCAATGGCCGCCTGGACAAACGACGTGAACAGGGGGTGCCCGTTACGTGGCGACGAAGTGAATTCCGGATGGAACTGGCAACCGACAAACCACGGATGCATCGTCCTCGGCAACTCGACCATCTCGCACAGGTTGGTTCCGGGAGCACGCCCGGCAACGATCAGGCCACTGGCTTCAAGTTCGCCGAGCAGGGTGTTGTTAACCTCATAACGGTGACGATGTCTCTCGACAATCTCGGTCTTGCCATAGATCTCGCGCGCCAGCGTGCCTTCAACAAGTTTGCATACCTGGCCGCCGAGACGCATGGTGCCGCCAAGATCGGAGTTTTCGTCACGTTTCTCGACCTTGCCCGAAACGTCCTGCCACTCGGTAATCAGGCCGATCACCGGGTAAGGCGATTCCTTTTCGAACTCGGTGCTGTGCGCACCAGCCATACCAACCACATTGCGGGCATATTCAACAACGGCAAGCTGCATGCCGAGACAGATCCCCAGATACGGTATCTTGTTTTCACGCGCGAAACGGATTGCCGCAATCTTGCCTTCCGTACCGCGGCGTCCGAAACCGCCGGGGACCAGAATGGCGTCCATGTCTTTCAATGCATCGCTGCCATTGCTCTCGATCTGCTCGGAATCCATGTAGTGGATCCTGACCTTGCTGCGCGTGTAAATCCCGGCGTGAATCAGTGCCTCGGTCAGCGACTTGTACGATTCAGTCAGATCGACATATTTGCCGACAAAAGCAATATTGACCTCATGTTCCGGGTGCTCAAGCGAAAAGACAAGATTTTTCCAGACCGTCAGATCTGCCGCCTTGGCCAGGATATTGAGTTTGTGGCAGACGATTTCGTCGAGCATCTGGTCGTGCAGCATGGCGGGGATTTTGTAAATCGAATCCGAGTCGAGCACCTCGATGACCGCCTCGCGCTGCACATTGCAGAAGAGTGCAATCTTCGCTTTTTCGTCTTCAGGAATGTGGCGATCCGCACGACACAGCAGCACGTCCGGCTGGATACCGATTTCGCGAAGTTCCTTGACTGAATGCTGCGTCGGTTTTGTCTTGAGCTCACCGGCGGTCGGAATGTAAGGCAGCAGGGTGAGATGGATGAAGCAGGCATTGCTGCGCCCTTCCTGCAAACCGATCTGGCGGATGGCTTCAAGGAAAGGCAGCGACTCGATGTCACCCACGGTGCCGCCGACTTCGACGATAGCCACGTCGGAGCCTTCGGCGCCACGCCGGATGTGCGCCTTGATCTCGTCGGTGATGTGCGGAATGACCTGTACCGTCTTGCCCAGATATTCCCCGCGTCTTTCCTTCTTGATCACCGTTTCATAAATCTGGCCAGTAGTGAAATTATTGCGCTTGCCCATCCTGGCACTGGTAAAACGCTCATAGTGGCCTAGGTCAAGATCGGTTTCGGCGCCATCTTCGGTGACGAAGACTTCACCGTGCTGGAACGGGCTCATGGTTCCAGGATCGACGTTGATATAGGGGTCAAGCTTGAGGTGGGTAATCTTGATGCTGCGGGATTCAAGAATCGCACCCAGAGAAGCGGCGGCGATGCCCTTGCCGATGGAGGACACCACACCGCCGGTAACGAAGACGTATTTTGTCATGGGGATATCTGCAGCGGGAAAGTCGAATTGTAGCCGAAAAACAGGACGTGCTAAAAGAGGACGGGAAGGGAATCTGGAACAGCTTACTCCGCCGGGGAAGCTACAATCGTTTATGATTGGAAGATTGATCCGGATATTCGCGACACCGAGGTGCCTATGAGCCAAAGAAATTCTTTTTTCTACCCCGATTTTTTGACACGCTGTCCCGGAAGAAATTACCGCATGCTGGCATTGGTTTTTATCGGAGTCCTTGCGCTAAGCAGCGCTGCATGCAACAAACCAGCGGAAAAGACCGCTCCCCCAGTCAAGAGCGAAACACCCCCCGTAGTCGAGTCCCCGATCGCCAAAGCCGCCATTCAGGGTGACCTGGCAGAGATCAAGTCATTACTTGACGCCGGAGCAGATATTAATGTGAAAGATGCTCTGGGCAGAACCCCGCTGCACATGTCCGCGTTCTACGGACGCACGACAACCAGCGATTTTCTCATTGCTAATGGTGCGGATATCAATGCCAAAGACCGGGTCGGCATGACTCCCCTGCATATTGCGGTGATCTCAGGAGGTAGAAAGGAAGTCGAACTGTTGCTGGACAAAAAAGCCGACATCAAAGCCAAATCGGATTCCGGACAGACAGTGCTGCACTTGTCAGCGGCAACCGGCCAGCCCAAGCTCTCGAAGTTCCTGATCGAGCGGGGAGCAGACCCCCAGAGCAAGGACACTGAAGGAAAAACGCCCCTGTTCTACGCCGTGCAGAACAAGCACCCGCAAACAAGCGCCCTGCTCAAGCAGCACACTGCCAAGGACTGACCCTCCTGCAGACCGGTGAAATCCCGGACTGTGCTGATGCCGAAGAGGAAGATTTCAATGGCGGGTGTATTTCACCACCTGAACATTACATCGCCTCGCCGCCACGAATCAGGCCAACGGCAATGCCTTCAATCGCCACTGGCTGATCGCGTGTATCGACAATGATCGGGTCAAAATCGGGGTTCTCGGCGATCAGTTCAACAATGGTGCCATGCTGTCGAAAGCGCTTGACCGTGACATCATCATCGAGCCGGGCGACGACGATCTGTCCATTGCGGGCCTCGCTGCTGCGATGCACCGCCAGCAGGTCACCATCCAGAATGCCGGCATTGATCATCGACAGACCGCGAACGCGCAACAGAAAATCGGCGCGCGGCTTGAACAGAGTGGCATCGAGCGCATATCGACCCTGCACATTCTCCACCGCCAGAATCGGGCTACCGGCCGCCACACTGCCAATCAGCGGCAAACCAAGTTGCTCGACAAGCCGTATGCCGCGTGCCGATCCGGGCTCAAGAACGATGATGCCCTTCTTGGCCAGCGCCTTCAGATGTTCTTCCGCCGCATTGTGTGAAGCAAAACCAAAGGCGTTGGCGATTTCTGCACGCGTCGGCGGCGCACCAAGAACCTCAAGCGTACTGCGGATAAAATCGAGTATTTCCTGTTGGCGCGTGGTAAGTTTGATCATGGCCGTGCTCTCCAGTTCCAATACTGTATTTTTATACAGCAATCCATGGAAAAGCAAGCAATAACGACAAATAAATTCCAAACCGGGAAAAAATAGAGCAAGCTCCGCACATTCGGGAACCCGGCAAGGTAAACATACCTGGCGGAAATCCTGACCAATTTCTGCTTTATTTCACTCCATGAGCGATGTCTTTCACTACCTGACCAGCGACGATCTGCGGCTTCTGGCCGAGAAGGCAAAGCAGGTCAGTTACTCCGCCGGCGAAACCATCCTGAGTGAAGGTCACGAGGCGAAAGGAATATTTGTCCTTCGCTCAGGTCGGGTAAAAATTGAAAAACGCTTCCCGGAACCATCGCATACGGTCACCACACTCGGACCCGGCGAAGTGTTCGGGGAGGTTTCATTCATCGACAGCCAACTGGCCAGTGCATCCGTCGTGGCCATCGAGGCCTCGGAAGCCGACGTACTCGAAAGAGCCGAAGTGTTTTCCCTGCTGGCTTCCGTGCCCGGTCTTTCGAGCCGGTTCTATCAGTCGCTGGCGCTCAAACTCACGGAAAGACTGCGCGCGACAACGGACAATCTGGTCGGCCTCTAGGGTGTGTTCTCATTTGACGGACGATCACGCAAGCACCGCAGCCTCCCGCAATACGCTGCAAACGGAGCTCATGTCGGCGACTGCATCGCCTGCATGATCGCCGCGGCCAGCACCACCCCGGTTTGCGCTCCCGATACCGCCAGACGGCGCTGGATGATGAAGAAAGGAACGCCGGTCACGCCCATCTCGCCAACCTTGGCGACCAGCGATTTGACCGGTTGCGTGCCCTCATTACTCTCCAGATAGTCGATCACGTCATCCTTGCGATCACCACATTCAGCGGCAATATTGGCTAGTGTCGCGATATCGCCGATATTCTCGCCGCGCTGAAAATGCGCGACAAACAGGCGCTCGACCAGTGCTTCGATTTCTGACGGACGATGACCGGTCGACTGGGCACGATAAATTAGCCGGTGGGCCCGCAGGGTGTTGGGGCGGGTAACAATGCGCGCGAAGTCGAAGTCGATGCCTGTATCACGTCCGGCATCAGCCACATTTCTTTGCAACTGATCCACCTGTTTTGCCCCACCAAACTTGGCTTCGAGAAAGGCTCGATACGGTTCGCCTGCAGTAGGTGTGTCGGGATTGAGAAAATAAGGCAGCCAGTTGAACTGAAAACGTACTTCAGGATGTTTTTCCTTGATCAGTTCAACGGCACTCGCCAGGCGGCTCTTGCCAATGAAGCACCAAGGGCAAACAAGGTCTGAAACGATATCAATGGCGACGTTCATGGTGATCAGTTCAAAGAGAGAAATAACAACAGGACGCCCAAGAGGCACAAATCCCATTTATCAAACGTCGATATCTGAAAGTCGGCTTCGCAGATCCTCCGGAATCGGTACCGATTTTCCGCTGGCCATATCCGCCCACACGACTTTTGCGTCGCCGGTCGCATAGAGGGTACTGTCACCCTGCAAACCGATTTCGTAACGTGTAGAAATACTGCTGCGCCCCGGCACGCCGAAGAACATTTTCACTTCGACCACCCCCGGATAGGTCAGTGGAACCAGGAAAGTGCAACTGGCGTTGATGATCAGCGGCGTGATTCCTTTTGGCTCCAACGCATAGCCGGCGCATTCCAGATACTCGACCCGCGTCTGTTCCATGTAACGAAAGTAGATCGTGTTGTTCACATGGCCAAGGGCATCCATATCTCCCCAGCGCATGGGAATCAGGCTTGTGTGGACAAGCTTTCCCGCCTTGTGCGATTGATCCATGAGAACTCCGTGACTCGCCGGCAAACTGCTCACTGCAGCATTCTTCAGGTCTTCGTCAGCTTTCCAGCGCGACAACAATCGAATAGATTTCGTCACCGGAAGCGGCAATGGCCTCGGACACCGTACCCTGATCAAGGCCCAGGGCTAGCACACTATCGGTCGCAGGGACTACGCGGGTATCAAGATCCTCAAACGGGTCCTGGCGAGGCGAAACAGCAGCGGCGACGAAGAGAATATCCCCAAGTGTCGCCGGCGGCATGGAACCGCTGTAACGACGTGAGGCCAGCACGGCATCGACCACTGATGCCGGCAGATTGAGTTCGTTGAGCACTTTCTCGGTAGCCTGGTCGGCAAGATCGTTGATGGTTTCTGCCAGGACGACGATATCCTCAAGCAGAACCGGATAGTCAGCCACCCGTGAGAGCAGGTAGAAGCGGCCCAGATCATGCACGATGCCGGCAAACATGGCCTCGTCGGCACTGAGGCGGGTGAGTTTTCGGGCGAGAACGTAAGACAATGCAGCGATGTGTATGCTGCGTTCCCACAGACGAGTGGAGAATTCGCGGCACCCGCTATTCCGCTGTGCCTGACGCAACTGATCCATGATCAGCACCATGGCCAGAGCCTTGATCGGATCCATGCCGACGCGCAAGACGGCCTGCCTAACATCGCGTACGGTCTGATTGTTCGGATTGAGGGCGACGGAATTGGCCAGACGGATCACCTTGGCCGACAACAAGGGTTCGGCGACAACGATCTTCGCCAGCGCGGTCAGACCAATATCCGGATTTTCAACCGCCTTGAGTACCCGCCGACTGGCATCCAGACTGGTTGGGAAACTGAGTTCACCCATCGTCTCCGAACTGAACGTATGACGGAATGCGTCGGCGGCTGCCTGTATCGTTTGATTCACTCTGCTCTCCTTCTCGATCGCAAAACTTATACCGCATTCTAAACTCATGCGCAGACTATTTTCAGCAATGGGAATCGATTTCTCGTAAAGAGCCTGGCAAGCGGCGATCGTGACGGGTAAAAAACATCGGCCCCGGACGCTGATTTACCGAATATATCGTGGCAAACTGAAGGATTCCGCATCAGGGTTCCGGAGAGGATTCATGGATAGAACATTTGTGCTGGCACTCGATCAGGGCACCACCAGTTCCCGTGCCATTCTTTTCGACCGTAGCGGCCGGATTTGCGGCTCGGCACAGCAGGAATTCCCCCAGCACTATCCGCAACCGGGCTGGGTCGAACATGACGCCGGCGACATCTGGCAGACTCAGCTTGCTGTCGCCCGCCGTGTGCTTCAGGAAAACAGGTGTGAGGGCAGGCAGATTGCCGCAATCGGCATTGCCAACCAGCGCGAAACCACGCTGCTCTGGGATCGCGCCACCAGCGAGCCGCTGGCCCACGCCATCGTGTGGCAGGACAGGCGCAGCGCCCCCCTTTGCAGTGAACTTGCCGCCGCCGGACATGCCGAACTCATCCGCCGGAAAACCGGCCTGGAGATCGATGCCTACTTCTCCGCAACCAAACTGCGCTGGCTGCTCGACAACATCCCCGGCGCCCGCACCCGCGCCGAGCGCGGCGAGCTGGCCTTCGGCACCATCGACAGCTGGCTGGCGTGGAAGCTGACGGGCGGCCGCGTGCATGTGACCGATGTTTCCAACGCCTCGCGCACGATGCTCTTTGACATCCACCGCCGGTGCTGGGACGACGAACTGCTCGCGTTGCTCGACATTCCTGCCGCCCTGCTGCCGCAGATCGTCGACAGCAGTTCACGCATCGCCCTGCTCGACGAGACGCTGCTGGGCGCACCGATCCCGCTGGCCGGTATCGCCGGCGACCAGCAGGCCGCCACCTTCGGGCAGGCCTGCCTGCGCCAGGGCATGGCCAAGAACACCTACGGCACCGGCTGCTTCCTGATGATGAACACCGGCGATCAACCGATGGCCTCAAGCCAGCGCATGCTCACCACCGTCGGCTGGCGGCGCAACGGAGAGACCACCTACCTGCTCGAAGGCAGCGTGTTCATGGGCGGCGCCGCCGTGCAATGGCTGCGCGACGAACTGCAGATGATCACCCGTTCCGAAGAAATCGAAGCCCTCGCCGCCTCCGTGCCGGACAACGGTGGCGTGTTTCTGGTGCCGGCGCACACCGGTCTCGGCGCCCCCTACTGGGACCCTTACGCGCGTGGTGCCCTGCTCGGCATGACCCGAGGCACCAATCGCGCGCACATCGCCCGCGCCACGCTCGAAGCCATCGCCTTCCAGAGTGCCGAAGTACTGGGCGCCATGGAAAGCGATTCGGCCAGGCCGCTAAGCGAACTGCGCGTCGATGGCGGCGCCGCACGCAACAACCTGCTGCTCCAGTTTCAGGCCGATCTGCTCGGTGTCGCGGTGGTTCGCCCGCAGGTCACCGAAACCACGGCCCTTGGCGCGGCCTTCCTGGCCGGTCTGGCTGTCGGTTTCTGGCAGGACGAAACTGAACTCGCCACGCTCTGGCAGGCCGAACGCCGCTTCGAACCGGCCATGCCGGCTGCACAACGCGACACCTTGATGGCCGGCTGGCGTCGCGCTGTCGACCGAGCGCGCAACTGGGCTGAGCATTGATGAATCCGTATTGTCTGATCGCTTGCGACGGCTTAGTGGGTCGGCCTTCAGGCCGACAACTGCCTTTGCTTGTCGGGCTGAAGCCCGACCTACGCCATGACAAATAGCCTTAACCGGCTGGCCACATTCCTGCGTAACCTGGCGCAGGCGCTGCATATCAGCGGCATGCCGGCGCATGATCTTGAACGCCACCTGAACGAAATGGGCCAACGTCTTGGCGTGCGCATCGACTGCTTTGCCGTGCTCACCATGCTGACCCTGAACATCACGGCCGACGACACCACGCAGCGGGTTGAAATGCTGCGTCTGTGCTCCTACGACTACAACATGGCCCGCCTGATCGCCCTGGAAAAGCTGATTCGCGAAGTGGACGGCATTGACAGCCTGGAGTGCTGCGAAGGACAACTCAAGGACATCATGAGCGCACCGCCGCTATGGTCCGGCGTGCCGTTCGTACTCCTCGGCTTTCTGCTTTCCGCCTCGGTGGCCGTTCTCCTGCGCGGTGGATGGACCGAGATGCTGTGCGCGGGTCTGGTCGGCATGCTGTTCGTTGGCACCTATCTTGCGCTGGCCCGCGTACCCCGCCTGAGGCCTGCAATGCCGGTGATCCTCTGCGCCTGCGCGGCCATCTGCGCCCATCTTCTCAGCCTCGTCTTCCCCCAGCAAACGCCCTTCATCACCGCCGTGGCCGGCGTTGTCCTGCTGCTCCCGGGCTTTACCCTGACCATTGCCATGTCCGAACTCGCCACACAGAACCTTCTGTCCGGTACCGGACGACTGGCCGGGGTATTCCTGCTGCTGTTCATGATGCTGGCCGGGTTGGTGATCGGCACGCAGATCAGCCAGCACCTCCTGCCTGCGCACCCCACAGGCACGCTTGAGCCATTGCCCGCCGGGTTCATCTGGCCGGCCATCGCCGCGCTCGGCGTGTCCATGCTCGGCGTGTTGCAAGCCCCGTGGCGTACCGTTCATGTGCTGGTCGGCGGCAGCCTGCTGGCCTGGGCGGTGTTTTCACTGGTCGGCGCCGTTCTCGGCAACGTCGTCGGCGCCTTTGCCGGAGCGCTCGCGGTAGCCAGCGCCGGCCACCTCTACGCTTACCTCTCGGGCCAGCCCGACATCCTGGTTAAAATCCCCGGCCTCATCACCCTGGTACCCGGCAGCATGGGATTTCGTGGCATACACGCCCTTCTGGAACAGGACAACATCGCGGGCATCAGCCTGATGACCGACATGATCCTGATCGGTGCCGTACTGGCCGTCGGGTTGCTGCTGGCCGACAATATCGCACCCCTGCTGTTTCCCCGAAGAGAATAAACGGCAAATCGTTCCCACGAAGATTCTCATCGGAAACTTTTCTTACCGGAGATTTACCCATGGACATGACCGGCATCCCGTTCGCAACAACCGACTGGACGGAAGTTGAACGAACCGAACACAAAGGAGAACAAGGCCTTGCCTACTGGCGCACGCGCCAGTTTGGTTCCATCCGCGTGCGCATGGTCGACTACTCGCCGGGCTATCTGGCCGATCACTGGTGCTCGAAGGGCCACATCCTGTTCTGTCTTGAAGGCGAACTGAATACGGAGCTTCAGGATGGACGAAAATTTGTCTTGAAACCCGGAATGAGTTACCAGGTCTCCGACAATGCCGAACCCCACCGTTCGTTCACAACCACAGGTGCCCGGCTGTTCGTGGTCGATTGAACTATCGGCCATGTGTATTTCAGAGTTGGATCAGGCCATTTAGAGTCCCAATCGGTAGTGTGCTGATTGGTGTGCAAAAGCGTCTGCAGCAGAATGGCGATCCGGCGCGGAAGGCGGCCGAGAATATCGCCAAGCTTTCGGCTTACGTGTACCTTGCGCCGGGCGACCTGATCTTTACCGGAAGGCCGGCCGGGATATCAACGATCGTTCGCAGTGACCTGCCGGAAGGTGCGATTGAGGGTGGCGGGCCTTACGCTTTGCGATTGAGCAAGGCGTAGAGGAGGATGGCGCCAAAGGTAGCGGTACCGATGCCACCCAGCGCAAAATCACCGAACTTGAGCGTGAAGTCGCCCGTACCCAGCACCAGCGTGATGGCGGCCACGATGAGATTCTTGTTATCGGCAAAATCCACCTTGTTTTCCACCCAGATGCGTGCCCCGGCAATTGCGATGAGGCCGAATACCACGATGGAAATACCGCCCATGACTGGTAATGGGATGGCCTGGATGAGCGCACCGAATTTCGGTGAGAAACCCAGCAACAGGGCAATGATCGCGGCCACCAGGAACATGGCGGTGGAGTACACCTTGGTGGCAGCCATGACACCGATGTTCTCGGCATAGGTGGTCACGCCGGTGCCGCCACCCGCACCGCTGACCATGGTGGCAATACCATCGCCCATGAAGGCGCGGCCCATGTACATATCCAGATTCTTGCCGGTCATGGCGGTCACGGCCTTGATGTGGCCCAGATTCTCCGCCACGAGAATGATAGCCACCGGCGCGATCATGAGCATGGCCTTGGGATCAAACACGGGGACGGCAAAGTTGGGCATTCCGAACCAGGCGGCGGCTGCGATGCCCGAGAGTTCCATCGCTTTGCCGAGGCCCAGGCCGTTGGTCAGTAGGGCATAGATCACGGTGGCGGCAACAAGACCGACCAGAATGAGTACACGCTGCATCAGGCCGCTGGTAAACACGGCCACCAGACCCACACACACGAAGGTGACAACCTGCATCCAACTGTCGAAGTTACTGGCGGCCATGTTCTTCACCGGCACACTCGCCAGGTTCAAACCGATGACGGCCACCACGGCGCCGGTAACAACCGGCGGCATGAGCTTTTCAATCCATCGCGTACCGATGGCATGCACCAGCGCACCGATAGCCGTGTACACCGCACCGCAGGCAATGATGCCGCCCAGTGCAACACCAATATTGGGGTTGCCGCCCTTGCCTGCATAGGCTGTGGCGCCGATGACCACGCCGATGAAGGCAAAGCTTGACCCCAGATAACTGGGGACCTTGCCGCCGGTCAGGACAAAGAATATGAGCGTGCCGATGCCGCTCATCAAAATGGCGAGGTTGGGGTCAAATCCCATCAGGATGGGAGCGAGCACGGTAGCGCCGAACATGGCAATGACGTGCTGCATGCCCATCACGACGGTTTGCGGCCAGGGCAGGCGCTCGTCAGGGCCGATGACACCACCTTGCGCCAAAACATCGGCCGATTGTTCTTTCCAGTCAAATAGTCCCATGGTTTTTCCTTGTTTTACGCTGCGCGCCCGCGTCTTCGAAAGGTTGCAGCTGTTGCGATCAAGAGTCCGAACTTAAACGGCGTACAGTATGCGCAAATAGCGCAAAAAAACATAGTGTACTGACAGGGATACTCACTGTTCGGTGACGAATTTTCAGTCAGGGAATCGTCTGGCGTTTTCTCAGCCACTTCGTGTCTCCATGATTCATGCAAGGGCTTCATGTTAACCGTATTTCCTTCTTCCATTCACTGATCCGCAGCTGCAGAAACGTAGAACCCGTATACTCGCCGAGGAATGAACCGTTGTGTGCCAGCGGAGTCAATATTCAACCCGAAGCAAACCGAGGTCCACGGCCATCGCTCTATTGAACGCACTTGAACTGAAGATTCCGCCGCCGGTGATAGCGCTTGTTGCTGGTCTTGCCATGTGGTTGAGCACAAACCCTGCTCCCTCCCTTGCCCTCGAATTGCCAGGGCGCCTGGCGATCTGTTCTGCCCTGGTCATGGCTGGGGGGGTGTTCGATATTTCAGGTCTGTTCGCTTTTCTCAAGGCAAAGACAACGATCAATCCGCTCACGCCGGGCATCACGTCACACATGGTTATCGTCGGCATCTATCGCTATAGCCGGAACCCGATGTATTTCGGTTTACTGCTGGTCCTCACCGGGTGGGCGACGTATCTGTCGCATGCCCTGCCCTTCCTGATCCTGCCCCTGTTTGTGGCGTACATGAACCGCTTTCAGATTGTTCCCGAGGAACGGGTGCTTTCCGCCAAGTTCGGCCCGGAATACTCGACCTACACGCAATCCGTGCGGCGGTGGATTTAAGGCATCACCCTTCCTGCCTTTTTTCGCAGATCATGACCGGCACATTGTTCACGACGGGTGGCATAGCCCAAGCCAAGCCGTTGGGTTTAAGATGGTGCCCCGAACCGGAGTTTATATCCAATGCGTTTTGTCGACGCTGATCGTTACGCCGAGCTCAAGGCAACGGGCAAGCTGCCCTCGCCGAAGGGTGTGGCGTTTTCGATCATCAAGCTGTTGCAGCGCGACGATTTCCGCATCGGCGATCTGGTGCAACTGGTTCAGTCCGACCCGGCCATCGCCGGACGCATCCTGTATTTCGCCAATGCCGCAGCTTTCGGCCGTTCGCGCCCCATGGTCTCACTGCAGCGAGCCATCGTCGCGCTGGGATCGTTTCGTGTGCGCGATCTGGTCATCGGCCTGTCGGTCATGCACGGCAACAAGAGCGGCCTGTGCACGGCCTTCGATTACGAAGAATTCTGGGGGCACTCTCTGGCCACCGGCATTGCGTGTCAGGAACTGGCGCATTTCGCCCAGATTGCCAGCGAAGAAATTTTCACCATCGGTCTGCTGGCGAGAGTCGGCGAACTGGCGCTGGCCTCGCTCTTCCCCAAGGAATACTCCGAAATCCTGCTTGCTGCACGGGAGCGCGGTCTCGAACTGGCCGTGATGGAGCAGGAACGTTTCTGCATGGATCACCACGAACTGGCCGCCACCCTGCTCGACGAGTGGGGTCTTCCTGACGTACTCATTCAAGCGGCTTTTCACTACGAAAACCCAGACGCCGCTGGCTTTGCCGATGGTTCCCGGGTACAGACGCTGACCCATTCCCTGAGTTTTGCCAGTTCCCTGGCGCGCCTCTGCATGGTCGATGAGGAATCCCGCTGGAGTCTGCTGCCGGCGCTTCTGGCGCGTGCGGCACGCCTCGGGATCAGCGGCGATTCGCTCAACGAGCTGGTCGACCGCATGGTCGAACGCTGGCGCGAATGGGGCGCCAAACTGCAGGTCCGCACCCAGGACATTCCGCCGTTTGCCGACATTCTTGCCGCCAGCCCACCCTTGCGGCGCATGGGTAGCACTGCAGACACCGAGAACCGGCGTGCCCGTTCGCCGTGTCTGCATGTTCAGTTGATCGGCATCCCGCTGGCCGAACTCGAACCGCTGATGCAGAAGGTCGAGGACCTCGGTCACCAGCCGGTTCTGGTTGACGATACGCCCGAAGGCTTGATCCAGGCGTTGCGCCATCCGGCCCCGATCATCATCGCCGACATGTCGGCACCGAATCTGAATGCAACCGATTTTTGCCGCGACCTCCGGCGGACGCCGACCGGTAAGGAAAGCTATACCCTGCTTCTGGTTGCACAGGAAAGTGAAAGTCGCATTCTTGAGGCCATCGATGCCGGCGCCGATGACGTGCTGAGCAAGCCGCTCAACGCCCAGACACTGCGCGTTCACCTCAACACTGCGGCGCGCATGCTGATCCTCAAGGAGGAAATTCATCGCGAACGCCTCGGCATCATGCGTTCGACCGACGAGTTTGCCGTAGCCCAGAAACGCCTCTTGCAGGATGCATTGACCGATACCCTGACGCAGCTTCCCAACCGTCGCAACGGACTGGATTTTCTCGCTTCGGAGTGGGTTTTCGCCCGCTCCAGCGGTACTCCGCTGGCCTTCCTGATGCTTGACATCGATCACTTCAAGCGCATCAACGACGGCTATGGCCACGCCGCCGGCGATGCCGTACTGCGCCAGTTGGCGGACATCCTGAAGCACACTTCGCGTTCCGAAGACATGGTTTTCCGTTATGGCGGAGAGGAGTTCGCCGCCGTTCTGACCAACGCCAACCTGAAAATCGCCCTGCAGATCGGCGAGCGCATCCGCGCCCTGATCGAGAAAACCACATTCCAGTGGAAGGATCAGCCCATTCCGCTCACCCTCAGTGTTGGCGTGGCCATTTCTTCCGGAACCGAAGCGGACAGCCTTGAACTGATACGGGCGTCAGACCTGGCGCTGTATCAGGCCAAGGAATGCGGACGCAACCGGGTGATGGCTGCGGGCTGATGCTGGCCTCCTTACTCGCTCAAGCGGTTTCGCTCGTCCACCACCCGAACCGCCTCGCCCTCGATGACATCTCCAGCGGAATCCGGCCTTGGGGCTTGTGTATCGGATGACTGACCGCTCATCTGCCGGGCGGCCTGTTCGCGCATCAGCTTGCGCAGCGCACGCGTCTTCCACATGAGATACAGCCACAGGAGCAGGCCGGCGACGGCCACCACGGCAAAGAAAACGAGCGAAAACATCAGGGCTACGCCGAGCGCGATGACGCCGGCAATCACCGTCAGCACTTGCGCCAATACCCCCTTGCTGCCCTGCCGGCCGGCCAGTTTAAAGTTGATATTCATCGTCTTTCCCCGGGCCGGCCATGGCCATATCGACCGCCTTCTTCGAAAGTTGTGCGGCAAACAGTTGAATGAAATCGTATTCGTACTGGCGCATGTAAGTTCCGCGCCGCAAGCCGATACGCGTCGTGTTCGAACCGAAGAGATGACCCACATCGAAGGCCTGCAGACCGATATCGCGTGCCGGATCGTAAGCCATGCCGGCGATGATGCCGAGTCCGAGCCCGAGACTGACGTAGGTCTTGATCACGTCGGCATCGATGGCGGCCAGCACGACGTTGGGGCTCAGTTGCGCACGCTCAAACGCCTTGTTGATGCGCGAACGGCCGGCAAAGGCCGGATCGTAGGTGATCAGCGGCCAGCGCGCCAGCGTAGCCAGTGAAATAGACTTTTCCGAAAGAATGGGGTGCCCTTCCGGTGCGACGACACAGTGCCCCCATTGATAGCACGGCAGCATGACCAGTTGCGGGTACTGGTCGAGCGCTTCGGTGGCAATGGCGATGTCGGCCTCGCCATTGATCGTCCATTCGGCGATCTGTGTCGGGCTGCCCTGATGCATCGACAGTCGGACCTTCGGATGACGTTCGATAAAGCTCTTGACCACCGAAGGCAGGGCGTAACGCGCCTGGGTGTGGGTAGTGGCTATCGCCAGACGGCCCGTATCGCCACCGGCGAATTCCTCCCCCACGCGCTTGATGTTGTCGGCTTCGCGCAGGATGCGTTCGGCGATTTCGAGCACGCGCCTGCCCGGTTCGGTAATCGCCGTCAGTCGCTTGCCGCTGCGCTCGAAGACGATCACGCCAAGCTCGTCCTCAAGCAGCTTGATCTGCTTGGAAACGCCCGGCTGCGAGGTGTAAAGCACCTCGGCGGCCTCCGAAACATTGAGTCCGCAACGGGCGACTTCGACGAGATAACGGAGCTGTTGTAACTTCATTTGAGCTCATAATAACCAATAGTTCTAACAATCTAACTGAATATTCTTTTTCGATCAAGTCGTCGACTGATACGATTCGCCCATGACGCCCCTGCGGGTACGCTTCGGTGGCAGGCTGATAAGGCTTCAGACACAGCAGGACATTGACAGGTACACCTCATGTATCGCTACGACAGCATTGACCAGCAACTCATCAACGAGCGCGTTGCCCAGTATCGCGGCCAGATCGAGCGTAACCTGGCCGGCACGCTCTCGGACGACGAACTGCGCCCCCTGCGCCTGCAAAACGGCCTGTAAATCCAGCGCCACGGCCCGATGCTGCGCATTGCCATCCCCTACGGCCAGCTATCCGCCGCGCAACTGCGCAAGCTGGCGGAAATCTCGCGCCGCTACGACCGTAGTTTCGGCCACTTCACGACGCGCCAGAACATGCAACTCAACTGGCCGAAATTCGAGGAAACGCCGGAAATTCTCGGCGAACTGGCGAGCGTCGAAATACACGCCATACAGACCTCGGGCAACTGCATCCGCAACATCACCACCGACGAATTCGCCGGCGTCGCACCGGACGAGCTGACCGATCCGTGCCCGTGGTGCGAAGTACTACGCCAGTGGTCGACCTTCCACCCGGAATTCGCCTTCCTGCCGCGCAAGCATCTGCTCTCCTACCTCGATGCCCTGTTGCGCGTGTACAATCGTCATGGCCGCCGCGACAACCTGTACAAGGCACGCATCAAGATCCTGGTCAATGCGCTGGGGATTGAAGAATTCGCCCGTCAGGTCTAAGCGGAATGGTCGTTCTTGAAAGACGGACCGACGACGCTGACCGACGCAGAATTCGAGCGCATCGCCGGCCATTTCGCGCCGCCAGCCTACGCCACCCTGCCGGCTGAAGATCCCGTCTTTTGCGCAGTAATCGCCAGCGACAAGGCTTTCGCCGCCTGGGTCAGGCGTTCCGTACATGCGCACAAGGTTCCGGGCTACGCCGCCGTGACGCTGTCGCTCAAGGCACCGGGCGCCGCTCCCGGCGACATCACCGCTGTGCAGATGGAAGCGGTCGCCGATCTCGCCGAGCGCTACAGTTTTGGCGAACTACGCGTTGCCCACGAACAGAACTTCGTGCTTACCGACGTCCGCAAGCACGACCTTTTTGACGTATGGCAGGCGACCCGCGCACATGCCCTGTCCACGCCGAACATCGGCCTTCTCACCGACATGATCTGCTGCCCCGGCGGCGATCTCTGCGCGCTGGCGAATGCCCGTTCGCTGCCGATTGCCGCTGCCATCAACACGAAATTCGACGAAACGGAAGGCCGCGTCGATAACTGCCGAAGACCTTACCCATGCCTAAGATCATCAGGAACGGCCAGATCGTCGATGACGTTTGGCAAATTCTCAAATTGGCTGAAGGCGAGACGGTGCAATTCGTTGCGCTGCCCGACGAACCAACCCTGCTGCCGCACGCCTTATGGCTGGCACGCAAGGACGAAATCCTCGTCTGCCAGAAACCGGTCGGCGTCTGGCTCGACAGCAGCGAGGATCCGCAAGCCCTAGCTGGCGATCTGGAGCACCTCGCCCTGATCGGCGTGAACTTCCCCAAGTTCGCCGACGGACGGGCTTATTCGATCGCCCGCCTGGTGCGCGAACGCTACAACTATCGCGGCGAAATCCGCGCCATCGGCGACGTGCTGCAAGACCAACTGTTCTACATGAAGCGTTGCGGCATCGATGCCTACGCTGTGCGCGACGACAAGGACATCGAAGCCGCTCTCGCCGGTCTGCGCGATTTCAGCGAAACCTACCAGGCCGCAGTCGACCAGCCGCAACCCCTCTTCCGCCGCAGAATCACTCAGGTAGCCACCGATGCCTGACAATCCTCGTCATTCCGGCGAACGCCGGAATCCAGAAAGCACCTTGGAACTGGACCCCGGCCTACGTCGGGGTGACGGATTCGATTTGCTGACCGTCAAGGTAGGCAGGGTAAAAGCCCTGCTCCGACAGATCGCCAGCGAACATACTCCGGTTGTGTTCGCCAACAGCCTCGGCACCGAAGGCATAACGAACCTCAGGGGCATTGTTTGTCTTTTCGGGCCGTGGAACAGCGGCCGATTTCAAGTGAATTGCCAAACATCTGCTATAGTTTGTTCCGGTGCGAGGACGATTGTCTTCGCTTTTCACCCTCCCCTCATTAACCAGGAATAAGCACCGTGAAACTCTTGCGTTATGGCCCGCCGGGCCAGGAAAAACCGGCGCTGCTTGATGCTGCCGGCAATCTTCGCGACCTCTCCGGTCTGCTCGACGATTTTACGCCAAGAACGCTTTCGCCTGAGGCTCTGGACGTGTTGCGTACCATCGATACCGAGCGTTTGCCGAAGGTTGCGGGTACCCCTCGGCTGGGCGTGCCATGGAGTGGCATAAGCAAGTACGTGGCCATCGGCCTCAACTACAGCGACCATGCGGCCGAATCGGGCATGCCCATTCCGTCGGAGCCAACGATGTTCAACAAGTGGTTGAGCTGCGTCTGTGGTCCGAACGACGATACGCTGATGCCGCCGGATTCGACCAAGCTGGATTGGGAGGTCGAACTGGGCATCGTGATCGGCCGCCGGGCGCGCAATGTGTCGCCTGCGGAAGCGCTGGACTACGTGGCCGGGTACTGTCTGGCCAACGACATTTCGGAACGTGCCTACCAGCTCGATCGCAGCGGCGGACAGTGGGGCAAGGGCAAGGGCTTCGACAGTTTCGGTCCGGTCGGTCCGTGGCTGGTGACGCGCGACGAGGTACCTGATGCGCAGAACCTCGACCTGTGGCTCAACGTCAATGGCCAGCGCCGGCAAACCGGCAGCACGTCGAAGATGATTTTTCCATGCGACTTCGTCGTGAGCTATTGCAGCAAGGTGATGACGCTGGAACCGGGCGACCTGATCATCACCGGCACGCCGCCAGGCGTCGGTCTCGGCTGCAAGCCGCCGCAATTCCTCAAGGTCGGCGATGTCGTCGAACTCGGCGTCAGCGGTCTGGGGCAGCAACGGCAGCGGATCGTGCGCGCCTGACAGCGAATTCATGGCGTCAATCGGGATAGGGGCGATCAGGATACCTGATCGATCCCCTCCCACACCACCCGGCATGCGGGTCCGCACCGGGCGGTTCGAGTAGTTGAGGTCACGAAAGTCGTGGGACACCGAGTCGGTCGAAGTAGGCAATGGGCATCGCGCGGTTCAGCAGCATGTAGCTATTACGCCACCAGCACCGACTGTTCCCGGCGACCCGCTCGGCATCTGTTGTCGAGGCCCCCAGTGCCATCAATTCCCGACGTATCGTCTTCCCGCGACGCCAGTGCTTGAGCTGCAGCGCACGCAGCCGATGACGCAGCCACTTGTCGAGTTCGCGGAACACTTGCGGCGTCTGCGCGAGTTGGAAGTACGCCTTCCAACCCGGCATGTAAGTCCGGAGCCGTTCCACCACCTCCGGCAGGCTACGCCCGCCCGAGCGCCGCGTCAGTTGTCGGATGCGTTGCTTGTAGGTTTCCAAAGCCTTTCGGGCCACTGCGCATTTGATCCGATCGCCCGCACCGCACCACAATTCGTAGCCCAGGAACTTGCGACCGGTCGCCGGCGCAACCGCCGTCTTGGCTTCATTCACCTTCAGGTGGAGTCGATCGTAGAGTCCGCGCAGACCATCGAGCACTCGCTCACCCGCCTGCCGACTGCGGACATACACATTGCAGTCGTCGGCGTAGCGAACGAAGCGATGGCCACGTCTTTCCAATGCCCGATCCACCTCGTCAAGCAGCACGTTGGCCAAGAGCGGCGACAGCGGACCGCCTTGCGGCGTCCCCTCATACCGCTGCATGACCACCCCGTCATCCATGATCCCGGCCACGAGGTAGCGACGAATCAGCCGCAACACGGCCTTATCCCCGATCCGCCTCGATAACCGCTCCATCAGGATGTCGTGATTGACCCGGTCGAAGAATTTCTCCAAATCAACATCAACCACCATCCGGTAGCCGTCCTGCACATAGCGCCGTGCGTTGAGCACGGCGTCATGCGCACGGCGTCCCGGCCGGAAGCCGTAGCTGTGTTCGGAGAACGTCGGATCAATCTTGGGCTGCAAGACCTGCAGCAGGGCTTGCTGGATCAGCCGATCGGTCACCGTCGGTATCCCCAATTCGCGCATCCCGCCACCGGGTTTCGGGATCTGCACGCGCCGCACCGGCTCAGGCCGGTAACTGCCGTTCAGCAAGGCTTCCCGAATCTGGGGCCAGTGCGTCTTCAGGTACGCCGCCGTCTCGGCAATCGTCCGTCCATCCACCCCAGCACTGCCGCGATTGGCTTTGACGCGTTTCCACGCCTTCACCATGTTTCGTTTCCCTGTCGCGCCGTCCGTGCTTCATCACGCAATGCTTCGGGCTTGGCTTCACCTTGCCCTCCCGCCTTGCGCCCCGGTTGCCCGAGCTTCCGATGCCTTGCACTTGCGAGCCACATGGCCGTCGGCCCTCCTACTCGTTTGGCCCTTCGCCCCAAAACCGGCAGCTACTATGGCCTCTGCTGACTTCTCGCTCCAGCTTTCACCGTCGGCCTTTCAGCCATGAGGCGAGATCTCCCCGGGTAAGAACGCACTCCTTCGCTGCACAACCGCCGGATTTACGCCGCTTCGCCTTGATCACGAGAGCTTCGCGGAATCATGCCCGCTCGCCCTGCTCTGCAGCGCCTTCTATCCGATTCTTGTCCATCGGCTCGCAGCTTCGCTCCACGCTTCCTCCCCACACTAGGTCGCCCTCATGCAGTTGCGCTTCACTTCGTTCGCTGTGATCAACTTACGGGAGGACTTTCACCTCCAGGAGTGCGCCCGTGCCGGGCGCACATGAAAACGGGGACCGAAGTCCCCGTTTTTCGTCAACACCCATTGTCAAAGGGGTGCTTCGCATTTCTGATAGTCTCTATGCTTCAGCCATCCTTCTGGTAGCTTCCGATCAACTGCACCTCGGCAATGACGTGTCCCTGCATGGCCTGTTCCAGTTGTTTCTTGTCCGGCTTCTGCAGATCAGGCAGCATGACATCAAGCGCATAGAGCTTGTGAAAATAGCGGTGCCGGCCGATGGGCGGACAGGGGCCACCGTAGCCGCTACGCTTCCAGTCGTTCATGCCATCGAGCGTACCGTCCGGCAGCGAGCGCACGGCCTCGGGCAAGCCTGTGCACGTGACGGGCAGGTTGTACAGCAGCCAGTGCACCCAAGTCATGCGCGGTGCGGCCGGATCGGGCGCATCGGGATCATCCACGATCAGGACCAGACTCTTTGCCTTTGCCGGGACTTCACTCCAGTCCAGCGGTGGAGAAACGTCGCGCCCTTCGCAGGAATAGGTTTTCGGTATCTGTCCATTGTGCACAAAGGCGTTTGAAGTAATTTTCATTTCCTTATCCTTCACTCTCTGCAATCAGCAACGAAAAACATGCGCCGGCGTAGCAAATCGACCTCTCAGGCTTCGCTTCCGAGCAGGCGGACTTCGCGCTGCGGGAAGGGGATGTCAATGCCCTTCGCCCGGAATGTCTCGAGTACTGCCCTGTTGATCTCGGCAACTGCCGCCACGTAGTCCGGTACATTGACCCACGGATTGATGGTGATGCTCACGCTGAAGTCGGCGAACTGTTCAATTCCAAATACCGGTGCCGGATCCTGCAGCACGCGGGGATTGGCGCGCAGGATTTCGTCAATCGCCTGCAGTACGAATTTGACATCGGTTCCATACGCAACGCCGACGGCCAAGTCGAGCTGGCGGACCCGGCCATAGTTGTGAAGAATCTCGCCAACAATCTTGCGGTTCGGAATCAGCACCTTCGAGCGGTCGGTATGTCCCAGCGTGGTGCTGAACAGGCTGATGTCGAGAACCTCGCCCTCTTCATTGGCGATCGATAGATAGTCGCCGACATGGAAAGGCTGTGTGAAGATGATGGTCAGCCCGGCGGCCACGTTGCCGAGTATGCCCTGCATGGCCAGGGCAATGCCCGCACCGGCCACGCCGAGACCGGCGATCAGCGGCAGCAGTTCGACGCCAAGATTCTGCAGGGCCATGATGGCGAAGAGGCCAAAGACCACGAGTTGGATCAGGCGTACGAGCAGCGAACGCACCGGGGCTTCGAGCCGGAAACGAACCAGCAGGCGTTCCAGCATGCCGCCCGCCCAGCGTCCAACCATGTAACCTGCGACAAGGATAATGACCGCCACGACCAGTTTCGGTCCAAACTTGATGACCATGTCAAGGACAGAGGCCTTGATCTGATCCAGAGACTGCAATTGATCGCTCATGAAAACTCCCTGTCGTGTTGTTGTAGCGCTGCTGGCTGGCTTGACTATTGTTGTTTCCCCGCCGCTGACTGTCAATTCTCAGACCAGAGGGTCACCCGGGAATCCGGCGAAATATCCAATTTTCTCACCTGCACGGATCATTATGGGCATTTGCCTGAAGACGCGCCACGATCTCTGGGTAAAATGGATATCGTGACTGCTTTTTATTGCTTCAGGATAAATCATGAATAAGCCGGCAATGAGTTTTGATTCAAAGGCGACGACGTGGGATACAGATCCCATGAAGGTGGCGCGAGCCTGCGCGGTTGCGCAGGGGATTCGCACGCATGTGCCTTTGACTCTGCAGATGACGGCCTTCGAATACGGCTGCGGAACCGGTTTGCTGGGTTTTGCGCTGCAAGCGCATCTGCAACACATTACCCTGGCGGACAGTTCCACCGGTATGCTGGCCGTCCTGCAGGAGAAAATCAGATCCAGCGGCATCGCCAACATGCGCCCGATGAAACTCGATCTGGAAACCGATCCTTTGCCGCAAGAAAACTACCAGCTCATCGTGACCCTGATGACCTTCCACCATATTCCGGACATCGACAGCTTGCTGCGGAAGATGTACTCGCTGCTCAGTGCGCCGGGTTACCTGTGTGTTACCGATCTGGACAGCGAAGACGGCAGTTTCCATGGCCCCGACTTCTCCGGACACTGCGGATTCGATCGCGAAGATCTGCGGCAAAAAGCCAGTCAGGCGGGATTCAGGAACATCGGATTCTCGACCGTCTTCAACATCAGGAAAGTCGTGGCCGGGGGTGAAAAGGATTTCCCCCTGTTTCTGATGGTGGCCGAAAAATCGTGAGCGAAGCGGACCACATTGTTCTTCGGCTGGCCAGAGCGGAAATTCCCACCGATTCTGTTTACAATAAGCACTCATGAAAATCGTTTCACGCACCATGTTTCACCGCTGTCGGTTGATAGTGCCCATGCTCCTGCTCGGGTTGCTGCTCGGCGCCTGTAACTCGACACAACCCGCCCGGGTCTATCAAAACGAGACTTTTGCGGCAGAAACGCCATTCCAGTACTACAGCAGCCGCGAGCCGGACGGCGCGTGCGAAATTGGCAAGCGTGCCTTGCTCAGCCAGGGCTATCAGATCGAGGGAACGCAGTCGCTCGTTATCCGTGGCGAAAAGTACTTTCAGCCCAAACTCGATCAGGCGACAAAACTAACGATTACTCTGGTATGCCTGCCCAGCAGCCTGGGGGCAGTCATGTACGCCAATGCCCTGGAAACCCAGTTCGAACTCAAATCGCGCGGCAGCAGTGCGGGGGTGAGCCTGTCCGGAATGGGATCATTGTCCCTGCCCTGGTCGGCCGACAAGGATACGCTGGTGAAGATAGGCGATGAAACGATCACGTCACCCGAGTTCTACCAGAGGCTGTTCGAGCTGATCAAGACACTCGACGGCTAGGTTGCGGTTTCCCGGACGACGAATCCCACGAGGCGCTTATTGATCCAGCGCGATGAAGTATCAATACCTTTCGGACTGAGCCTGTCGAACTTCTGCGCTCTGTAACTCGAAACAATAACTGCGGAACACGGTAGAATCCCGTCGGTGTACATGACGCTGATCTACCGATGAACTCTACCGTCCAGACCGAGCTTTCCGCCTGCCCATCATGCCATCTGCCGATGAGGCGGCTGGAACTGCCTCGGCATGATTCTGGCATGATAACGCTTGATATTTGCTTCCCTTGCCAGGGCATCTGGTTCGATTCATTTGAAAGCGTACAGATCAGTCCGGGGGGGATCATCAACCTGTTCAAGCTGATCCACGCACACCGTGATGACCCGCGCCGTCAGCAGTCCACCACCCCGCATTGCCCACGCTGCAGGGACACGCTGATTGCGGTGCGCGATATCGTGCGCAGTGGTCGTTTTACCTATCGCCGCTGCCCGCAGGATCATGGCCGTTTCACGGCCTTCGCGCAGTTTATGATCGAAAAGGGGTTTGTACGCCAGCTTGTCCCCGCAGAAATCAAGGCGCTGGCCGCACGCATCGGTACCGTTCATTGCTCGGGTTGTGGTGCACCGGTCGACATCCGCACCGAGGCGGCCTGCAGCCATTGCAACTCACCGATATCGATTCTTGATCCGGCGGCAGTCGAAAAGGCGCTCGCTGCCTACCATGACAAGGAATATATCCATACCCTTCGCGACCCGGAAGCGCTCGCCGATGCAGTTCTGAGCATCGAGAAACAACGCAGTCAGCAGACCGTTCCAGAGACCGGCACGGTGGTTGGAGACCTCTTTCTGTCGGGCCTTGGGATCGTTGGTGATCTTTTCGCGTAGCAACAGGGAGCGTCGTGATACCTTGAGCAGAGCCTGCCCGAGACCAGCATTCAGGCCTTGCTCTTTGGCGCCTTTCTGGGAAGACGCAGCAAGCGGGTCAACTCCAGCGCCTGCATCAGGACAATTTTGTGATCGGCGGCAAAACGTCGTGCGTTGTCGCTCACGTTGCCGGTGCAGATATAGATCGAGCCTCGTGCTTCCTGCGCCAGGCGCTCGGCTTCCAGTTCGCGCAGCGGTTCCAGACCGTGGCTCGCCGCCTTCCAGCGCTTGCAACTGACCAGCGAAGTCCGTCCCGCCTTGAGGAGCATGAAGTCTGCCGCGCCGTTCATGCGCGTGACCACGTAGCCATCGCGCTGGAAAGCCTGTTCGATCAAGGCGGAAAAATCGCGCCAGGACATCGCCGAGACCGCGTCGACTGTGCCGGCAATCCGTGCGTCGCTGGGCACCTCCCGCTGTTTCCAAGCAACGATCACGCCAATGATCACGAAAGGAATCGCGATCGAAGCGGCAAAGGTGCCGTAGACTCCCGGCAGGATGAAACGCGCTGCCAGCGCGAGTACAACGGCGATGGCGAAACTGATCCAGCACGACGAGCGCAGCAGGATCGCGAACAGCGAGTTGGGGGACATCTTGAACTGCACGTAATTTCCTCGATTGAAATAGGTGGTGCTTATACTTTACGTGCGGTCGAAACCCAGCCTGCACAAGGCGTTGAACACGGCAGAATGGAAAAGGCTCCTGATGCTATTCAGGAGCCACGCCATCAATCAGCCCGCACCGCCGAGACGCGAGATGAAATAACCTGCGCAAACTGCCGTGCCAATAACCCCGGCCACGTTCGGACCCATGGCGTGCATCAGGAGGAAATTGTGCTTGTCGTACTCGGCGCCCACCACTTGAGAAACACGCGCTGCCATCGGCACTGCAGACACACCTGCCGAGCCGATCAATGGATTGATCGGATTGTGCGGCGAGAGTTTGTTCATCAATTTGGCCAGCAACACGCCACCAGCGGTCGAAAACCCGAAGGCCACCACACCCATGGCAATTATCATCAGGGTCTTGGGTTGCAGGAAATTCTCTGCACCCATGGTCAGGCCGACCGAAGTTCCCAGGAAGATGGTCGTCATGTTGATGATTTCATTCTGGCAGGATTTGGTCAGACGATCTACACAGCCCGACTCACGCAGGAGGTTACCGAGCATCAGCATGGCGACCAGTGCAGAGGCCGGTGGGACCACCAGAACTACGGCAACCATCACCACCATGGAAAAGACAATCCGTTCCAGCTTGCCCACGTAACGCAAGGTCTTCATGCGGATCTTGCGCTCGGCATCGGTCGTCAGAAACCTCATGATCGGCGGTTGAATCAAGGGCACCAACGACATGTAGGTATAGGCCGCCACCGCAATCGGCCCGAGCAGATGCGGAGCCAGCTTGTTCGCCGTGAAAATTGAAGTGGGTCCATCCGCGCCACCGATAATGCCGATCGAAGCGCCTTCGCCGGGTGTGAATACTCCACTCAGTACCGCAACAAACATGGTCACGAAGATTCCCAACTGCGCCGCCGCACCGAGCAACAGGGTGCGCGGGTTGGCAATGAGCGGTCCGAAATCGGTCAGTGCGCCGACCCCGAGGAAAATAATCGGCGGGAACAATTCTAAGGTAATGCCTTGCGAGAGGTAATAATACAAACCGCCCGGTATGTGCACCAGACCTTCGATAGAGGGCTCATTGAGCACGCCCTCAGTGGGAATGTTGGCCAGCAGAGCACCGAAGGCGATCGGCAACAGCAGCAGCGGTTCAAAATCCTTGACGATCGCCAGATAGAAAAGAACCACGCAGACGACCCACATGATCATCATACCACCCGTGATATGCGAGAACCCGGTTGACTGGGTCATCATCAGGGTGAATTGCTCGATAATTCCGGACATAAAAACCTCAGCTGAGTTGGATCAGGACTTGACCTTCGGACACGGCATCGCCTTGCTTGACCAGGATCGATGCTACCGTACCCGCGTAGGGCGCATAAACCGGCGATTCCATTTTCATGGCTTCCAGTACCAGAAGTTCCTGGTCCTGAGCGACCTGCTGACCAATAATCACACCAATCTTGAAGACCAGGCCCGGCATCGGGCTGATCACCGCATGGCCGCCTGCAACAGGCGCCGGGGCCGGAGCAGCCACGGCCACGGGAGCTGGGGCCGGGGGGGGAGCCACCACCACGGCCGGAGCCGGAGCAGCGTAAACCGGAGCCGCCGGAGCGTAGGCAACGGGTGCCGCGCCGTCGATCACTTCGACACCAACTTCATACATCTTGCCTTGCAGCGTAATTTTGAGCATTTTCATTGCAAATATCCTTTTTATCCGAGCCCGAGCCTAGGCTCAGAGTTTATGTGAAGAGTGATGACTGACGCGCCCCTGTACCGACCATGTCCAATCCATACTGCCCATGTGGCGAAACTTGACCACTGAAACAGCCTGTCCGATGGCTTCCGTAGCCGCCACGGCCAGAATGGCAACCAGTTCTTCGTCGGCCAGACCCGGGTGAATGCTGGCCGGTGCTGACGAAAGGCTGGCCGGGACTGGCGTTGCAATGGGCACCGACGGCGTTGCGGGAGCCCTGTTCTTCGTGCCGTAGTACTGATCCGGTGCGAGCGTCTTGAGCAGCCAGGCCATCAGGACACACATGAGAGTGAGGCCACCCAGCACGACGAACACCACCAGCAAACCGGTGAATTGAAATTCGATCAGTTGGCCCAGAGTTGCCTTGGCCTGAAATCCGCCCTTGCCGACGACATCGGTAACCACCGTTGCCGCATTCTGGGCAACAGCCACTACGGTGTCCTGCACGACGGTGGTATCCTTGGCTGCGGCGAGTACCACCGCGAAAGAGTTGGTTATGCTCATAGTGGAATCAGTCCATGTTTTTTGGGTGGTCGGGTCAGTCGCTTGGTCAGCAACACGCGCAGAGCCATAGCCACTTTGTTACGGGTTTCGGACGGTGCGATCACATCGGTGATCATGCCGTGTTCGGCAGCCTGGTAAGGCGAGGCAAAGTCCCTGCGGTACTGGTCAATCAGTTCGGCCGCTCTCGCTTTGGGGTCAGCCGCGGCTTCGAGTTCCCTCTTGTAGACCACCTGAACGGCACCTTCAGCACCCATGACCGCGATTTCTGCAGTTGGCCAGGCGTAGACAACGTCAGCCCCCATGTCCTTGGAACACATCGCCAGATAGGCGCCACCGTAGGCCTTGCGCAGGATGACGGTGATTTTCGGAACGGTTGCCGCAGCATAGGAGAACAGCATCTTGGCGCCGTGGCGAATAATGCCTCCGCGCTCCTGGGCCAATCCCGGCATGAAACCCGGAATATCGACCAGGCTGACAATAGGGACGTTGAAAGCATTGCAGAAGCGGATGAAGCGCGCGCCCTTGTCGGACGAATCGACGTCGAGTGTTCCGGCCTTGACCATCGGCTGATTGGCCACGATACCGATGACCATGCCCTCGATGCGTGCAAAGCCGACGACGATGTTCTTGGCAAAATCGCGCTGTACCTCAAGGAATTCCCCGCCATCGACCATGCGTGCAATCACCTTGGCTACGTCAAGGGGTGTCTTGATTTCAGCGGGAACGACCTCGTTCATGCCTTCATCGGAGATGAGACTGATCTCGTCGGGAATACGGTGAGGAGGATCCTGCATGTTGTTGAGCGGCAGGTAGGACAATAATTTGCGGGCGATATCAAGAGCCTGTCTGTCGTCATCGGCAACGAAATGGATATTGCCGCTGACCGAGGCGTGAGCATCCGCCGTTCCGAAGAGTTCAATCGGTGCTTCCTGGCCCGTTGCCGCCTTGATCACGTCCGGCCCGCAGATGAACATCTGCGCACCTTTGCGGGTCATGATCAGGAAGTCCATCAGTGCAGGACTATACGCCGCCCCACCGGCACAGGGACCGGCAATGATGGCGATCTGCGGTACCAGCCCCGACAACTGGACATTGCGAAAGAAGACCCTGCCGTAACCCGAGAGCGAATGCACGCCTTCCTGGATGCGCGCTCCGCCGGAGTCGTTGATGGCCACCACGGGAATCCCGAGGTTGGCCGCAGTTTCCATCATGTCGCAGATTTTCTGCGAATGCATGCGTCCCAGCGAGCCACCTGACACCGTAAAGTCTTGCGAGAACGCCGCGATGGGCCGGCCGCCGACATTGCCGATGCCGGTAACGACGCCATCGCCGGGCAAATGTTTGCCTTCCATCCCGGTCGTGTCATGATTGACATGCATGCCGGATTCCTGAAACGACCCCGCGTCATACAGCTCATCGAGCCGCTCGCGTGCATTCAGCAGCCCCTTAAGACGACGTTTCTCGAGTTTTTCGAGACCGCCACCCTCGCTCGCCTCTTTGCGGCGCGCTAACAACTCATCCAACAACTCATTACGTAATGCCATAAAAACTCCCTGGCTTGATATTTGAAACAGAGAAACCCGGATAATCGATCGTCCAGGGTAAAAATGATATTAAAAAGTCTCTGTGCGGGTGCTTATGCACATGCCTGACGCCAATTTAGGTATTTGTTACCGAAGTCTTGCGGACAACACGGCACGATACGCGCATCCAAAAATATCGTCAATTAAAACGGAAATCGGGACGATGATATTTGGAACCATGACACCCACCGCAGAAATACTGAGGAATCGCAGAGAAAGGCAAATAATCATGGAAATTCATGATGTTCTCTGCATCATCTCCGCGCCTCTATATCTCTGCGGTGGATTTTGAAGCCAAATGCGATTGCCCTAAAACGGTAATCAAATTCTCGTCATACTGAACATGGGTGTTGTATGATTCGAACTCGTTTCCTCTCCAATCAAAAACACCATGATCAAGAAAATTCTATTCCAGGACACCAGTTTCCGTGACGGATTTCAGTCCATCTTTGGCGCCCGCGCATTCACCAAGGACTTCATCCCGGCTGTAGAAGCGGCTGTCGCTGCGGGCATCACGCACTTTGAAGCGGGAGGCGGCGCACGCTTCCAGGCGCCCTTCATGTATTGCGGAGAGTCTGCATTTGACATGATGGATGCTTTCCGCACAGCGGTTGGGCCGGACATCCGCCTGCAGACGCTGGCCCGTGGCATCAATGTGGTCGCCCTTGAGCAACAACCGGCGGACATGATCGATCTGCACGCGAAAATGTTCAAAAAACACGGCATGACGCGGATTCGCAATTTTGATGCGCTCAACGACTTCAACAATCTGATCTATTCCGGCCAGTGCATCGTCGATGCCGGGCTCGAGCATGAAGTCGTGGTGACCATGATGGAACTGCCGCGCGGCTGTTCCGGTGCGCACGATGCCGAATTCTATGTCAACACCCTGCGGCAGATTCTTGACGCCGGCGTCCCCTATTCCAGCGTTTGCTTCAAGGATGCCTCGGGCACGTCCAATCCGCGCAAGGTTCATGAAACCTTCAAGGCAGCGCGCAAGTTGCTCGGCGACAAGGTTGAACTGCGCATGCATACGCACGAAACCTGCGGTACGGGCATCGCCCAGTACCTCGCGGCGATCGAAGCCGGCTGCGATGGCGTCTGTGTCGGACGCGCACCGCTCTCCGGCGGCACGGCACAACCTGACCTGTTCTCGCTCTGGCACGCGCTCAAGGGAACGGACTACGATCTCGACATCGATGTCGAGAAAATCATGGAAGCCAACGTCATTGCCAAGGAATGCCTCAAGGACTACGAGTTCCCGCCTGAAGCGCTCGGTATCGATACCGACGTGATCTTCAGCCCCATGCCCGGTGGCGCGCTGACAGCCAACACCCTGATGATGCGCGAAAACAAGACCTTCCACCGCTACCCGGAAGTCATCAAGGCCATGTCTGAATGTGTGGCACGGGGCGGCTACGGCACTTCGGTCACTCCGGTATCGCAATTCTACTTCCAGCAAGCTTATGCCAACGTAATGCTCGGCCCATGGAAGAAAATAACTGACGGTTACGGCAACATGGTTCTTGGCTATTATGGAAAGACCCCCGTTTCGCCTGATCCGGAAATCGTGAAAATCGCCTCCGAACAGATGAAGAAGCCTGTTTTTACTGGCGACCCGATCAAGGATCTTGAGCCAGGCATCCCCAAGGCCAAGAAGGTTCTCGAAGAAAACAGCCTACCGGTGACCGACGAAAACATCTTCATCATTGGCGCTTTGGCTACCAAGGGCGGCAACAAGGGCCTTGACTTCCTCAAGGGCAATTTCAAGGTTACCGTACCCAAGAAAGATCCGAACAAGCCTGCGGCAACACCTGCACCCACACCTGCTGCAGCCCCGGTTGCTGCTACCGCTCCGGCAGCACCCATTGCCGCACGCGCCACGGGCCAGAACGGCAGGACTTACAGTGTTTCGGTATCCGGAAAGACCTTCGAACTGCATGTCCAGCCTCTATAGGCCGGCCAGGAATCAACTTAAAAGGCTCCGTTCAGGAGCCTTTTTTCTGCCTTCAATTTCGGACTCCCGGCCAACTTGCCAGCGTTCAGTCGAGCTTGATCCCCGAACGGGCAATGACGCCTGCCCAGGCAACGGTTTCGCTCTTGAGCAGCGCGGCAAACTGCTCCGGCGTACCTCCCGCTGTTTCAGCGCCGGCTACCAGCAGGCGCTGCTGCACATCGGGCATGGCCAGAATCTGGCCAATCGCCTTGTTCAGACGTTGCACCACGTCAGCCGGTGTATTGACGGGGGCCAGAAAACCGTTCCAGGTTGTTGCATCAAAGCCCGGAAAACCGGACTCGGCCAGCGTCGGCAATTCGGGGATGGCGACCGAGCGCCGGGCGTTGGAGATGGCCAGCAGTTTGATCTTGCCAGCCTTGACCAGCGGCTGCACGTTGGACAGGGCGGCAAAGAGCAGATGCACCTCGCCCTTGGACAGGGCCAATGACGCCGCCGGCCCGCCGTTGTAGGGAATATGTACCATGAACGTTCCGCTCTGCATCTTGAACAGCTCCATCGACAGGTTCGACAGTGAGCCGATGCCGACAGAGGCGTAGTCGAGCACGCCGGGCTTGCTCCTGGCCAGGGCGATGAGTTCCTTCACCGAATTCACTTTGAGGTCGGCACGAATCGCCAGCACGTTGGGTTGCGTTACGGCCAGAATGATGGGCGCCAGATCACGCTCGACGTTGTAGGGGGGTTTGGGCGTCAGCGAAGGCGAAACGGTCAGCGGGCCGTTATAGCCGAGCAGGAGGGTATGGCCGTCACGGGCATTGACCACGGCATCGACACCGATCGTACCGCCGGCTCCGGGCTTGTTGTCTACGATGACAGTCTGCCCGATCATGGCGCCGAGTTTATCCGCCACCACACGCGCCACGATATCGACCGAACTGCCTGCCGGGGTCGGCACAACAATGCGCACGGTCCGGCTTGGCCAGGGATCTGCGGCATGCGCAGCCATCGTCGTCATCAGCGGGAACAGACATACCAGAGCAATACGCAGCGCTTTGAACATTTGATCGATCTCTCGGAAAGGTTGTGACGATAAACGGCAATCCTGATAGTATCCCCGAACCGGACAACTCCGGTCAATGGCTGCTCACCTGTTGTAATGCCGAAGATTGCAGTCAGCCTGAGCGAGGCAGTCTGGCAACCTGACAAACGGTGCGCGAGGTCAGAGCAGCACCGTTTTTCTTTGCCTTTTCTTGACCATTCAAGGGATTTCAACTAACGTTCACCGCCCATTCCATTAATGAATACTAAAGGAGCTTGTACCAATGCAAAAATCAACTCTGGTCAAATTATTTGCCACCGCATTTGTTGCCGTACTCGTCGCCTCACCCGCCAGTGCTGCCGATACCATCAAGATCGGCGTAGCCGGACCACACACCGGCGACCTTGCCCCCTATGGCATTCCGACCAAGGAAGCGGCTGAAATGGTTGTTGCGGAGGTCAACGCCAAGGGCGGAATCAACGGCAAGCAGATTGAACTGATGATCGTGGACGATCAATGCAAACCGGAAATCGCTACGAACGTAGCCACCAAGCTGGTCTCGGAAAGCGTCAATATCGTCATTGGCCACGTATGCTCGGGTGCAACCAAGGCTGCCATGGGTATCTATAAAGGCGCCAAGCTTATCGCCATCAGCCCTTCGGCGACCAATCCACCCCTGACCAAGAGTGGCGAATATCCAAATTTCTATCGCACCATCGCGGCTGACGATGATCAGGCCATGCTGGCCGCGTCCTTTGCCACTGACAAACTGAAAGCCAAGAAAGTCGCCATCATTCACGACAAGGGCGATTACGGCAAGGGCTTCGCTGACTTCTCCAAAGTTGCCATCGAGACAGGCGGAAAAGCCAAGGTCGTTATGTATGAAGGAATCCAGCCTGGCGCTCTGGACTATTCGGCCGTCGTTCAGAAGTTGCGTTCGGAAGGGGCGGACACCCTGATATTTGGCGGTTACCATCCGGAAGCCTCGAAAATTCTGTCGCTACTGAACAAGAAGAAAATCAAGATTGCCTTTATCGGGCCGGATGGCATCAAGGGTGACGGTTTCCTCAAGATCGCCGGCAAGGACGCTGAAGGCGTCTATGCCACCGGACCGAAGGACGTCGCCAAGCTCCCGCTGAATATCAAGGCACATGATGAATACAAGGCCAAATACAAAAAAGAGCCCGGCACTTTCTTCGATCAGGGTTATGCGGCAATGCTGGCAGCGCTGAATGCCATCAAGGTCGCTGGCGGCACGGACTACGACGCGCTAGGCAAGGCGCTCAAGAGCAGTTCGGTCGAAACGACGGTTGGCAAGATCAAGTTTGACACCAAGGGTGATGCTGAAGGCGTCGGTTTCTCGGTCTATCAGGTCAAGAACGGCGCCTTCGCCGAGGTCAAGTAGGAGCGGCCGGCAACAAGTGGTAACAACCGTGAGGCGGTCTTTGGCCGCCTCACGGTTTTTTGGCTTCATACACCGAAGGAGCAGCCTTCCGGCCGTACGTGATGACGTGCCACGGCCCGTGCCAAAAAGGCCGTTCCGGGTTTTTCCATTCCAGTCAATAACGGTCCCCCATGGATTTTGAGTACTTGTTCGAGTTGCTGTGCAGCGGAGTGGTCAAGGGGAGTATCTACGCTCTGATTGCCCTCGGCTATACCATGGTCTACGGCATTATCCAGTTGATCAACTTCGCCCACGGTGAGGTGTACATGATCGGCGCCTTTGTTGCCTTCATCGTTACCGGCGTGCTGACCCTGAGTGGTCACAGCGGCTTGACAGTGCTGCTGCTCGCTGCGCTGGCGGCGGTAATCTATGCGGCGGCCTACGGCTATACCCTGGAGAAGATTGCCTACCGCCCCCTGCGCAACGCTCCACGCCTGTCGCCATTGATCAGCGCCATCGGCGCGTCGATCTTTCTGATGAACTTTGTGCAACTGGTACAGACGCCGGACTTTCTACCCTTTCCTGAACTGATCAGCGACTTCGATTTCATGGAGCCGATATCGCGTTATCTGAGTTCGGTCGATCTGATTATTCTGATCGTGACTACCGTGACCATGATCGCGCTGACCGTACTGATCAAATACACCCGAACCGGCAAGGCGATGCGTGCCACCCAGCAGGATATGATCATGGCGCGCCTGTCCGGCATCAACGTCGACCGCGTCATCTCGGCGACCTTTATCATCGGCTCCGTTCTCGCCGCTATTGCTGGCGTGCTGATCGCTTCGCGAACCGGCCAGATCAACAGCGCCATCGGTTTCACGGCAGGACTCAAGGCCTTCACTGCAGCGGTTCTTGGCGGCATCGGCAACATTCCCGGCGCGGTGCTCGGCGGGTTGGTCCTCGGAATTGCCGAGACGCTCGGCGCTGGTTATATCTCCAGCGCCTACGAAGATGTCTTTGCCTTCGGTCTGCTCGTCCTGATTCTCACCCTGCGCCCGTCAGGCCTGCTCGGCAAAGCGGTAAAACAGAAGGTGTAAAGTTATGGCTCACTTCAAACGCTCTCTCGGTATCGGTCTGTGGTTCATGTTCCTCACCCTGCCGCTCATGGTGGTCAGGGTCAACACGATCAGCCGGGAAGTTGAATGGCGCTGGTACAATCTGGCTTGGGCCGGTCTGTGTGCCTTTGTCATTGCCTGGTTCTGGCAATTCTCAATCGAGCGCAGAACCGCCCGCCGTGCACAGGTCGCCGCCAACCCGCATCCGGCGGTGGAAAAACTGTCGCTGGTGCAGCGCCTCGCCGACGATCCGGTGCTTAGCAGGCGGTTACTAGCGGTGGCCGCTGTCGTGGCGATCATCTTCCCCTGGCTGGTGTCGACCGGACAAAACTTCTACCACGTCAATGTGATGGTCAGCGCCCTGATCTTCGTGGTGCTCGGCCTCGGCCTCAACATCACCGTTGGCCTCGCCGGATTGCTCGATCTGGGCTATATCGCCTTCTTTGCGGTTGGCGCCTATACCTACGCGCTGCTCAGCAAGAATTTCGATCTCGGCTTCTGGACCTGTCTGCCACTCGGTGGCCTGATGAGCATGCTGTTTGGTGTCATTCTCGGTTTCCCCATCCTGCGTCTGCGCGGTGACTACCTGGCCATCGTCACCCTCGGCTTCGCCTCGATCACCAAGATCGTTCTGGAGAACTGGGATACGCTGTTTGGTGGTGCAGCTGGAATTGCCAACATCCCACGACCAGAGTTCTTCGGGATGGCACTCGACAGCCGGCAGAAGTCGGTCTACACCTACTACATCGTCCTGGCGCTGGTAGCGGTCACCATCTTCGTCACCAACCGGCTCAAGAACTCGCGCGCAGGTCGTGCCTGGATGGCCTTGCGCGAGGATGAAATCGCCAGCGTGGCGATGGGCGTTGATATGGCCCGCACCAAACTTTCGGCCTACGCGCTTGGTGCCTTCTGGGCTGGTTTGGTCGGCGTTGTTTTCGCTGCGCACAATAACTTCATCAATCCGGATAGCTTTACCTTCATGGATTCGGCCATGATCCTAGCCATGGTCGTCCTTGGCGGCATGGGCTCGATCCTCGGCGTAATCATCGCAGCGCTTGCGCTCAAGCTGCTCCCCGAGTATCTGCGCGCCTTTGCCGAGTACCGCATGCTGGTGTTCGGCGCGGTAATGGTGCTGATGATGATCTTTCGGCCGCAGGGTCTGATCAACAACATGCGACGCAAATACGAGTACGACACCGCGCAAGGAGGTAAAGACAATGGCGGCAACTAAAGGCGAAAAACTGCTTGAAGTCAGCGGCCTGAGCATGGATTTCGGCGGCCTGCGCGCCATCGACAACATCGGCTTCGAACTCTTCGCCGGCGAAATAGTCGCCCTGATTGGCCCCAACGGCGCAGGGAAAACCACCGTTTTCAACTGCATCACCGGCATCTACGAACCGACCATGGGCGACGTCACGATTCACCCGCCAGGCGGAACTTGCCGGCGCATCAATGGTATGAAGCCGAACAGCATTACCTCGCTCGGCATGGCGCGCACCTTTCAGAACATCCGCCTGTTCCCGGCGATGACGGTACTCGAGAACGTCATGATCGGCCGCCACTGCCGCACCGGATCGACCATCATCGACGCCATCCTGAGCAGTCGCCGGTCCAGGCGTGAAGAAAAGGAGACGGTCGACAAAAGCTATCGCTTGCTGCAGAAGGTCGGCCTGGCCGATGTGGCCGACGAATTTTCGCGCAACCTGTCCTACGGCGCCCAGCGCCGCCTCGAAATTGCCCGCGCCCTTGCCACCGACCCGTTCCTGCTGCTGCTCGACGAACCCGCAGCCGGCATGAATCCGCAGGAAACCCACGAGTTGGACGAACTGATCGTGCGCATCCGTGCCGAGGAACAGGTCGCCATCCTGCTCATCGAACACGACATGAAGCTGGTGATGAACATCTCCGACCGTATCTACGTGATGGAGTACGGCAAGGAAATTGCCCAAGGAACACCGCGAGAAATCAAGGAAAACCCCAAGGTAATCGAGGCCTATCTGGGTGAGGAAGTCCATGCTTGAAGTACGTAATATCCAGACCTGCTACGGCAACATTCAGGCGCTCAAGAACGTCTCGCTGACCATCAACGAGGGCGAGATTGTCACCCTGATCGGCGCCAACGGTGCCGGCAAGAGCACCACCCTGATGTCGATCTGCGGCGTGATTTCGCCCCGTCAAGGCGAAATCCTGTTTCGCGGCGAACCGATCCATCGACTGAATGCCGAGAAGATCGTCAGCCTCGGCATCTGCCAGGTGCCCGAGGGGCGACATATCTTCCCGCAGATGAGCGTTCTGGAAAACCTGGAAATGGGCGCTTTCCTGCGCAAGGACAAGGGCGGAATCAAGTCTGATATAGAGCACGCCTTTGAGCGTTTCCCGATCCTCGGCAGACGCCGCCATCAGGCTGGCGGTACTCTCTCCGGCGGCGAACAGCAGATGCTGGCCATCTCACGCGCGCTGCTGTCCCGGCCGTCGCTGCTGCTGCTTGACGAACCGTCGCTTGGACTGGCGCCATTGATCATCAAGCAGATTTTCGAGATCATCAGGAAGATCAATGCCGAGAGCAACACCACGGTCTTTCTGGTCGAACAGAACGCCAATCAGGCGCTGAAGATTGCCCATCGCGGCTACGTGATGGAAAACGGCGTGATTACGCTGGAAGACCGCGCGGAGAATCTGCTGAGCAACGAAGACGTTAAAAAAGCTTATCTCGGCATGTAGCCGGCCAGAACAACGGCAAATGCCATGTTGCGGCGACGGCGCTGTGGCCGGACAAGCCGAAGCACTTAATCCCCCATAGGAGGCCTTGCTTCAGAGAATTCAAACCTTCCGTCTGCGACGCGCCTCGTACAGGCAAACGCCGGTCGCCACCGACACATTCAGGCTCTGTACCGAACCGAGCATCGGTATGCTCACCAGTTGGTCGCAGGTTTCGCGCGTCAGGCGGCGCATGCCGTCACCCTCTGCACCGAGTACCCAGGCGGTGGCTTCCGGCCACTGCGCCGTGTAAAGATCGTCTTTGGCCTCATCAGCGGTACCGATTACCCGGATTTCGCGTTCCTTCAATTCTCGCAGTGTGCGCGCCAGATTGGTCACGGTGATGTAAGGCACACTTTCCGCCGCACCACTGGCCACCTTGATGGCCGTTTGCGTGAGTCCGACGGCCCTGTCTTTGGGAACGATTACGGCATGTGCGCCGACGGCATCGGCAACCCGCAGGCAGGCGCCGAGGTTATGCGGATCCTGGATGCCATCGAGCACCAACAGGAATGCAGGTTCTTCCAGCGTATCGAGCACATCATCGAGCGTGACATGGAGCGTCTCGCCGGAAACCCTGGCCACCACGCCCTGATGGCGCGTGCCGCCACCGGCCATACCTTCAAGGCGTTTGCCATCCACCGGAACGACGCGGACTGAGTGCAGTTCGGCATGACGCATCAGGTCACGCACCCGGGCATCGTGACGCCCGGCGTCGATGAATATCTCAAGAATGGCCTCGGGCTGATGGCGCAGTTTGGCAATGATGGAATGAAAGCCGTGGATGAAGCTGATCTGTGACATTGATTATTCTCTAGGACGGATTCTGCTGTGTATTTTACGATGAACGGCTTAATGGTGTTTTTTCGCCAGCGAATGCTTCTTGCCGCCGGGCGAAGACTTCGGCTTTCGTGCGGATTTATCGGCTGATCGAGAGACGCCCTTGGCTGCTGGTTTTTCCACTGTTTTCGCTAGCGAGCGCGGGAAAGGCATTGTCGCCATCTTCTGCACCGGTGCTTCCATCGTCGCCGGAGGCGTGGCCAGCACGAAGTCGATGCGTCCGCTTTCCAGATCGGCGCGCACCAGCCTGACTCGCAGGCGATCACCCAACCGGTAGCGCTGGCCACTGCGCTCGCCGAGCATCTGGTGCTTGACGTTGTCGTACTGGAAGTAATCCTCGCCGAGCTCGGAGACATGCACCAGGCCTTCGACATAGACGGAATCGAGCGCCACAAAAACTCCGAAAGGCACCACCGAGGCAATCGTTCCGGCGAACTCCTCGCCGATGCGATCCTGCATGTAGTAGCACTTGAGCCAGTTATTGACGTCGCGCGTGGCTTCGTCGGCACGTCGCTCGGTCATCGAACAGTGCATGCCGATTTCATCCCATTTACCCGGTGTATAACGCGCGCCATCGAGTACCGCCTTGATTGAGCGATGGACCAGCAGATCGGGGTAGCGCCGGATGGGTGAAGTGAAGTGCGTGTAGTGTTCGTAGGACAGTCCGAAATGGCCGACATTGTCCGGGCTGTACATGGCCTGGCGCAGCGAGCGCAGCATTACCGTCTGCAGCAGCTGGGCATCCGGGCGCGGCTTGATCTTCTCGAGCAGCACGCCGTAATCCTTGGCCGATGGAGCCTCGCCGCCGGGCAGACCCAGTCCGAATTCCTTGAGGAAGTTGCGCAGCCCCTCAAGTTTCTCCGGTGTCGGTCCTTCGTGCACCCGGTACAGGCAGGGCTGCTTGTGCTCTTCGAGGAAAGCCGAGGCGCACACGTTGGCCGCCAGCATGCACTCCTCGATCACGCGGTGGGCATTGTTGCGATAGACCGGAACGATGTTGTCGATCTTGCCCTGGTCGTTGAACAGCATCATCGTCTCGATCGTCTCGAAGTCGATGGCGCCGCGTTTATGCCGCGCCTTGAGCAGGATCTTGAACAGCGCGTACAGGGCCTGTAACTGCGGCTGCAAGGCACGGTGGAGGTCATTTTCCGGCTCTGCCTGGCCGGACAGCCAATCCCAGACCTGGTTGTAGGTCAGCCGCGCCTGCGAACGGAAAACCGCCGGATAGAACGTGTACGCCTTGATTTCACCGCTGTTGTTGATATCCATGTCGCATACCATGGCCAGGCGTTCGACCTCGGGATTCAGCGAACACAATCCGTTGGAGAGCTTTTCCGGCAGCATGGGGATTACCCGGCGCGGAAAATAGACGGAATTGCCGCGCTCCATGGCGTCACGATCCAGCGCCATTCCGGGCCGCACGTAATGGCTGACGTCGGCAATCGCCACCACCAGTCGCCAGCCACGACCCTTCTTCTCGGCGAATACGGCATCATCAAAATCCCTGGCCGTCTCGCCGTCTATCGTCACCAGCGGCAAGTCGCGCAGATCCTTGCGGCCATCCCATTCGGATTTCCTGACCTTGTCCGGCAGCGCCTTTGTTTCGTCAACGACCTTGGGCGAAAACTCGAAAGGCAAATCATGCTTGCGCAACGCAATCTCGATCTCCATCCCCGGATCGGCATAGTTGCCGAGAATTTCGACAATGGTTCCGATGGGCTGCGAATGACGGCTTGGCTGTTCGATGATCTCGACCATCACCACCTGCCCCGCTTTGACTTTGTGCTTCTTGTCCGGCGTGACGAGGATATCCTGATTGATGCGCCGGTTTTCCGGCACCACGACGGTAATGCCATGCTCGATCATCACGCGACCGACGACCCGGCTGTTGGCGCGTTCGAGCACTTCGACGATTTCACCTTCGCGCCGCCCCTTGCGATCCAGACCGACGACACGCGCCAGCGCACGGTCACGATGCAGGACCTTGGACATTTGCTTGGCGTCGAGAAAGAGATCATCGCCGCCATCGTCCGGCACGAGGAAACCGTAGCCGTCGGCATGCCCCTCAACGCGCCCGGCAATCAGGCTGGCGAGTTCCGGAAGAATGTACGACCCTTTGCGGTTACGCATCAACTGCGCCTCGCGCTCCATGGCCGCCAGACGGCGCTGGAACATCTCGTGTTCCAGCGTGTTGATATCCAGCAGGGCACAGAGCTGCTCGAAACTGACCGGCTTGCCCTGATCGACCAGAACCTGCAGGACATACTCCCGCGAGGGCAAAGGTCTTTCGTATCTGGCCACTTCACGCTCGAAGTGCGGATCGTTTTTTCTGATTCTGGAAAGCTTTTTGATTGACATTTTCTTATGTTCCTTTAGAATTCGGCCTTCTCTGGAAATGCCCAGGTGGCGAAATTGGTAGACGCGCTAGGTTCAGGTCCTAGTGGTGGCAACACTGTGGGGGTTCGAGTCCCTTCCTGGGCACCAAGTAA
>JFJP01001851.1_pt1 | contig 42763 bp, 40 predicted proteins | sample 431651 | NCBI WGS metagenome assembly JFJP01 (sample SAMN02602958, study PRJNA72255) | Microbial mat metagenome, whole genome shotgun sequencing project. | biome: fresh water; feature: sink hole; material: water; isolation source: purple microbial (photo- and chemosynthetic) mats found in...
ATTACTGCCCAACGTACTTTGACGTATAAATCTACCAGAAACATCCTTTCCGAATTTCTTATGTACCTGAAGGTACATAAGACTACAGGCTGGCATCACCCCGAAGCAGAAATTGGTCCTTGCGGCTTAACCTCTACTTTTAACTTTGTTTAAAATGAAGGATTATCATTGCCGTTGGCGGGTTGTCGGCGTAACTATGTTGGCGATCGGCTTCTCCGTATCGCCTGGCTTCTGCGCGATCTTGTTTTTTGTGCGACTATTTCACAATGACGCAAGCCCTTTTCTACAGCCTGAAAAGCCAATTGTTGGTCGCGTGAATTGGCCGTCATCTTCTCATCCAGCGTCACATTACGGATCGCGACGGCGTCAATCAGCATCATCAGGATCAGAAAAATCAAAACCATCGGCAGCACAGTGCCGGATTGCTGAAATTTTGTATATGCAATAAATATGTCTGATAAATAGTATGTTGCCGCTTAGTCGAGTAAGTTTAGCAATCAACTTCTCAATCGGTTGCCCAAACTGAATGGTAGCATTATTGCGCAAGGCCAAACAACACGTGTCATCGTGGTGTGCAGCAGGCGGTCGGTGGCAACCGTTGGCGTGGTGGTATTGCACTTGTAGTGGCTTTGATCGGCAGAAGCGATCACTATATTGTTCGCACCGTGTATCTCAAGACAAACCGTCACCGTCACCACGCGATCCCAGCCTACCTTATTATTGCCGTTGATCGTATCAGCTGCACTGGCTTCCGCTGCATCAGTCGTCGATTTGGTTGGCCCATAACGATTGCCTGTGTCGATGCCGTAAGTAATCAGCATGTTGTCAACATTACTCAGGATCGGTTGCGGCGTGCCGGTATAGCCTTTGCAATACAAGGTTTTGATTGCGCTATCGAGATAAAAATTGTTGATGACGACACCCCGCACTTGGATGCTGGTGACATTGAAGGCCCTGGTCCCGCTGCAATCCATGCCGGCGCCGCGCAGGTTGGTATGTCGGCGAGAGGTGTCGCAAAACCGTAGCTACAGCCGGTCAGTCCCTTCAACTTCGTCAACTCATTCGGAATTTGCGGCGGAAAATCGGTAGTGTTACCGGTTCTCATATGGTCGAATCCGGCCTGCATCAGATTGCGTCTGATCAGCGACAGCGCATAGTGGCCGTCTTCGTGTATCCTCGCATTGTCGTCATTCGGACGCGAACCGTCGCGGCTGTTGAAATACAGACCGCTGAGGAACAACAACGGGATCAGGCCGATGGTCACCGAAACCATCAACTTGACCAGCGCTGTTGCGCTATAGCGTAATCATCATGGCATCACCATCGTCTTGAAGCAGCGCATCTGACTCTGAACTACGTCAGAAAAAAACACTGAGGAATCTGCCAAAGCCAGGCTGAGGGAAAGCCGCCATTCATAAATATCCTGTTTCAGGATATCTTGCGGCGTCGCGCAGGCCACTCCGGCGTTATTTGTGTACGACAGCACATACGTCGGCGGCGTTGCCAAGTATTTATCAGAGATTATCCACGCCGCTGCCGATCGTCGTCGTGACCGAAGTTGCGTTGGCACGCACGTGATCAGCCATGTCTGCCTCAAGCTGGCTGGCCAGTGAACGGAAATGCGCCACTTTCTGATACTTTAACGTCGCCATTTGCAAACTCACCAGCCCCATCAATGTAAAAGCGATGATGGTGGTCGAGATCAATACTTCGATCATGCCAATGCTACGCTGGCGAGGTTTGGTATGCTCGAATTTTCTATTGAAAAAAAACCATATTCCTAGCTTCTCTCATATTTCTCATATAAGTGGGCGAGATCATGCGGAGACCTCCCCCCACAGCAACTGAGGCAATGCACTAATACGCCTGTCTGCTGAAAAGTAGATCTTCCGCGAAAAATCGTTATTGAATGTGAGTGTGAAAGAGCCTGGTGGCGATGGCCATGGCACTCCGCTAACGGCATAGGTAATTGCCATTGCAGTCGAAGCAGTAGCGATGCTGGTACCGGCAGCGAACGCGCTCTTGCGGACCAAAATTTGGTGACCGACGGTGTTGGACGAATCCGCTGCGGTGCCGACATATATCAGCTAGCAGCCGGACAAGCGGATTTTGTTGATTAAACCACACATCGACGGTAGCGTAATCGCTGCCCCAGTATCGGGATCATCAACTCGAAAGAAATGATTCTCAAATCTGTTCATCACCATCCTGGCGTCTCTCATCTATAATAAATTGTAATAATGCAACATATGTCAATTATTTATGTAGCCACTATTCTTTCAGCGAAGCGGCAGGCGTGCACCGTGAACATGGTCGCCGAAATGCTACAATCCGCGATTCTCATAGATCGACTGTAAGTTACTCGAAAAGCGAGCTGGCACTGCCGCTGCAGGCGAAAAATATGTTCAAAGTCCGGTAATCTCGGCTTCCCTATATACAGTCTTTGTTCAACGTCATGCCGGGATACGCATGATTTTCATCTGATGGAGTAGTGATGTCGGCAACCATGCAACCAGTCTGCCCATTCATGATTTTCTTGCTGGTCACGCTGGCATTCTCCGCAATGGCGATAGAGCGTACTTTTCCCGACCTCGATCTTATGCGGCAAGCTGACCATCACCGGCTATCCGACCGTAACGATCAATGGCAATACCTTGCGCCTCTCACCCGGCTCGCGGATCTGGAATACCAGCCAACTGACGTAGATCCCCAATTCGCTGGGCAGCGACACCTATCTGGCGAACTACACGCTGAATACGCAAGGCGATGTCGACCTGGTCTGGAGCCTGAACCCTGATGAACTCAGTTAGAAGGTCGGGACGCAACGTAATAGGCAGTAGTCAGAAAGTAAAGAACAATCATGGAAAAAACGATGCGAAAGAAAGTATTCATCAAGACCTTCGGTTGTCAAATGAACGAATATGATTCGGCCAAGATGGCCGATGTGCTGAACGCTTCGGACGGGCTGGTAAAAACCGATCGCCCGGAAGACGCCGACGTGATCCTGTTGAATACTTGCTCGGTGCGCGAGAAAGCGCAGGAGAAAGTATTCTCCGACCTCGGCCGTCTGCGCGAACTGAAGCGTCACAACCCCGATCTGCTGATCGGGGTGGGCGGCTGCGTGGCGTCGCAGGAAGGCGCCGCCATCATCAAGCGCGCACCGTATATCGATATGGTGTTTGGTCCGCAGACGCTGCATCGGTTGCCGCAGATGATTAGCCAGTGCCGCTCGACCGGCTATTCGCAGGTCGACATCAGCTTCCCTGAAATCGAGAAGTTCGATCATATGCCACCGGCCAAGGTGGAAGGCGTGACCGCCTACGTCTCGATTATGGAAGGCTGCAGCAAATATTGCAGTTACTGTGTGGTGCCCTATACGCGGGGTGAAGAAGTATCGCGCCGCTTTGAAGATGTACTGACCGAAGTGGTTGGACTGGCCGAGCAAGGCGTCAAGGAAATTACCCTACTAGGGCAGAACGTCAACGCCTTCCGGGGCCAGATGGCGGATGGCGAGATCGCCGACTTTGCGTTGCTGATCGAATACATCGCCGAGATCCTAGGCATCGAGCGGATTCGCTTTGTCACCAGTCATCCGAAGGAATTCACGCAGCGCCTGATAGATACCTACGCAAAAGTGCCGAAGCTGGTCGATCACCTCTATCTGCCGGCGCAGCATGGTTCGGACCGTATCCTGTCGGCCATGAAGCGCGGCTACACCGTACTGGAATACAAATCTGTGATCCGCCGCCTGCGCCAAATGCGTCCTAACATCACGATTTCAAGCGACTTTATCGTCGGTTTTCCAGGAGAAACCGATGCCGATTTCGACGCCTTGATGAGGCTGATCACCGATATCGGCTACGACAACAGTTTCAGTTTCCTGTTTAGCCCGCGCCCCGGCACGCCGGCCGCCAATTTGCAGGACGACACCCCGCATGAAGTTAAGCTCAAGCGCTTGCAACATCTGCAGTCCGTCATCGAAGAAAATATCGGCAAGATCAGCACAGCGATGGTCGGCAGCGTGCAACGGATACTGGTGGAAGGATCATCCAAGAAAAACTTGAATGAACTGCAAGGTCGCACCGAGAACAACCGCGTGGTTAATATTGACGGTGGCCCCAACGGTATGCGCCTGATCGGCCAGCTGATCGATGTCAAGATCACGGAAACCTATACCCACACACTGCGCGGCGAAATCGTGCTGGCAGAATGATGTCCAACCGACGACGCCAGATAAATCCACCCGTAAATACTAACTAGATAAGCACACCTCAGCTTGAGAAAAAACCTCTACTCAGGCGCATTATTTCATCCCACAACCCCTCACCAATACGTGGCTGGCGTATCTGTGTGGACAGTTTTCCGCGGCGCTGGATGTCTCGATTTTTCGTCGTAGGTATAAATTCATCGCGGTCGGTAGCAATGCCGAACGTGCAGTGCAAATCCTCGACCAGTTTTACGCCATCGCTAACAAGGTGATGTCGGTCGACGAAATCCAGCTGGGGTTGATCGAACAGCGCACTCAAACTGGGAGTCGGAAAAAGCCGAATGTAGCCAAGACCAACGACAGCGAGCCGGTCGATGCCGACCTGACCGAGACCGACATCGAAAGCCCGATCCTCAAGACCCGCTGCAGCGGCCTGCGCGGCCGCACGCCGCATCAAAGCCAGTACATTGGCTCAATCTTGGAGCTCGACGTCACGCTCAGCATCGGTCCGGTCGGCACCGGCAGGACCTATCTGGCAGTGGCTTGCGTGGTCAACGCGCTGAAACTTGATGCGGTCAAACGCCTCGTACTGATAAGACTGGTAGTTCAAAGTCGGCGAACGGCTGGATTTTTTGCCGGGCGACCTGGCGCAAAAGGTCGATCCCTATCTGCGCCCTTTGTATGAGGCGCTGTACGATCTGCTGGGCTTTGATCGAACCCAGAAAATGTTCGAAAAGTAGATAATTGAAATCGCGCTGCTGACCTACATGCATGGTCACCGGAGACGTTACCCAGATCGACGTGCAGCGCGGCCAGAAAAGTGGATTGTCGACGATAATGAAAAAGCATCGCAGGCAACCCCGGTAGCCTCCATACATGTCGTGATCGAAGCCGCCACGCCTCCAGCCAAACTCACCGCCCCGGTCCAGATCGGGATTACTAAGACCTCTCGCAGCCGCTATGCCGCAAAAAAATAAACTCTCGTTATCTGTGCAATATCCCGACCCGCGCCTAAAAGATATCGTGTCGCGTCCACAATTGCGGCGCTGGATCCAGGCCGCGCTATTGGCACCGGCTGAACTGACGCTGCGCTTTGTTGATGCCGACGAAGGTCGCAGCCTGAACCGTGACTACCGCGACAAGGATTACGCCACCAACGTGTTGACCTTTTCCTATTCGGCAGATCAGGACGGCGACCTCAGCGCAGGCCAGGACGAGGACGATGGCATTATCCGGGCCGACATCATTCTTTGTGCTGAAGTGCTGCAGCGCGAAGCTGTAGAGCAGCGCAAATCGGTGGCAGAGCACACCGCCCATCTGGTGGTGCACGGAGTACTGCATGCGCAAGGTTACGACCATGAAAATGATGAAGGAGCCGCCGAGATGGAAGGCTTGGAAATCGAGATCTTGGAAGTGTTAGGCTGGACTAATCCCTACGCAGACCGCTAACCACTCTCTCCAACAAACAAAAAACATCGCAATCGCGGCGTTTTTTGTTTGTTGGAGAGTAATCCTGCGCTGCCATATGTATTTTATGAGCAACAATATTTCGGAATCAATAAGATTGGGATTAATTCGTGCGACGTCCTAATAGTTTCTGGATGAAACATGACTCAATAATAAATACGTGTGTTCAGCTATCTTTTTAATTAATAAGAACTTGATGGATTCATGTAATGAATCAGTTTGGCTGACGACTAATCCTAATAAAAATTATCATGGCACAGCCATCGGAGCTAATCTTGAAGTTGGCGCATCTACAATGCGTAGCCGATTTTTCCGTTCCGCATCCCCAATGATTGAACGATCTGCGGTTGGCTGGGAGACGCCTTGCAGTGGCATTTTGTGGCGATGTGGCTGCTTTTTTAAAATGGTTTGATTTATCTACTATTCAATGCAGGCAGCGACCGCTTGTGAAATAAATTTTTCCCACTGCGCCAGACAGATGTAGTGCGCGATATGATCAAGTCGCTCACCCGCAAGCTGCAACACGACGCACTCGACAAATACCATGCAGTATAAAAACTGGCTTATGTCTCCGTCATCCTGAATTTGATCTTGCTGGTGGTCTCGGGCCTGGCGATCTGCAAATCGGTGCAGTTCCCGTTGCTGCGCGAATTGATGGGCAGCTTCGATACGGCCCGCATCGTGCACTTCTGCGAGATGGCATTCCTGGCCGCATTCATTGCAGTGAATATCATCATGGCGGCACTGGTTCCACGCACGCTGCTGGCCATGTGGTGTGGTTGTTGAGGAAAAATCATGATTGAGAAAAGACTTCTCGATTATGTCGCAACTCGATATCGAGTCGATCCTCAAAGACACCCGCTGCGAGTTGGCGCTACCGTCACGCGCTCCTGTTCGCCAAACGCGTGCTCACTTTGGGTGGCTTGTCGCTTCTGATCGGTTGCAATATCACCGACCAGACCTCGGTCAAGCAAATGTTGGAGCGCATCTCGCGCACGAACCACGGCGTCCAGGCTTGGCTGTTCAATCCCAAACGGCTGGCACCGACTTATACTCAGACAGAGATAACTCGGCCATTTCCGTTCAATCCGTTCCATGGGATTGACGAAGTGTCGGAAATCGATGGCAGCGACTACCAGTTGGAAATCACCGGACTGATCACCAACAAGGGTTCGTGGACGCTGGAATAATTGCACAAGCTGCCGTAAAACGAGCAAATCACTCGCCATATTTGCGTCGAAGGCTGGAACGTTATCGGCCGTTGGAGCGGTGTGCCGTTTTCCTATTTCCTGAAATAGATCGGCGCGGACCTGAGTGCCAAATATATCGATTTCAAATGCGGTGACGATTACCACACCAGCATCGACACGCCAACCGCGCTGTATCCGCAAACCCAGTTCGGCCCTACCTACGACGGCGAAATTCTGCTGATGAAATACGGGTTCCCTATGAAGCTATGGATGCCTACCAAGCTCGGTTACAAGAATTCCAAACATATCGTATCGATCGAAGTAACAAACAAGTACTCTGGCGGTCCTTGGAAAAGCTAAGAGTACAACTGGTTCGGCGGATCGCGATGGCTAGCTGTGCAACCTACTTCGCGGGTCAATCTCGGGACTGCGGTAGAAATAAGCGTCACCGTAATTTCGTACGACTGCGCGTCTCATCCCGACCTTGGGCCGCTCGCTACGGATTGCACAGCTCGCTTGATCGAATTCTGTTAACTTCTGACTGCGTTTTTCCCCAAGATGTCATCTCGAAAGACAACATGGCGAAGCCGCACAAGAACACAGCAAAGAAAGACGAAATGGGCAAGGATGCGATGAGCAAGGACGGCATGGCCAAAGACGAAATGAAGAAATAATTATTTTATTACAACGATTACAGTCGTGCTAGCACGATATGACACACTGAATCCGGACGTTTCGTCGTCCTGTCAGATATTTGTTGTATGCTATTGCTTCCTCAAAAATGTACCCTCAAGGCTAACACGATATGCCAGAGCACCCTAGTAGCGTCAAATCATTTGACGCTAAACCCCATCGGTCACTATTCGAACGCCTGACCGCACTCATCTCCCCTGAACCTGAAAATCGTGCCGAACTGCTCGACGTGCTGCAAGATGCGCATGAGCGCAACTTGATCGACGCCGATGCGCTGTCGATGATCGAAGGCGTGTTCCAGGTTTCCGACCTGTCTGCCGGCGACATTATGATCCCACGTTCGCAAATGGACATGATTGACGTCACCAAGCCGATCGAGGATTGGATGCCGAGAGTTCTCTCGACCACTCACTCGCGCTTCCCTGCTGTCGATGGCGAACGTGACAAGGTCATCGGCATCCTACTCGCGAAAGACTTTCTGCGCTACTACGCCGATGATTCGTTCGATGTATGCGACATGCTGCGTCCGGCAGTCTTCATTCCAAAATCGAAACGTCTCAATGTGCTGCTGCGCGACTTCCGCGCCAACCGTAATCACATGGCGATCGTGGTCGATGAATACGGCGGCGTCGCCGGCCTGATCACAATTGAAGATGTGCTGGAACAAATCGTCGGCGACATTGAAGACGAATACGACTTCGATGAGGAAGAAGACAACATCCTCGCTATCCGCGACGGCTATCACGGCGGCCGCTGGCGTGTCAAGGCACTGACCGAAGTCGAGCAGTTTAACGAAATACTGGAAACCACGCTGGCCGATGAAGATGTCGATACCATCGGCGGCCTGGTCGCCAACCAGTTAGGCCGTGTGCCGCGCAAGGGCGACGAATTCACGATTGAAAATGTGCGCTTCGAAGTGCTACGTGCCGATGCCCGCCAGGTACACGTTCTGCTGGTTGAAAAGCTGCCAGACTCCACTTTGGAAGGGTCTTAAACCGGCACCGAGCTCGGAAGACTAACGTCATCTGGCGACTCCAAAAAACAATATCCGTACCGTCGATGCACGTTCGCCAGATCCCCTTTCCCAGACTCTCGTTGCTGCTACCGCTGGCGGCGCTGATCGGCGCCGTTAATGTGTTTGCCTTCGCGCCTTACGGCCTGTGGCCGTTGCAACTGCTGACCCTGGCATTGCTGATCATATGCGTGAACCGCATCGACAGCGTCAAAAAAGCGGCGCTGCTAGGCTGGGCCTACGGCTTCGGCTGGGTGGCGCATGGAGTTTACTGGATTTACATTTCGTTGCACGATTACGGCGGGCTGCCGGGCTGGTTGGCAGCACTTGCGGTGACTCTGCTGGCGCTAGCGATAGGACTGTACACCGCCTTATTATCCGGACTCGCGCTGTGGCTCAAGCAATGCTGGACCGCCTCGCCGCGCCTACTGGCGCTGGCGATCTTCCCGGCGCTGTGGGGCTTGGCCGAATGGCTGCGCGGCTGGCTGTTCACTGGTTTCCCCTGGCTGATTTCCGGCTATGCCCACACGGGCAGTCCGTTGGCGGGTTTCGCGCCGTTGGTCGGCGTGATTGGCATTGGCGGCATTTCTGCCCTGATCGCCGGCTGCCTGGCATTGCTGCCGCAACGTCGTTTGCCCGCGATCGTCGCATTCCTGATCCTGATTACCGGCTTCGGACTATCTCGGATAGACTGGACTACTCCAAGCGGGCAACCGATCTCGGTGCGCCTATTGCAAGGCAACGTGCCGCAAGAAGAAAAATTCGACAATGCCAAGATCGACAACATTCTGCGGCTGTATGCCGACATGATTCGTGCCGCACCGGCTGACCTGATCGCCACGCCGGAAACCGCGATACCGATTCTGCAAACACAACTGCTGCCTGAATTCCCGGCGGCGCTGATCACCTTCTCGCAACAAACCGGCAGCCATATCGCACTCGGCATTCCGTATGCCTACGGTCTCAACCGCTATGCGAACAGCGTCATCGGGATTACCCCGCAAGGCAACAGCACAAGTCATCCCGGCTTTCGCTACGACAAGCAGCATCTGGTGCCGTTCGGCGAATTCGTACCGTTCGGCTTCCGCTGGTTTGTCGACATGATGCACATTCCGCTCGGCGACTTCACCCGCGGCGCGCGGGTGAAGTCGCCGTTCGCGGTAAAGGACCAGTGGGTGCTGCCCAACATCTGCTATGAAGATTTGTTCGGCGAGGAGATCGCCCGGCAACTGGCTGCCACTACGACCTCGGGCGCGCCGACAGCGACCATGTTGCTGAACATGTCGAATATTGCCTGGTTTGGCAACACCATTGCAATTAAGCAACATCTGCAGATTTCGCAAATGCGCAGCCTGGAAACCGGCCGCCCGATGCTGCGTGCGACCAACACTGGCGCCACGGCGGTAATCGACCCGCACGGCAACGTTAGCGCAGAACTGCCGCCATATCGCCGCGACACGCTAGCAACGACGGTGCAAGGTTATAGCGGCAGCACGCCGTACATTCTGTTCGGCAACCGCCTGTTGCTGGCCGCAACCCTATTGATGCTAATAGGCAGTTGGTGGTGGAGTTGGCGCCGCTAGGCATCCAACCTGGCCAAGCCACATAAAGCAAGAAAAACCCGTTAAAATCGTGACTTCTGGTCCGTATCTCTTTGCGCCCCATGTCTCGCTACTTGATTGGCTGCATATTTAGCGATACCAACCGGCACTTTGCCACATAGAAAAGCAACAAACGATGCTGACATTTCAACAAATCATTCTCACATTGCAAGATTATTGGGGCGCTCAGGGCTGTGCCCTGCTGCAACCCTACGACATGGAAGTCGGCGCTGGCACCTCACACACTGCGACCTTCCTGCGCGCTATCGGTCCCGAGCCTTGGCGTGCCGCCTATGTGCAGCCATCGCGCCGCCCGAAAGACGGCCGCTACGGCGAAAATCCTAACCGCCTGCAACACTACTACCAATATCAGGTCGTGCTCAAGCCGACACCGGAAAATATCCTAGACCTATATCTCGGATCGCTGGAAGCGCTCGGCCTCGATCTCAAGCGTAATGACATACGTTTTGTCGAAGACGACTGGAAAAATCCGACCCTAAGTGCTTGGGGCCTAGGTTGGGAAGTCTGGCTGAACGGCATGGAAGTGACCCAGTTCACCTATTTCCAGCAAGTCGGCGGTCTCGATTGCAAACCGGTGCTGGGTGAGATTACCTATGGTGTCGAGCGGCTGGCCATGTATTTGCAAGGCGTGGAAAACGTCTATGATCTGGTCTGGACCGAATGGGTCGAACATGGTGTCAATAAAATCTTGAGCTACGGCGACGTTTTTTACCAGAACGAGGTCGAACAGTCGACCTACAATTTCGAATACGCTAACACTGAATTCCTGTTTTCGCTGTTCAGCAACTACGAAGCCGAAGCCAAACGCCTGCTGGTGGTGCCACTGGCGTTGCCATCCTATGAAATGGTGTTGAAAGCGGCGCATACCTTCAATCTACTGGATGCGCGCCGCGCGATCTCGGTCACCGAACGCACCGCCTACATGGGCCGTATCCGCAACCTATCACGGGCGGTGGCGCAAGCCTATTACGACTCGCGGGCTAAGCTCGGCTTCCCGATGTGGGAAATCACGCCGGACAATGCCGATCTGTTACTGAAAGAATTTGAAGATGAATACATGGCGGCAGTAGCGCAGCGCGCAGGGGGGGCAGCATGATCCATACTCTGTTAATCGAAATCTTCACCGAAGAACTCCCGCCGAAAGCGCTGACAAAATTGGGCGACGCCTTTGCCACGGGTATTTTCAACGGTTTGAAAGCGCGCGATTTCCTGGATGATGGCGCAATCGCCACTGCGTTCATCACGCCGCGCCGCCTAGCAGTCGCTATCAGCAATGTGCGCGCCATCTCGCCCGACAAGACTATTCGTGAAAAAGTTCTGCCGGTATCAGTGGCGCTGGACACCGAAGGCAAGGCAACTACGTCGCTAGTCATGAAACTGGCAGCACTGGCCACACAAACCGGCGTCGCGGTCATTACACCTAGCGATCTGGAGCGCGCAGCCGACGGTAAGAATGAAAGCCTGTTCCACAGCTACACTGTCAAAGGTGTAGCGCTGCAAAATGACCTACAGACGGTGCTGGAAGATACTGTCGCTAAGCTGCCGATCTCGCAGGTTATGAGTTACCAGCGTCAACATGGTCATGCGGCCGGTCAGACTGTTCGCTTTGTACGCCCTGCGCATCGCCTGCTGGCGCTGCATGGCGAACATATCTTGCCGATGACCTTGCTTGGGATGGATGCGGATCGTCTGACGGAAGGCCATCGATTCCTGTCGCAAGGCGAAATCACAATAGCCGATGCCGACAGCTATGCCGCAACGCTGGCCGACACAGGCAAGGTCATCGTCGGCTTCAACGAGCGCAAGAAAAAAATCAGCAGCGCCCTGCTGGAAGCCGCAGCCACCGATCAGGTATTGATGCCGGATGCGCTGCTCGATGAAGTCGCTGCCCTAGTAGAATGGCCGGTAGTGTATGCTTGCAAATTCGAAGACAGATTCCTCAGCGTGCCGCAGGAATGTTTGATCCTGACGATGCAGACCAACCAGAAATATTTTGCCTTGACCGACAATGCTGGCAAGCTGCGCTCGCGCTTCCTGATTGTCTCCAACCTGGCTACTGACGCGCCGCAATACATCATCGAAGGCAACGAGCGCGTAGTGCGCTCGCGTCTGTCGGACGCCAAATTTTTCTTTGAACAAGACAAGAAAAAGAAGTTGGCGGAACGCGTGCCGCTGCTGGCTAACGTGGTCTATCACAATAAACTCGGCGACCAGTTGCAACGTACCGAACGCGTCAAGGCATTGGCGCTAGTAATTACCACCCTGCTCGGCGGCGACGCTGCGCTGGCCGAACGCGGCACGTTGCTGGCCAAAGCCGACCTGCTGACCGACATGGTCGGCGAATTCCCTGAGCTGCAAGGCATCATGGGTAACTATTACGCGCGTCACGATGGCGAAGCCGACGAAGTCGCGCAAGCGGTCTCGGAACATTATCAACCGCGTTTCGCCGGCGATGCATTGCCGACAACCGGCACCGGCACCGCGGTAGCGCTGGCAGACAAGCTGGAGACGCTGATCGGCATTTGGGGCATCGGCATGCAACCGACCGGTGACAAGGACCCGTTTGCGTTACGCCGCCATGCGCTGGGTATCCTGCGCATGCTTCTGGAAAAGCGGCTGCCGGTGGCGTTGTCGGAATTGCTGGCGAACGCCGCTCGACAATTCGTCGGGAATTCGAACTTCAAGGATCCGGGCAGCGATGTATTGTCGTTCCTGTACGATCGTCTACGCGGGCTGTTGAGAGAGCGCGGCTATGCGCAGAACGAAATCGAGGCGGTGGTCGCACAACAGCCTGACCGCTTAGATAACATCATCGAACGCCTGGATGCGGTGCAAGCGTTTGTCGCTCTGCCGGAAGCCGCTGTGCTGGCAGCCGCCAACAAGCGCATCACCAACATTTTGAAGAAAACAGAAGGCGTCAGCGGCGTGGTAAACACCGAACTGCTGCGCGACAGCGCCGAACAAGCATTGTTTGCAGCAATGAATGCGGTCAAGCCAGATGTCGACTTGGCATTTGCCAAGGGCGATTTTAGCACTGCGTTGAGAGCCTTGGCGCAGCTGCGGCAAAACGTCGACGGCTTCTTCAACGACGTCATGGTGATGACTGACGACGAGCAGTTGCGCAACAACCGGGTGGCGTTGCTGTCGAACTTGCACGTGATGCTGAATCAGGTCGCCGACATCTCCAAGCTGGCCGCATAAACCTACCGAGAAGCCTTATGAAACTGATTATTCTCGACCGCGACGGCGTCATCAATCATGACTCTGACGCTTTCATCAAAGCTCCTGATGAATGGGTGCCGATCAAGGGTTCGCTTGAAGCTATCGCGCGCCTCAACCAGGCCGGTTATCAGGTTGTGGTAGCAACCAACCAGTCGTGCATTGCACGCGGCCTGCTCGATATGCCGACGCTGATAGCAATCCATCAGAAAATGCATGATGCCGCCCAGCAGGTCGGCGCTGAAATCGATGCGATCTTCTTTTGTCCGCATACCGACGACGACAATTGCGATTGCCGCAAACCGAAAGCCGGCATGTTCCACGATATCAGCAAACGTTTCGACATCAGCCTGCGTGGCGGGGTAGCGACGGTCGGTGATTCCCTGCGCGACCTACAGGCCGGCTTTATCGCAGGTTGTGCGCCATATCTGGTACTGACCGGAAAAGGTGAAAAGACCCGAGCAAAAGGTGGCCTGCCACCGGGCACGCTGGTCTACCCGGACCTCGCTGTAGTAGTTGATTCTTTGTTGCAGAAACCAGTCGAATTGTCAGTTTGATCGCATCGAGCAGATCATGAATCACTCCTTCGGTGTCATTTCCACGCACACGGGAATCCATTCTTTATCAGTAACCTGCATCTGCCGTCAACGCAGCTATGACTAGGGATTGAAATATTTAGAATTATCTGGAGCCTGAATGTCACGTTTTTTCCTGTTTTTGCGTTCGTTGCTGTTCTTTCTATTGGTGACGATCCTGACAGTGGTTTGGTCGATGGCCTGCATCCTGTTCGCACCGTTTCCCTATGCGCGCCGCTATTACTTGACTTCGCGCTGGAACGTCGCGGTAATCTGGATGGCCAAGGTCATCTGCGACATTCGTTATCAGGTCAAAGACATAGAGAATTTTCCCGATACGCCGGCCATCGTACTAAGCAAGCATCAGTCGGCCTGGGAAACTATTTTTCTGTTACCGATGACGCCGCGCCCGCTGGTGTTCGTGTTCAAGAAATCACTCACCTACATTCCATTTTTCGGCTGGGGTATCGCGCTGCTGCGGATGATTCCGATCGACCGCAACAAGGGTCGTGACGCCTTTGCCCAAGTTGTGGTGCAAGGTCGCAAGCGGCTGGCCGATGGTCAGTGGATCATCATGTTCCCGGAAGGCACGCGTATTCCGGTAGGTCAGACCGGAAAATACAAGAATGGCGGCACCCGCCTCGCGGTCGAAACCAACACGCCGATAGTGCCTATCGCGCACAATGCCGGCGAATGTTGGCCGAAGAATTCATTCATCAAACAACCCGGGCTCATCACCGTCTCGATCGGCAAGCCGATTTACCCGGAAAACCTTGATAGCAGCGAATTAATGGCTCAGGTCGAAAATTGGATAGAATCTGAAATGCGTGTTATTTCACCACATATTTATAAAGAGTAATATTCACCTGAATCCGGCCGCCATTAGAACTATTGCATCAAAAGCTTTCGCAATCCCGCCTGGGACCAGATGGTCGGCACCAAGATGAGACGCAGCAGCCACTGGGGTTGTAACTGAATTTCTTTGCCGATGACTCGACGTTATTTACGCTTCGTGCTGATTTGCGATCAACGCTGCCTGAGCAGCTCTATTTATTAACTCGAATTAGTGTACTTTTAACGCGCCATTTGGTACATCTTCATTCCGGCATTGACGCGCAGTTCTCGATGCCATTACGCCTGATGGTGACCGGCCAGTTGCAGACGTCAGCGATCGGTGTCGTGCTTAAATTGTTTGGCCGGGAAGCAGTGGTGACGCGTCTGCAACCTTATCTGCAATAAATCTGCAAATCGGGATTTACAAGCCGTAAATAATTTTGCTACAATATTCATTGTAAAAACAGGGGGTATAGCTCAGCTGGAAGAGCGCTTGCATGGCATGCAAGAGGTCAACGGTTCGATCCCGCTTACCTCCACCAAAAAATTGGTAGCAGGAGTAATAAAGTAATAAAATAATCAAAAGGTTTGTTGTCCCCATCGTCTAGAGGCCTAGGACATCACCCTTTCACGGTGAGTACGGGGGTTCGAATCCCCCTGGGGACGCCAAAACAAAAGGCCCGTGCAAGCGGGAATTTTTTGCGGCCACAAGTAAGCCGCCAGCAAGTGATTATGCAGATTGCACGCGAGTGCTAACACGCCAACAAACATTTCTGTTCTATCCATTCAAAAACCATCAATCCGCAAGCATCAGAGACCTGTAGCAAGCCGCAAGCGCGCAGTCTGCCACCTGGTTAGCGAAAGAATGCGCTGCTAATGCACGTTCGCAAGGTCGCTTTGCACCTTCAGAAATTCCAGAATATTCCGGACTCTGGATTTGTGGCGACCACGCGCCACTTCAAACGACTGGCGCGTGCTGCGCAACAGGATGTCTGTGCTGTGCAGGTTTTCCGCTTTCTTGATGGTCGGCCCGAACTTGAGCGCCGCACGCCTTGTACTTACTGCTGAAGCCGTCGAACCGCGGGATGTTGATCTGCAGACCGATGCTGCGGCTATTGATGGTTTGCCTTGATGAGACTCGGGTGATCAGCGTGTTGCTGTGGTCGTCGGTGGCAAACAGTGATAGCGTCGGTCGATCATCGACACGAGCGGCATCGGCTGCGCAAGCGCAGCCAGAATTTTCGGATGGCTGCGGATGGCGTCGGCGATCAACTGGTCGACGGTCTGTTGCAGCAGCGGCGCATCACCGGCGTCACCAAGAGTAGCCAGCCTTAGCGCTGTGCTTTGAAGCCAGCCCATGACAATCGCCAGATTCTCCCGGCGCATTTTGTAGAGCGCCATCCGCTTGTGTTCGTTTCAGACTGGCCTGAGCGTAATTGGTCTGTGCCTGCAGTCTGTCAGCCAAAGTGTGCTGGCATCTGCCTGATGTTTGGCAACGCTGTCTTTGAAGCTGTGCTCTGAAGAACAGACAACAGAAGCCGCCACTTACTTGATCGATTTCTTGTGTTGATAATTGTTGAATTACCATATTTTTCTTTGAGTTAAAAAATACTGGCAGCAATTTTCGGTAAAGGTTGGGTCGCCAGCGAAATCCGGCACTTGCCGAATATGAGATAAAAATATTAATTAATTTATTAAATTATTGGAAATATTATTTTGCGCAGGCGAGAACGCAATACAATAATTGTAAATTAAATAATATTTAACCATTTCTTTTGGAAATGTGAAATAACTCTTGATGTGAAACGGGGGAGTGGTCATGACGATGGCCGGCGGCAGGCAAGAAAAAAGGCCGCAAAGCGGCCTTAAGTCATACGTTTTCAATCAGCTTTCTAGATCTTATAGCATCATCATGTCAAAACACTTAAATACTGGCCGCTCTATCGGTGTCGATTATTCAGTAACCTACTGGTAGAATGGTTGGCTCACTATCTTTGCGTAATGGTATAAACATGAATCCTCTCGGCGAGAGTGTTCTGAACTGAAAGACCGAGATTCGGGGGTCTTTCAAGCCGTAGTACCAAATCTGGTATTCGTTTAAAAATTGTATGAATACTAGAGGCTCAAAATATGATCACTCGCCTTGTTGACCAAGCTGTAGCCTAATTGAAATAGGCCGTGGAATAGACCGCTTAGATTTACCTGCACAGTGACGCCGGATTCCAGCAAGATGGTATCACGGGCCAATGGTGCGCCGCCCACTTCGAAGCTGCTGCCTGCTGCCTGCTGCCTGCTGCCTGCTGCCTGTAGCCCAGGCCTTATGTGCGGATGGCATCAGATTGTCACTGGCAAAACGACGGCTGATCCTGGCTCGCAAGCCAAATTCATTCCAGGTTTGCACCAGATACAAACCGATATGCAGCGCGTCGACATGATTACTGGCGGCGCCGGCCGGCTGCTGGATAGTGTTGTGGCCGATAGTACCCAATGCGCCAAGACGTAGCCCATCGTCAAGCTGGTGGCCAAGTCCTAGCATCAGCATCTGAACGCTGTAATTGACCCGTCCGGCGTTAGCATCGGATGACAGATAACCTCCGTTGCCCAGTATTTGAGCCCATGCTGTTGTGCTAGTATCAGCACTGTCTGAGTCAGAGCCATGAAATTTTATTTTGGCGCACGTCAAGGCAGCGCCACGCAGGTGGCGACCTTCGTCTATTAACACTGATGCTGTACCTACGGCGCACTGATTATGGCTACTGGTCGCATCTGCCAGCGCCGTATCCCGTATTGTCTTCAGGTAAGCTTGAATGGCGTTGTATGCAAGACCGAATTCCAGGGAGGGTGACAGGCCATTGTAGTCGACGTCAGAAAATTGATCTGTGACGCCGTCGGCAGCAGTCAGCATCGCATAGCGATTGCCTAATACTGGTTTCGGATCGGTTGCCTCATGCATCACGCGCACTGTTCCGCCCTGCAAATTAGCGTGGCCGTTGATGGTCGGTTGAGCAGATGGATTCACGCTCGCAGTCACAAACTCAAAGTTTGAGCCAGGCAATTGTGTGTAGTTACCGGTAACACGCAATGCGCCGCTAGCGCTGACTGGGCTAATCTTTCTCTGGACCAGCGTATCCGACAGTGTGCCGGTGCCAGGAAAGTTCCCATCCGAGGCAATCCTTGTCAGCCTGCCGTCGATTCGTCCGTTTATAGCTGCTTGGCCACCATTGACATTAAGAGCAGTATTGATCAACTTACTATTAAGCAGGAACAAGCCGCTATTGGCGACCATTTTATTTAGCGTATCCCCGAGTGTTCCCCCCTTATTAAGAAGCACATTCTCGTGCGAACGATCTCGCGTCACGACTACGCCGGCCCCATAGTCAACACCATGAATTCCGGCCCCGTCCCGATTAGCAAGCATAATTCCTGCCACATGCGTTCCGTGATCGTTGTAAATGAGACACGAACTTTCCAATTCAATAGCTCTACTGTACTGCCATCATTCGCGAAACACGCATCCGGACCTCAGAGTCCTGTTCGAAATCTTTTGGAAAGATGTTCGATATTTCGTAGATTTGGCGGATGAATAGAAAAACCTACTGCAGCGATGTAAGTCGAGAGCATTTAAGTATTTTGCGCGATTCTATATTTTCTCAAAATTGGTTTTCAATGGAATATGCTACCGCAAGGATTTCCGTGCTAAAAGCACGGTGCATTGAAAAATGCAGGAAACTTTGGAAAAACTGTGAGCGTCAGTTCAATACCAGGCTGCAATTAGTCAATTTTTTTCCTCGTTTCAATATTAAAAAGATGTTAAAAAAATTTCCAACAAGATCTAATATTTATACGTTAAACAAGAAATTCAATACGTCGCCATCCTTGACGATGTATTCCTTGCCTTCGGCGCGCATCTTGCCGGCCTCTTTGGCGCCTTGCTCACCCTTGTGGGTGATGAAGTCGTCATAGGCGATGGTTTGCGCACGAATGAAGCCGCGTTCGAAGTCGGTGTGGATCACGCCCGCCGCTTGCGAGCCGGTATCACCGACGTGGATGGTCCAGGCGCGTACTTCCTTGGCGCCTGCGGTGAAGTAGGTTTGCAGGCCGAGTAGCTTGAAGGCGGCACGGATCAGTCGGTCCAGGCCCGGCTCTTCCATACCCATGTCGGCCAGGAACACCTGCTTATCGGCTTCGTCCAGGTCGACGATTTCCGATTCGATGGCAGCACAAATTGCCACAATAGGGGCATTCTGCGACGCAGCGTATTTGGTCAACTGATCCAGCATCGGATTGTTGCTGAAACCATGATCTGAAACGTTGGGGACATACATGGCCGGCTTGGCGGTGATCAGGTATAATGGTTTGATCATGGCCATTTCTTCAGCGTCGAGGCCGCAGGCACGCACCGGCTTGGCCTGATTCAGTTCCGGCATCAGACGTTCCAGAAGCACCACCAGCTTGGCGGCATCCTTGTTGCCGGAGCGCGCTTTCTTGCTTTCACGATGGATGGCTTTTTCTACTGCGCCCATGTCGGCCAGCGCCAGTTCGGTCTGGATCACGTCGATGTCATTGAGCGGATTGATCTTGCCGGCCACGTGAATCACGTTGTCGTCTTCAAAGCAGCGCACCACATTGACGATGGCGTCGGTTTCGCGGATATGCGCGAGGAACTGGTTACCCAATCCTTCACCCTTGGAGGCGCCAGCCACCAGGCCGGCGATATCGACAAACTCCACAGTGGCCGGCAGGATACGTTCTGGCTTGACGATCTCAGCCAGCGCCTTGAGGCGCGGGTCCGGCACTTCGATTATGCCGATGTTCGGTTCTATAGTACAGAACGGATAATTCTCCGCCGGGATGTTTGCTTTGGTCAGGGCATTGAAGAGAGTCGATTTGCCGACGTTTGGAAGGCCGACGATGCCGCATTTGAGACTCATTGAAAAACTTTCTAAATCAATAGGTTAGTTGTGTTTTATATTCGTTTTACGAGCCAACTGCGAAGGCGTTTTGCTGAATCATGAAGTTGCATATTAGAAATGAAATTGGGGCGGAGTCAAGTAACAATACCAACTCATAAATCGGCTTAGGATACATACAATCTTCGCTTTTTTAACCGTTTATCCGCTTCCCAAAGCCCAATTGTAACTCCCCGCGGGCGCTTATCCTGAACGGAGATGAGATAAATGATAGGCAACATATTGGCATATTTCCAAAACTCAGCGTCGCTGATTTGCGCATTCCTTACTCTGCATTACTTGGCTATGATATGCAATTGCATTGTCGCCGCTTCGAATTTTCCTTGGCACAGCGCGGGGATGATCTGCAAGCTGGCAGAAATCGCGTTGTCGATCAACTTTTGTTCATCTTTGCGCGGGCAATGCAATACGAAATCAGCCACGACCTGTTGCAGGTTCAATGTGCGTGGATGGCCGATACCGAGCCGCAGGCGCCAGTAATCCTGGGCGCCAAGAGCTGCCGTAATGTCTTTCAAACCGTTGTGACCACCCGATGAACCGCCTTTTCTCAGCCTAGCACTGCCGGGCGGCAGATGGAGCTCGTCATGCACCACCAGGATCTCATCAGCAGCGATCTTGTAGAAGCGCGCGATGGCTCCTACCGATTGGCCGGAGCGGTTCATGAAAGTTTGCGGTTCCAGCAACCATACTTCCTGTTCTGCGATGCTGGCCTTGGCGGCGAACGCGTTGAAGCGGGATTCCCGCACCAGGTTGCGACCGAGATCGCTGGACAGATTGTCGACCAGCCAGAAGCCGGCATTGTGGCGCGTCTGTTCGTATTCCAGGCCAGGATTACCAAGGCCGACGATGAGGCGGATGGACATGGTGTTTTCTATTTTTCTCCGAGGAGGCAGGGCGGGGCATGCCTTGTTTCAAACTGATCCAGCAACAGCGCCGATTATCGTGGATATTACATGCTGCCGTCCAATCAGCGGGTATTCGTGTCGAGTACATCACCGCCAATAAAAAACCCGCTATGAATGGCGGGTTTCTCGGCCAGTATAAGATCCGGCAAAATACGACGATGAATTACTTCGTGTCGATAGCGTCAGCGTCAGCTTCAACTTTACCGGCTGGGATCGACGCAGTAGCGATCGTCAGGTTCTCTTGAGACACAGCGACAACGCCCTTCGGCAGCTTGAGGTCAGCTAAGTGGATCGAGTGACCGACTTCGATGCTGGTCAGATCAACTTCGACGAACTCTGGCAGGTCGTCTGGCAGACAGGAAATATCCAGTTCGGTCAAAATGTGGCTGATGATGGCGCCGGACAGCTTCACTGCAGGAGCGATTTCTGCATTGATGAAGTGCAGAGGTACTTTAACGTGGATAGTCTGTTTAGCATCGACGCGCTGGAAGTCAACGTGCAGGATCAATTGCTTGTATGCGTGGACTTGAAAGTCGCGCAGCAGAACTTTCTGTACCTTGCCGTCGATTTCGAGATCGAGAATCGAAGAGTGGAAAGTTTCTTTTTTCAGCGCGTGGTACAGCGCATTATGGTCAAGCGAGATATTGACCGGCGCGTCCGATCCACCATAAACGATACCTGGTGTTTGGCCAGCATTGCGCAGGCGGCGGCTCGCTCCGGTCCCCTGCTCTTTGCGTATAAATGCGATTACTTTCATTTTGAAGCTCCATTGTGTGCCGGATAGAAGTCCGGTGGTAAAAATCCTCCGCGACCAGAGGGTTCAAAATAATTGCGGGACAGAGTTTGTGAGTCGCCTCAGAGCGACGGATTACACTATCCGTGCGACTTTGCCATCAACTGACTAAATAAAACAGTTCAACTATATAGAACAACAATTACTCGGCAAACAGTGACATCACCGAGTCACACTTGGTAATACGCTTGAATGTTTCGGCCAACAATCCAGCACAAGATAATTGGCGGATCTTGCCGCAAGCCTTGGCTTCCGCCGACAGCGGAATGGTGTCAACCACCACCAGTTCATCCAGCGGCGAATTGACGATGCGCTGTAGGGCCGGACCGGACAAAATCGGATGCGTACAGTAAGCAACCACTTTTTTGGTGCCGCGCTCTTTCAATGCCTCCGCGGCCTTGGTAAGCGTGCCGGCGGTATCGACCATATCATCCATGATTACACAGTTACGGCCTTCGACTTCACCGATGATATTCATGACTTCCGACACATTCGTCTTCGGACGCCGCTTGTCGATGATCGCCAGGTCGCAGTTCAGGCGTTTTGCCAATGCGCGGGCACGAACCACACCGCCGACGTCCGGTGAGACAACCAGCAGATCGTCGTAGTTCTTGCTTACCAAGTCGCTCAGCAGAATCGGCGATGCGTAGATGTTATCTACCGGAATATCAAAGAAACCTTGAATCTGGTCAGCGTGTAAATCCATGATGATGACGCGTTCGACACCGGCTTCTTGCAGCATGTTAGCCACTACCTTAGCCGAAATCGCAACCCGCGCCGAGCGTGGGCGGCGGTCTTGCCGTGCGTAGCCATAGTATGGAATCGCAGCGGTAATCCGGCCGGCCGAGGCACGTTTCAGCGCATCGACCATCAACATGATTTCCATCAGGTTGTCATTGGTTGGTGCACAAGTCGATTGCAGCATGAATACGTCTTTGCCACGTACGTTCTCATTGATCTGGACCATAACTTCTCCGTCGGAGAACCTGGTCACGTTGGCTTTACCTAGCGGGATACCGAGTTGCTTGGCAACCCCAATAGCTAGTTCGGGGTTTGCGTTGCCGGTAAAAACCATCAGGTTTTCGTTTGCCATGGAGATCTCTGGATACTGTCGTTAAAAAGTTAAGAAGCCGCCAATGAAAGACCGTTGCAGTCTTGCGTTGGCGGCTTATGCTTTCGCTGTGTGCTGTGTTTCGATGCGTCTTGGTCTATCTGGAACTCTGGTGCTACTTGTTTCTGGGGATTATTGCCTTGTTTAAGGGCAGGGGAACAAGGATTCGAACCTTGGAATGCTGGAATCAAAATCCAGTGCCTTAACCAGCTTGGCGATTCCCCTAGGCAAATTGTTGTTTACCATAAAACTGCGCTGACACTACTTGCTGCACTTGAATCTGATTCTAAACCGTATTCTCTAATACAATACTATTCTCGATCCAAAAAATTTACCAGCGGGTGTTCCTGCATAGCGTTGGCTTTCCATGCTTTCCAGTGACTCGGTACTAACTTTAGCGTTTCATCAGCTTGTTTTTCTTGCAAAAATCCACAAAAAACACAAGAACCTGATCCTGTCATCCTGGCATCCCCATAATTGCTAAGCCATTTTATGGCGTTAGCAATTATGGGGAATTGCTTGGTAGCTACGGGTTCCAAATCGTTCTTTCCGAACAGATTATTGCCAGACATCGCAATTTCCGTTATTATTATTGGTTTCGTATTCCTTGTCAATTCTGATGATGAAAAAATTATTTCTGTCGGAATTGCTACGCCAGGATCAATTATAACGAACCATAGGGCGGGGGTGTCAAGCTTTTGCAGTGATTCCCCTACTCCTTCTGCAAATGCATTCCGGCCGAACAGGAAAAATGGTACATCGGCACCGAGTTGCAGCCCCAAAATCATCAATTCCTCGCGTGACAATCCGCCTTGCCACAGATGGTTCAGCGCCATCAGTGTGGTGGCCGCATCGGATGAGCCGCCGCCCAGGCCGCCGCCCATCGGCAAATTCTTTTCGATAGAAATATTCGAGCCGAGTCGATCTGAGGCGATCTCACCTTTGGCCTGTATTGCCGATTGCAGCAATTTGGCGGCGCGCACGATCAGGTCGTTCTGTTCCGGCACGCCAGGAATATCGGTGCTACGTCGGATCAGCCCGTCGTCGCGCACCTCGAAATGCAGCATGTCCTTGAAATCGATCAGTTGGAATACGGTTTGCAACAGATGGTAGCCGTCGGGACGGCGTCGGGTAACGTGCAGGAATAAATTCAGTTTGGCTGGGGCCGGACAGTTGTGCAGCGTGCGAATCATGGCAAATTAACGTGGTTGGCGGCTATCGATGACGATGCGAATGGCAACGTTGCCGACTTGGGTGGCATCGCGCGCCAGGTCGATGAGTTTCGGATAACTATCGGCGGCATCGCTTTGAATTTGCCAGTTGGTGTACTGGACACGCCAGTTGTCGGTCGTAGAGACATTATACGTATCGGTAGCCGGTGTGGCGACGAAGCATTGGCCTGCGGCGTTGCGACCGAAGCCTTGCAGCCAGTCGCTCAAGCCAGCGATCGGCAGCGGCCAGCCCAGCGTCTGTATCGTCAGTGCATCGACGTTGCTGGCGCTGCGAATCGGCTGGCCTGCTTGCGCTAGGGTTGCCTGGTCGGCTCCGATATTGATGGTGGCCAAGGTTTGGCCGAGCGGAGATAGGAGCGTTACGACAGTCTCTGTAGCGTTTTGTGACCAGATGAAATTGCCGTGTATCGCCTGCTCCTTGCCCTTCTGTTCATAGCGTGCCGACAAGCGACCGCTGACATCGATCAGTTGATGGTACTGTCGCGCGGCGCCGCTCACGGCATTGGTCACCGTGGCGCCATTGCCCGTTTGCTGAAAGGTGCTGCAACCGCCGATCGCCAGTGCCATCATGAAAACTAATCCGAAGCGACTCGCGGTAATGTTTGAGCGGTACATCATAGGTTGGCCCCCAGCCGTGTCAGGGTACTTTTCAAGCTGTCGTTTTGTGGATCCTTGTACTGCACTTCTCGCCAGAATTTCTGCGCAGCGGTCTTTTGTCCCTTGGCCCACAGGACCTCGCCCAGATGCACGCCGATCTCAGGATCGGGCAGCAATCCATAGGCATTGCGCAACTGCGATTCCGCTTCATCCAGATTACCCAACCGGTATTGCACCCAGCCCATGCTGTCAACGATGAACGGGTCGTGCGGTGCTAGTGCCAGCGCTTTCTGGATCAGCATCAAAGCCTCCTGCAGGCGGATATTGCGATCGGCTAGTGAGTAGCCTAAAGCGTTGTAAGCCTGCTGGTTTTCTGGCGCAAGCTTGATCAGCTTGCGCAACGTGCTTTCCATCGTGCTCAGGTTATTGAGCTTTTCTGCCGTCATCGCGTAGTCGTACAGCAGGTCGGCGTTGTTGGGATCAGCCTTGAGTGCGATTTCGATGACATTGAATGCCTCTTGCGGATGATTGGCGTCGCGCAGCAATTGGGATTCGACCTGGGCTACCTGGGTCTTTTCGCGATCGCCGTTGGTTTCAATGTCAGCCAGCACCTTGCGTGCTGTAGCCATGTCGCCGCGTTTGGAAAGCAGTTGCGCACGGCGCAGCTGGGCATCTAGATAGGCGTCGCCCTGCTCCACTTGCGATAGCCATTTCAGTGCGGTGTCCGTGTCGTTGCGATCGGCGGCGATCCGCGCCAGGATCAACAGTGCCTGTGTCGTATCGCGCGATTCGTCCGGATGCAGGTGCAGTTGATCAAGGTATGCGGTCAGGTAACTTTCGACCGCCTTGCTGTCGCCGATCTGCACATTAAGCAGACCGAGCGCCAGCAGCGTGGGGGCATCCTGTTTGTCGCTTTTCAGCAGGATTTCAAACTGGCTGCGCGCTCTTTCGTATTGTTTTTGATCGATCAGCGTACGTGCATAGGCCACGCGTACTTCGCGCGAGCCGGGATATTTGTTCAGGAAATCGGTCAGGATGCGCTCAACGTCACCATTGTCGGCAGCCACTTGGGCGCTGGTCAAAATCGCCAGTTCTGAATCTGGTTTCAAATTCAGTGCGATCTGTGCTTCCTCGCGCGCCCGAATGTTGTTGCCGGTACTGAATGCTTCCTGCGCCAGCGCTAGATGGGCTTCCGATGTCGACATGTACGGTGCCACCAGTTGCTCCAACAAGATGAACGCGCCGGTTTTGTCCTGCGCCCGCGCCAGCAGGTTCTGAATTTGCAGCATCATGACGCCGCGCGCTTGCGGTGGCGTGTCCTTCAGGCGTTTATCAAGAATCGGCCGAGCTTCGTCCAGGTTGTTGCTGAGCATGATGAACCCGAGATAATACTGGGTGGCTTCTTCTGATTCCGGCGCTAGTTCGCGCCAGAGACGGATCGCGACCAACGCTTCGTTGGCTTGTTTGGCGCTCAGCGCCATTTCGGCGGCACGTCGCGCTAGACGCGGGTCGCGCGCCTGCTGGGCGGCTCCCAGCAGCGTCACGTAGGCGGATTGCCAGTTGCCGCTCTGAAATATGATCTCGGAACTGAGTATCTTGAACATCAATTCCTTGGTCAGCGGCACCGCTGGCAGCTGATCTGCGCCGCTAGCCGCAACAGCCAGTGTAGTCGACGCTGCCGCAGCATCGATGGCGTCACTGCCAGGCGTTACGCCGGCGCAAGCCGACAACAAGGAAGAGAGCGTTACAATGGCAAAGGCTTTTTTCAAGAGATATCCTGGCTTGGTAAGCATTTGTAGGGATCTGCAAACAGATCCCTGGTCATTCCCCTGAAAATTGTTGCCACTTATATTGATGCCGTCAAAGTGGATTCCGAATTTTCAGACTAACCTTGATTTTACGCTCAACCGGAGTGCAATGCGCAGTGGTGGATTCGAGATTTGTTTCAAGACTCAGATAGAATACATTGTGTAAAAGCTTTTTGAGCGTTTTCAATTAAGGTGAGTATGCCTACTCATATCCTACGGCGGCTTTTACACTCTGACTCGCAATTATTTATCTTTGAATCATGCCAGAACTCCCAGAAGTAGAAGTAACCCGGCGCGGTGTCGCATCGCACCTCGAGGGACGCACAGTGACTTCCGTAACCTTTCGTCATACAAGTTTACGCTGGCCGTTTCCACTGGATTTGCCGACGCTGCTGGCGAGCCGCACGATACGCGATATCGGTCGGCGCGGTAAATATCTGCTGTTGCATTTCGATCATGGCACTGTGATCATCCATCTCGGCATGTCTGGTCATTTGCGAATTCTCGACAGCGGCATCGCCCCCCAAAAGCATGATTATTTCGATCTGGCTGTTGGCAGCCAGCTGTTGCGCTTATCAGATCCGCGCCGCTTTGGCGCGGTGCTTTGGCATGCCGCTGAGGATGGTCCGGTGGAACAGCATATCTTGCTGGCGGGCTTAGGGATGGAGCCGCTGGAAGAGGTTTTTTCGGCGCAAATCTTGTATCAAAAAACCCGTAACCGCGCAGCGCCGATCAAGCAGGTACTGCTGGCTGGCGATATCGTGGTCGGGGTCGGCAATATTTATGCATCGGAAAGCCTGTTCCGGGCCGGCATCAATCCGAAAATTGCGGCGCATCGCATCAGCCTGGCACGTTACGCGCTGTTGGTTGATGCCATTCGAATAACTCTTGCTGCGGCAATTGAAAATGGCGGTAGCACTTTGCGCGATTTTGTTGGTGTGAATGGCCAATCTGGCTATTTTCAACAGAGTTATTTCGTCTATGGTCGTACAGGGTTTCCTTGCAGAAACTGTGGAACCTTGATTACTCAGATAAAACAGAGGCAACGCTCCACGTTTTATTGCAAAAAATGTCAGAAATAAGTGTTGATCCGAATAGGCGAAAGAGATAATGAGCAATCTAGTTCAAAAATTTCAGGAATGCAGTGAATGGCGTAGTGCCGTGACTAGCGTGTTGCGGCGCTACCAGACCTGGGCCAGCGCCTTGAAATTGTCGGATCTCGCTAGCGACCGGCGCATCTTGCCGTCGGTTGCCGGCCGCATCACCATGTGCCCGATCGAGTTGCTTTACGACGAGACTTTCCCGTCCTGTATCCGCCTGTTGCCGATGGAAACTCAGGTTGAATCGCAATCCTCAGGTTGAATCGCAATCGATCAGCGACTATAAGGTATACCTCATCGACCACGGCATGCTGGAAGCCCTTCAAACAGGCCAGTCTGACCAAGTGGGCGTCGCTGGAAGACGCCGAAAGTTATAGTCTGTATGACGAAGACGATCCCGACGCCGCATTGGCGATCGATGGCTTGGGTCGTGTCGAGATTTCTGGCGGTGGCATTATGCGATCGCCAACTTCCCGCATCCGCTACAGAAGGAGGGACTGGTGATCATCGATACGCTGGGCCTGGACGCGATTAGCACAGAGCCGGAGCTGACGTTCAATATGAGCCCGAATGCGCATGCGGTGCTGTTCATCCTGGTCGCAGATGCTGGCGTCACCAATAGCGACATCGATGTCTGGCCCCATTATATCGGCAATGGCGCTGGTCGCATGGTGGTGCTCAACAAGAGCGACAGCATGTGGGAGGAGCTGCGCTTGCCGTTCGAAGTCGAGCAGCAGATCAGTAAGAAGGTATCTAGTGTGGCGCATATGCTGGGTTTGTTGGAATCCCAGGTCTATCCGATCTCGGTACAAAAGGGACTGGTCGGTAAGATCAACGCTGAGTCGGTGTTGTTGTAGCGGAGCCGCTTGCTGGCACTGGAGAACGCGTTGTCGCAGGAGCTAATCCCCGGCAAACGCGAGATCAGCCGCGGGCAGCTGGTCGGCGATATCCACGACATGACCGTGTCCGAGCAGGCGTTGACGTTGGCGCATACCCGCAGTGTGGTCGAGCCATTGATGGAGGGCAGTATGTTTACCGCCGGCTTCCGCCATGCAGTGAGGGATTTTTTCTACCAAGGCACATGAGAATCTAGCGATATCGGAGACAGAAGACCGATGAAATTTCGGAAATGATGACTATCATGTACTGCAAATGTACCGCGAGTTTTCGACTGAACACGGTCTCGCGATGTCGATGCCGATGTCGTTTTTTATACATAAGTATCGCGATGAGATCAAGGTCATTGAAGTCTCTTATCATCGCCAGTTCGGCGCGGTGAAGTTGGTCAAGACCAGCCAGGTGGTGCTGATGCAGAAATTCTTCGATTCGATCGCCTCGTGCGTCAAGAAACGTACCGATTCGATTGATCGTGTGCATGTAGCGATCGACAGCCTGGAAGAAAAGATTTACGCGGTAAAGATGCTGCAAGGCGAATTGATTGCTCAGAGAAATACCCTAACGACGTTGGAAAACGATTTTAAGAGTGTGCTTGATGCCGAGTTGGCAACGATGAAAGTGGCTGGAACCATCGTGGCTTAGGGTGAGCAGGTTTTTCTGCACACGTGTTACGGCTACCACAGCCCGCGGTAATGAAATCGAGATAACGCTGAGTACTCGTGCTTGTCGTACTCCAGTAGCGGCAGTGTCATGACATATTTTGTGAGAAAACATTGAAGATTCTTATTAGTGCGGCGAATGAACTGGCAGTGAATGTATTTGCCGATCCGTCTTTTTCTGCGACGGTGATCGCATGGCAAAAGAAACACGGTCGTCACGCGCTACCTTGGCAGCAGACACGCGATGCCTATCGTGTCTGGCTCTCGGAAATTATGTTGCAACAGACCAAGGTTGCCGCCGTAATTCCATACTACCAGCGCTTTTTGTTGCGGTTTCCCGATGTTCAATCGCTGGCCGCAGCGTCGAGTGAAGAGGTGATGGCGCATTGGAGCGGACTCGGTTATTACGCCCGTGCCCGTAATCTGCAGCGCTGTTCGCAGCGGGTGGTGGCGGAATATGGCGGCGTGTTTCCACGCGATCCGGTATTGCTACAAGATTTACCCGGCATTGGTCGTTCCACTGCTGCGGCGATTGCCGTATTTTCATACGGGGTACAGGCTGCAATCTTGGACGGCAACGTCAAGCGTGTGTTTGCTCGGGTGTTCGGCATTGATGATTATCATGGCACCAAGCGGATCGAAGAAGCCATGTGGCGACGCGCGGTAGCATTGTTGCCGGAACAAGGCGTGGAGTCCTATATGCAAGGTTTGATGGATCTCGGCGCGACGCTGTGCGTGCGTGGCAAGCCGTTCTGCATTATTTGTCCGCTGGCGCAACGCTGCGTTGCACTCTCCACTGATCGGGTCGGCCAATTGCCTGTACGCAAACCTAAGAAAGCGATTCCGGAAAAACATACCGCCATGCTGGTGATTGTCGATCAGCGCCAGATTTTGTTGGAGCAACGTCCCGACAGCGGCATCTGGGGCGGCTTGCTGTCGTTGCCGGAAATTGCGCTGGTCGACAATGTTGACGCAGCAGTTGCACGGGCGACGGCAAAAATGGGTGATGTCACTTCGTGCGAAGCGCTGCAACCGTTCACCCATGTGTTCACACATTTCAAATTGCATATATCGCCATTCCAGATCGCGTTGGCACGGCGTGCTGCCGGCGTCGCCGAAGCCGGTCAGGTCTGGTATCCGGCCGAGCGGCTAAGCGACGCACCACTGCCGGCGCCGGTCAAGAAATTATTGTTGGAAGTCTTTCGCAAAGTCGATTCACTTTCCTGAAACGACTTTACCAAATGGTGCTAGATGATATTGTGCTGTACAATATGTTGATGCACGATGCCCAGGCGTTGATTGCCATCGGTAGGTTCAAGCAGGAACTTGCGCTCTTTCAATGGTATTGGCAGAATTTCGCACCAGCAGTTGGTGACCCAACCGGTGTTGTCGAGCTGCAGCGATAATGCACACGGGCTTGCATAGTCAGGGCCGTGCGCGGCGCAGCTTACTGTAGATGGGTCTGTTCTGGTTTGCCGGGCTGATCGGCGTCGATCAGTTCTACCTGCGCTTCTAGTTTCTGGTATGCCAATACCAGTTTTTGCAAGATGCGGAAACGCTGTCTGCTTACCTTGTGCAGCATTATCACGCCCAGATCCTGCATGTTTCATTAAGTGATCTGCGTCGGGTAGCCGAAGCTTTTCGGTTCGGCCTCTACGCCCACTTCCTGCCCCGATCGTGATCAACACGATGCCGAATTGCTGTTGTTTCTTCATGCACTTGCGCAGCATGTCGAGATAGAATATTTCAAATACCTTGAGCTGCAACACGCTTCCCGGGGAGCAATACCGTGGTGAGTGGGAATAGCGTAATCTAGGGGCGATGGTTTTGCATGTGGATGCTAGCTGAGTTCGCGATGGCGCAGCACCACGCGCTCGGAAATCTGGAAATATTCTGCCAGTTGTTCCACCATATACACCGAGCGATGCTGACCTCCTGTACAGCCGATTGCCACCGTCAGATAACTGCGATTATCGTCTTTGAACGAGGGCAGCCATTTCTCGATAAAATTACGAATGTCGCCAAGTAGGCCGGTTACTTGGGGCAGGTCAGCGAGAAAGGTGATCACTTGCGCATCGCGCCCGGTCAGCGATCGCAGTTTGGCATCATAATGTGGATTCGGCAGCATTCGGACGTCGAACACCAGGTTGGCGTCCAGCGGCACGCCGCGCTTGAAGGCGAACGATTCGAACAGCAGCGTCAGTGGCGCCGCTTGGGTATTGACCAGTGCCTTGATCCAGCTACGCAGCCGGTTGGCGCTGACATCGGAGGTGTCGATCGCATGCCCGAGGCCTTCGATCTCGGCCAGCATTTCTCGTTCATTCAGGATGCATTCAGTCAACGTCAAGCGATCGCTCGGATTTTGTCCTGGCAGCAGGCGGTGCGACAGCGGATGGCTGCGCCGGGTTTCGGAAAAGCGCGCGATTAGGAATTCGGTTTGAGCGGTCAGGAAGAATACCTTAACGTCGTGTCCTTCGGCTTTCAGTTGCTGAATGTTTGAAATCAGTTCGGCCAGCGAATCGGCGCTGCGGGCATCGGTGGCAACCGCCAGAATCTGCGCGCCTTCATGCTGACGTACGGCGACCAGTTGCCGTAACAGTATCGGCGGTAGATTGTCGACGCAAAAATATCCCTCATCTTCAAGTACGCGAAGGGCGACCGATTTACCAGAGCCGGAGATCCCGGTGATAAGAATTATACGCATCGCTCAATGATACCGTAACTACGCTGATGGTAGCGTGGAATGCTGGAGTGTATTTAGGCAAGTGTTTATAAGTCGCTATCGCTACCCATCGCCAGCCGCTGACGTGCGATGAAATCTTTCAGTGTGTCAATTCCGCGCAATTGCAGAATCGTGTTGCGCACCGCGGCTTCTAGCAGCACTGCGATGTTGCGGCCGGCAGCGACCGGGATAATGACTTTGTGGATCGGCAATCCTAGCACCTCTTGGCTGTGAGAGTCGAGCGGCAGGCGTTCGTAGTTTTCTTCCAGCGTCGCGCGTCGCACCAGGTGCACGATCAGTTTCAGGCGCATCTTGCGGCGCACCGCGGTTTCACCGAAAATGGTTTTGATATCGAGCAGGCCCAGGCCGCGCACTTCCAGCAGGTTTTGTAGCAGATATGGACAGCGACCCTCAATCATGTTCGGCGCAATCCGTGCGAATTCGACAGCATCGTCGGCCACCAGTCCGTGGCTACGCGAAATCAGTTCTAGTCCTAGTTCGCTTTTACCCAGTCCAGATTCGCCGGTAATCAGCACGCCGACACCAAGTACATCCATGAATACGCCGTGCATAGTGATACGCTGCGCCAGCTTTTTCGACAGGTAGACGCGTAAATAGTCGATCACCTGCGCCGCAGGCAGCGGTGTGGAAAACAACGGAATATTTTTTTCGTCGCAGACTTCCAGGATATTCGGTGGCGTTGCTAGACCCTGCGCAATGATGAATGCGGGCGGTGCGCCAGCCACCAGTTCGGCGATCTGATATGTGCGCGAAGTGACGGAAAGACGTTTGTAATATTCGGTTTCCTGATGACCGAAGACCTGAATCCGTCCCGGGTGGATCAGGTTCAAGTGGCCGACCTGGTCGGCTGCCGAGGCGGCATCGCCGGAAATCAGCCGCTCGCCGCCGGGAAAACCGGCAAACCAGCCTAACTGTAGTGATTCACGATTTTCGTCGTACAATTGCTGAACCGATAGGGGAGTGGATGAGGGCATGGTATGCGTCTGACATGGTTAAGTGGCGCAAGGTAGGAGCGCCGGCCGAAAGTCGGCGTGTGGTGGGCGAACAGGTGTAACCTTCAGCGTTGAAGTGAATTATGTCGCATTTTCCGTGCTCCTGGGCTGCCAGGCGACTATATGGGAGTGAACCGAGGCGGGATCGGGATCGCTGGCGAGGATGACGCGGAATGTATCGCTGGAAAATATTTCGTCGATTTCCGACATTATTTTCAGACGCTGCTGCGTGACGTTGCCGGGGATCAGCAGGAACACCAGTAGATTGACCGGCTGATCATCCGGCGACTCGAAAGGAATCGGCTTCGTTAGGCGCACAAAAGCAGCCAGCGGCGCCTTTAATCCCTTGACGCGGCCATACCCATACGGTACGGCGACGCAATGACTGAGGCCGGTCGAGTCTAGGCGTTCACGGGCGAACAGATTGTCGGATACAGTGGAACGGGCAATCCCGCAGTTATTTTTGAAGAGTAGGCTGGCTTGTTCGAATGCGCGTTTTTTACTGGAGGCTTCCAGATCCAGCGCCACATTTTGTGCGGACAGGATTCTTGCAAGATTAGTCATAATACAAATTGCTATGTGGCGCGATACGGGTGCTTGAGTGGAACAGATTGCCACAAAACCAATCCGGTGGTAATATTTTCCCTAGGAATTTGTTTTCGGAACAATCACCAGGTTATCGCAAGCCACCACTAAAAAATACTGCGGCGTTTCAAAAAACACCAACTTCCAAGGCCACGCCGCCTGTTTTCATGAACATGATCGCATGTTGCTGCTACAACGTCTCCTCCTGATTTTGGATCAAGTTAGTCTTACGGAGGCTTCTGTGTAAATGCCACTTATCCTCGAATTATAAACTTGATTTCGGCCAACAACACCAACTTGCGACGATAATCTTTTGCGCCTGCAAAGCGGCAATTATTTGACCTCGACGCGGAAAAACATCAGTAGGACGTCGCCGTTGCCTTTGTTGGACGACAGGCGTGGGACATAGGATGCCATGAACTTGGAGCCTTTGACGCCAATTCCGGCTACCGGCAGTGCGATCGGGAAGGGGATGCCACCAAAGTAATCCTGGCGGCTCATCAGCATTGCTGTATAGCCGGCACTGACCACCACGGGTGTCTTGGGGAGGTTCCAGATCCATTCATAGGCATAGCCTGCCATGATTTGCGTCTTGAAATGAGAATCGCGAATGGCGAACAGGTACAGCGATTCGTCGTTGCCGCTTTCGTTACAAAGGGTGCGGCCACCGCCCAGACCCCAGGCCTTTTTGTTCAATTCGCGGATTCGCTCTTCTGTGTATGTATGGCGGCCGTGATAGGAGTAACCGGACAGATACATTTCATGATCGCCATTTTCAACGATGTTGTCGAGGCGGTTCTTGATTTGCGAGAATGTTTTGCTGAACCAGCCGGTGGTGTCCGGAGTTTCCTGGGCCTGGAGCGGCGCGCTGGTAGTCGCGACGACAGCTAGGCTGAGAAAGAAGGCGACCCGTTTAGTGACGTTGATACGAAAAAAGTTAATCATGGGGAATAAAGATCTTTTACGGCAAGGTCATTAAACAGTCGTTGGTCGGGTGCCGCAAGTATTATGATACAACGATAAAAATTAATATTTTGTCATTTATTTTCTATCTGATTTGCGAAATTTCGTTTCAAGTTGTTAGTCACTGCCTGGCTTGACGACAATTCGATGGTGGCTGCCCGGTGGAGAAGTTAGTGCGCCACGGATTGATATCGAGACCGCCACGCCGGGTGTAGCGCGCATACACAGACAGTTTTTGTGGTGAACAGTTTCGCATCAGATCCATAAAAATACGTTCGACGCATTGTTCGTGGAATTCGTTGTGGTTGCGGAAGCTGATCAGGTACTTGAGCAGGCTTTCCTGGTCGATGGCGGCACCGACATAATGGATCTGCACGCTGCCCCAATCCGGCTGTCCGGTGATCAGGCAATTCGACTTCAGTAAGTGGGATACCAATGTTTCCTCAATCATAACTTGATTCGGGTCGGCCTTCAGCAGTGACGGCGCCGGTTGGTATTGATCGACCGCGATATCCAGTCTATCAAGCAGCAAGCCTTGCGGCTCTTGCAATTTCATGCTGGCAAATGCTCCCACGTTGGCTAACGTGACATGCACCGGCGCGCCGAAACCGGCTGACAAGTCTTGGTGCAACAGCTGCAGCAATGCATGGGCATCCGCCAGTTTGGTCTGGTTGAACGAGTTTAAGTACAGTTTGAATGATTTCGACTCAACGATATTCGGCGAATCGGCTGGCACCGTGAATGTGGCGATGGCGATTTGAGGCTTGCCGCGCAGGTTCAGCCAGGAGACTTCGTAAGCGTTCCAAATATCGACGCCGAAAAACGGCAGCGTGCCGCTGATGCCGATTTCTTGACGCTTACCGAGGCGTGCGATTGGAAATAGCAACGACGGCTGGTATTGGGTTTGATAGGCGGAAGATTTACCGAGCGGCGACGCATCCGGCGTATTAGATGTGGACATGGCTTTGGATTCTGCATAAAATTGACATTTTGCCAGAGAAGCATCGCCGGCCTGCTATTTGCCACCAGATGTCGCTGATGTCGACGCGCTTGCGCTGACTCGTTCAGCCGAGAAACAGTTTGTAGAGCGGATTCTCGCTCTCGCTCCAATAGCGGTAGCCAAGGCTGCCAGAAAAGCTGTGGAATACTTTCATTTCCTTTTTCGGTACTTGCGGACTGACCAGGATGCGGCCGACATCGCAACCCTGGCTGCGATAATGGAACAAGCTGATATTTCCAGTTCAGCGCCATCGAATTGAGGCAGCGCATCAGCGCGCCCGGACGCTCCGGGAACCCGAAGCGATACAGTAGTTCGTCGTGCGCCAGGTCGAGCGTGCCATGGTGAAGACGAATATGGCTTCGAATAATTGGCCGATATCGGCCATTCCTGCAACGAAGCGCAGGCGGTGGTGACCAGCGTTTGATTTTTGATTGCCTTGCGCGTGCCTTTGGCGTGTTCGACGTAGGCCTTGGCGCCGGCTACCGCGAGTGCGTCGGATGGCTCCAGGATGCTGCGTGTGTCTTGAAATACATCCCTGATGGCGATGCAGACGGCATTGGTGTCGACCAGAATCACTTCATCAACATACAGGCGCGCCAGGTGGAAGGATTCTTCACTCACCAGTTTGACCGCGGTGCCGTCGGTGAACAGACCGACATCCGGCAGCGTGACGCGGCAGTCGGTTGCTAGGCTGCTCGCCATGACGTTGGAATTAGTGGTCTGGACATCGATGATCTTAATCTCCTGGCGCACGACCTTGACATAGGCGGCGTCGCCGGCGATTAGGCCGTCACCGCCGATCGGCACGAGAATCTCATGGATCGGGTCCGGCCGTACTGGCGCAGGATTTCCATGCCGATGGTGCCCTGACTGGCGGTCACGTGCGGATCGTCGAACGGATGCACGAATGTCAGCTTCAATTTTTTCCAGCGTCAGCGCGGGGTTATAGGCATCGGTATAGAAATCGCCGAACAGCACCACTCCCACTTCGCCACCACGGGCACGCACGGCATCGACCTTCTCCTGCGGCGTGGTAGTCGGCATCACAATCACCGCGTGGCAACTTAGTTTGGCCGCGGATAGTGCCAGGCCTTGTGCATGGTTGCCGGCGGAAGCGCAGATCACGCCGCGCTTAAGCTGCGTTAGCCTCAGACTGGCCATCTTGTTGTAGGTGCCGCGCAATTCGGGGCTGAACACGTTTTGAACACCCTCGCGCTTGAAATAAATTTGGTTTTCAATACGCTGCGATAGCGTTGGTGTCAGTTCAAGCGGAGACTCGACCGTGACATCGTATACGCGGGCAGTGAGAATTTTTTGCAAATAGTCTTTGGTCATGTTGGTGTCAAATTGGCGTGTCGAACGCCACGCCAAACAAGCCGACGAACTGTTCGGCAAAAGGATCAGGCTATAACAAGCAGCTGATTATTAGATCCTTATAAAGGACACCTTTTTAACCGCCACCTGCTTTTCTCGGCCACATTTTAATGTTGCTTTTTGGTATTTGCTGTCAGCACTGTTTCTGCCATCGTTTCAAACTACTTCTTGTTCTTGTAGATGGTCGAATCCGCTATTTTATGGTTACTCAAGACGCTCGCCGTGCCAACGGTTGGCCTGACTTCGGTCTTTTTTATCAGCTTTGTCGTGGACACAATGCTGCCGATGGGTTCCGAGCCGGCAGTGTTTGCCGTCGTCAAGGCCAGCGGCGCACTGTTCTGGCTGTTGATATGCGTGGCAATGCTGGGCAATACGCTGGGTGGCGTAGTCGATTATTGGGTGGGTTACGGCGCAAAGCAAGCCTTTGCGCGCGAACGTGATAGCCGCTGGTTCGGTTGACTGCAACGTTACGGCGCGAAGACCATACTACTTGGCGAGCTGCCGGGCATCGGCGATCTGATCTGCACCTTGGCTTGTTGGCTCAAACTGCCATTCTGGTCGTCTGTCATGATGAATATGGCGATCGGTAAATTTCTACACTACATATTGGCAGTTTGGCGGCTGTTGAATGTGCTCAATGGTTCTTGGCAGCAGGTAGCCGGCTGGCTGGCGTGAGACTACGATCGAGTCAAATGGACCTGACTCGATCGTCAGACCGGGCGCAGCATGGCGAGCGTGTTTAGCAGCATGCACAGCGGCCAGGATCAATTACGCAGCAGGTGCAACATGCCGAAGTACGGATTTCTGGTCGATAGCGATACGTGCATCATGACTTGGCTTCTGGAGGTGGTCTGAATCAGTCTTTGCGCTGACCGTGATCGGTCAGCGTGACAGTGATGTTTTCAACGATTTCTGCAATGATTTGACTGAACATGTTGGTTCCTTGGTTATTTTTTAATAAATCATATTGGGTTTAACTATCTCCCGTGCTCTGGGTCTTGCATCGCACAAATTTGTGCATCTCGCCATCGTGAAATGACTTGATAAGCTAGAATACTAGTTCAGCGGTAGTAAGCCACGCAGCAGCCAAGCAGTCATCACTCCATTAGATTAATGAACGTTCCCGTAAAAAGCCAGGCATTATTATCAGAAGCGCCGCACGGCGCCACTCCTACGCGTTTACGCGAAATTCCCTACAACTATACCTCGTTCTCCGATCGTGAGATCGTGATCCGCCTGCTCGGTGAAGAGTCGTGGTACCTGCTGGACGAACTACGCGGCAAGCGCCAGACCGGCCGCTCCGCTCGCATGCTGTACGAGGTGCTGGGCGATATCTGGGTTGTGCGCCGCAATCCGTATTTGCAAGACGATATGCTGGATAATCCGAAGCGCCGCCAAGCATTGATCGATGCGTTACATCATCGTCTCAGCGAAGTCGACAAGCGCCGCATCGTCACCGATCATGCCGATGGCGACGATTCTGTCAGCGATGAAGAATCCGAGAAGCGCAGCGAGAATGTCGAAAAATTGTTGGCTGCGGCCCGCCAGGCGATTGCCGTTTTCTCTGATGAATTCCGCCACACCTACGGCCTGCGCAAGCGCGCCAACAAGATTCTCGGCCGCTACACCGCCAAGGATAATATCAAGTTCGACAGCCTGTCGCGCGTCTCGCATGTGACCGATGCCACTGACTGGCGCGTGGAATATCCGTTCGTGGTGCTGACCCCGGATAGCGAAGATGAAATGGCCGGCCTGGTCAAGGGCTGTATCGCACTCGGCCTGACTATCATCCCGCGCGGCGGTGGCACCGGCTATACCGGCGGCGCGATTCCACTGACGCCGTTGTCGGCCGTGATCAACACCGAGAAACTGGAGCACTTGGGTGCGGTTGAAATGGCTGTGCTAAAGGGTCTGGATAAAGAATATGCAACGATTTATTCTGGCGCTGGCGTAGTCACCAAGCGCGTTTCCGATGCTGCCGAAGAGGCCGGCTTCGTATTTGCGGTCGATCCGACTTCGGCCGGAGCGTCCTGCGTTGGTGGAAATATCGCCATGAACGCCGGTGGCAAGAAAGCCGTGCTGTGGGGCACCGCTCTGGATAACCTGGCGAGCTGGCGCATGGTTGACCCGAACGGCGACTGGCTCGATGTCACCCGCCTCGATCACAACCTCGGCAAGGTCCACGATACGCCGCTGGCGCGCTTTCAATTGGAGTGGCGTCATCCGGCTGAAAAAGGCCGGCCAAGCGAAAAACCGTTCAAGACCGAAATCCTGGAAATCGTCGGTCGCGTGTTCCGTAAGGAAGGCTTGGGCAAGGATGTTACCGACAAATTTCTGGCGGGTTTACCGGGAATTCAAAAAGAAGGCTGCGACGGTTTGATCACCTCGGGCCGTTGGATTCTGCACAAGATGCCGAAGTACACGCGCACCGTCTGTCTGGAGTTCTTCGGTCAAGCGCGCGAAGCAATTCCGTCAATCGTCGAGATCAAGGATTTTCTCGATGCCGACACCAAAAAGGGTGGAGCGATTCTGGCCGGCCTGGAACATCTAGATGAGCGCTACCTGCGCGCGGTCGGCTACACCACCAGATCGAAGCGCGGCGTGCTGCCGAAGATGGTGCTGTTCGGCGATATCGTCGGCGACGATGAAAGTACGGTAGCGCATGCTGCCTCGGAAGTAGTACGCATAGCGAACAACCGCGTCGGCGAAGGTTTCGTCGCAGTCAGCCCGGAAGCGCGCAAGAAGTTCTGGTTGGATCGCGCCCGTACTGCCGCCATCGCCAAGCACACCAACGCTTTCAAGATCAACGAAGACGTGGTAATTCCGTTGAATCGCATGGGAGAATACACCGATGGCATTGAGCGCATCAATATCGAACTGTCGGCCAAAAACAAGTTGCAGTTGCTGGACCAACTGCGTGCATTCCTGTTCAAGGGCAATCTGACGCTGGGCAAGGGGGACGAAGCCGACGGCGACGATATTCCTGCCGCCGAAGTTCTGGAAGACCGCGTGCACCAGGCCGGGCAACTGCTCGACAAGGTTCAGGCACGCTGGACTTATTTGCTGGCGCATCTGGACATGCCGTTGCGTGACGCCAAGCCGCAGTTGTCGGCACTTGGTCTTGAAAAACTTGATCTAGTGTTCGACCAGCGCCTGTCGGAGCAACCCGATGTGACGGTGTTTGACGTCTTGCAGGACCGCACCATCCGCGTCTCCTGGAAGCAGGAAGTGCGGGCATTGCTGCGCCAGATTTTCAACGGCGCTTTGTTCAAGCTGATCCTCGACGAGTGCAGCGCGATTCACAAGCGTGTACTGCGCGGCCGTGTGTTCGTCGCTTTGCACATGCATGCCGGCGACGGCAATGTCCATACCAATTTGCCAGTCAATTCAGATCACTATGAAATGCTGCAGGATGCGCACGCCGCGGTGGCCCGCATCATGGCGTTGGCGCGTTCGCTCGACGGCGTGATTTCCGGCGAGCACGGCATCGGCATCACCAAGCTGAAATTTTTGACAGAAGACGAAATCAAGGATTTCCGCAGCTATAAGTTGCGTGTCGATCCTGAGGGACACTTTAACAAGGGCAAGCTACTAAATTTGCCGGGTTTCGAAGCCGACTTGAGCAATGCCTATACGCCTTCGTTCGGCCTGATGGGGCACGAATCGCTGATCATGCAGCAGAGTGATATCGGCGCCATCGCCAACAGCGTCAAGGATTGTCTGCGTTGCGGCAAATGCAAGCCGGTGTGCGCTACCCACGTGCCTCGCGCCAACCTGCTATACTCGCCGCGCAATAAGATTCTTGCCACCTCGCTGCTGGTCGAGGCCTTCCTGTATGAAGAGCAGACCCGGCGCGGTATCTCGATCAAGCATTGGGAAGAATTCGAAGATGTGGCAGACCACTGTACAGTTTGCCACAAGTGCGTGACGCCATGCCCGGTCGATATCGATTTCGGCGATGTGTCAATGAACATGCGCAATCTGCTGCGCAAGATGAGCAAGAAATCATTCAATGTCGGCACCAGCGCGGCCATGTTCTTCCTGAATGCGACCGATCCGGATACCATCAATATGACCCGCAAGGTGATGATGGATTGGGGCTTCAAGGCGCAGCGCCTGGGTAACGATATCCTCAAGAAATTCGCCAAGAAACAGACCAAGAAACCGCCGGCGACAGTCGGCAAAGCACCAATCAAAGAGCAGGTGATCCACTTCATTAACAAGAAGATGCCGGGTAATATGCCGAAGAAGACCGCGCGTGCCTTGCTGGATATCGAAGACGACAAGGTCGTTCCGATCATTCGCAATCCGAAGAAGACCACTATCGATACCGAAGCAGTGTTTTACTTCCCGGGTTGCGGTTCCGAACGTTTGTTTTCGCAAGTCGGATTGGCGACGCAAGCCATGCTGTGGGAAGTCGGCGTGCAAACGGTACTGCCGCCTGGCTACCTGTGCTGCGGCTATCCGCAACGCGGTTCCGGCAATTTCGACAAGGCCGAGAAAATTATCACCGATAACCGTGTGCTATTCCATCGTATGGCGAACACGCTGAATTACCTCGATATCAAGACCGTCATCGTTTCCTGTGGTACTTGCTATGATCAGTTGCAGGGCTATCAGTTCGACAAGATATTTCCGAGTTGCCGCATCATAGATATTCACGAATATCTGCTGGAGAAAAACCTGAAACTGGAAGGCGTCAGCGGCACCCGTTACATGTACCACGACCCTTGTCATAGCCCGATGAAACTGCAAGATCCGATGAAGACAGTGAATGGATTGATTACTACCGACAATGGCGTCAAGATCGAGAAGAACGAACGTTGCTGCGGCGAGTCCGGTACTTTTGGTGTGAGCCGGCCGGATGTCTCGACTCAGGTACGTTTCCGTAAGGAAGAAGAGATGAACAAGGGCGCGGATAAGTTGCGCGCCGATGGCTTTGGCGGCGAAATCAAAATTCTAACTTCCTGTCCGTCTTGCCTGCAGGGTTTGTCGCGCTACAACGACGATTCCGGTACCACCGCCGATTACATCGTGGTCGAGATGGCGCGCAATATTCTGGGTGAGAATTGGTTGCCAGATTACGTGGCACGGGCCAACAACGGTGGCATTGAACGGATTCTGCTGTAACCATGGTGGACAATTCGATTGATTGCGAGCTGTGCCATGGCCCCGGTGGCGAGGGTCGTCCACCGTACCTAGAAATACCGCATGGTATTGATCGACGATCCGTTGTATCCGGGATTTTGCCGAGTCATCTGGAACGATCACGTCAAGGAAATGACGGGCTTGCCGCTGCCTGATCGTAGCACGTTGATGGTCGCCGTGTGCAAGGTTGAATCGGTCGTGCGTGTCGTCATGCGGCCGCACAAAAATCAATCTTGCCAGTCTCGTCAAAATGACGCCATACCTGCATTGATATGCGACTCCGCGTTATGCTGACGACGTCCATTTCTCCAGCCCGATCTGGTCCCAGGCGCAACGGTAGCCTTCGTCATTCGCGTTCAGGCAGCGCCAAGCTCTGCTTGGCTGATCGTGCATCCCTCTCCGAGCAGTTTTAATGTCCTATTCAGGTAGTCCTAATGACCAGTTCCAAACAATCAGTGCTACAATCGGTTCCGATCTCGCTCGTAGTACATAAGCAATCGCGTAAGCTGGAAGTCGCGTTCGATGACGGGGCAGTGTTTATGCTGCCGTTTGAGTTGATGCGAGTCTATTCGCTATCGGCTGAGGTTAGAGGCCATGGCCCCGGCCAGGAAGTGTTGCAAACCGGCAAGCGTAAGGTTGATATGAGCGCACTTGAGCCGGTCGGTAATTATGCGGTCAAACCGATTTTTTCCGATGGCCACGTCAGCGGTATTTATAACTGGGCCTATCTGTACACTCTGGGTCGCGACGGAGCCGCCATGTGGGAGGATTACCTGCAACGTCTGGATGCCGCTGGTCACGGTCGTGAAGCCGGTCGCGATTTGTTGATGACCATCAAGAGCGCCGGCAGTCACGGTTGTACCTGAGGCGGCGCATCTATTTTCGCTAATCGGCATTTTCTATGTGTTTCCATTTGGGAAACGGTGTTCACGCTCATCCACATTGCTCAAACTGCACGTCCTCTTAGAACCTGCTTGAAATCTTTTCAACACCTTTTCAATACAACATTAAAGAAGCGAGGAAAGAGAAAGTTGACTAATTGCAGCCTGGTATTGAGCTTAAGCTCA
>JFJP01023936.1_pt1 | contig 42697 bp, 46 predicted proteins | sample 431651 | NCBI WGS metagenome assembly JFJP01 (sample SAMN02602958, study PRJNA72255) | Microbial mat metagenome, whole genome shotgun sequencing project. | biome: fresh water; feature: sink hole; material: water; isolation source: purple microbial (photo- and chemosynthetic) mats found in...
ACCATTAACAGTAGTTGTGTGTATAGAACATCTCTTTAAACTTTGGTAGAGACAAGCTCCCCTGTGTTTAAGGACGGGAATTATAATGGGTAGTTGCTTAGAGGTTGCTTAATGTGTAAGGGAGATTTGGAAAGTTTTTAAAATATTTTATTATATTTTAAAAATCCCATATTTTAGGGATTTCTAATTTTATGATTTTAATAAGCAAGAGTTAATATTCTCAATTATTGAAGTTTTTTTATGATTTTAATTAAAAATTCTGCAGAATTTTTAGCACTTGTTTCCAAAAATGCATCAAAATTAAACCCAGCATCCATATCCGCTGTATCACTAATAGCTCTTAAAATTAAACATGGTACTTCCAAAGCATCACAAACAACTGCGACACTAGCACCTTCCATTTCTAAAGCATCTGCATTAAAAGTTTTTTCTATAAAAGCTTTTCTCATTTCATCGCAAACAAATTGATCACCTGTTGCAATAATCCCCTCTATTATAGAGATATTATTCTCTTTTGCAACTTCCAATGCAATCTCTTTTAATTTTTTATCCGTATTAACATAGACATTTCCACCTGGAACATATCCATATGGATGACCAAATGCTGTAATATCTAAATCGTGTTGTGAAAGTTGGTTTGCTACAATTAAGTCACCAATTTTTAATTTTGGATTTATACCGCCTGCAACTCCACTAAATAACAGTGCATCACAAGCAAATTTTTGAATCATTGTTGAAGCTGTTAAAGTTGAAAATACTTTTCCAATTTTACTGTATGCAATTACTACATCAAGTTCACCAAATTTTGCTTCATAATATTTATTATTTGCATACTCAACAACATTTATATCTGTAAAATATTCTAATAAAGGGGTAATTTCTTCTTCCATTGCACCCATAATTGCTAATCTAGTCATTTAAAACTTCTAAAACTTCTTCTAAGGTTTTTATATCGCTAACATTATATGTTGGGACACTTACCCCTTTTTTATTCAAACCTTTTAATACATTTCCATTCCCAAACTCTATAAACATATCAACTTTATCCATTGTTTCTTGAATTGATTGCTTATATAATACTGGCATTATCAATTGACTTGACAATAATGAAACCGCTTCATCTTTTGTATTATATGGTTTTGTTGTTACATTTGATATTACTGGAACTTCAAAAGTATCATTCATTTTTTCTAAATATGGTACAAGTTTTGCAATTGCTGATTCTAAAATTGGACAATGGCTAGCAACACTCATTGGTAAAACTATCGCTCTTTTGGCACCTGCTTCTTTAAATGTATCTACAAGAGATTCTAGGTCACTTTTGCTACCAGCTAATACAACCTGTCCATCACTATTATAATTTGCAGCCCAAACTTTTTTTCCTTTCTCTCTCTCTTGCGCACATAAAGCCTCAACTGCATCGTCTTCCATGCCCAAAAGCGCCATCATTCCAGCACCTATTCCATCACAAGCTTCACTCATAAACTCACCTCTTTTGTGTGTAAGTTCAATAGCATCAAGAAAGTCAATACCGCCCGCAGCACATATGGCTGAAATTTCCCCAAGAGAATGTCCCAATACAAATTCAGGTTTAATATCTATTTTTGATTTAAAAATTTCAAATGCTATCATGCTCACAAGTAAAATTGCTGGTTGTGTAAATTGTGTTTTATTTATCTCATCATTTTCTTCAAACATCAATTTTTCAAAATCGACATCTATTTTGTTACTAGCTTGTTTGATTAATGATTTTGCCAATTCGCTATTTGTATAAAAATCTTTACCCATTCCAACAGACTGACTTCCTTGACCTGGAAATATAAAACCTACTTTTTTCATTTATTACCTTTTATTTAAATTATTTTCTCTTATTTCTACCATTAAAATTAGAAAAACTCCTATTTCAAATTGAAACAGGAGTTTTAAATCTATAAATATTTGTAAAAATTAACTATTTTTGCAACCATGACCGTCATGCCCACCACAACATTCATGCTCTTCGCCGTGCTTTTCACCCTCACAACACTCAACTTCTTTATGGCTATGAGAATGTGACCCGCATGATCCTCCACCACAACAACCACCGCTAGACATTCCGCCGACTATTCCAGTAGCAAGCTCTTCATCAGTTGCAACCCTAGTTCCCATAACAGTAATTGTAAATACTAGTGTTTTTCCTGCTAAAGGGTGGTTGTAATCTATTGTAACCTCCTCATCATCAAATGATTTAACAACCACTTGTACAGTCTGACCATCATCGCCACTACCATAAAGAACCATGCCATTATGTAATTCAATTCCAGCAAATTGCTCTTTGGGTAATGATTGAACAGCCTCATCATTGTACTCTCCATATGCTTCTGCTGGACTTACTGTAATTTCGTGAATTTTATTTGTTTCCAACCCTATCATTTGGGTTTCAAGACCTGGAATAATATGCCCCATTCCCATAATGAATTCTAGAGGATCATTTCCAACATTACTATCAATTACCTCTTTAGTTTCTGCATCAATCAACTGATACTCCATAGCAACTACATCATTTAACTTAATCATTTATTTTTCCTTTTTTTTAGTTTTTATCTTTTTGGAAGCTTCTTTTGCCTCATCTGTATCTGGATATATATCTATAATTGTTGTATAAAAATTCATCGCATTATCTTTTTCATTTAAGCTATCAAAACATAAGGCACTATGTAAAAGTAAGGTAGGAATATAGGGTGCTTTATCATCAGAAATCATACTTTGCTTATAAAATTGTATAGCCTCCTTGTATAGTCTTTTATTAAATTTGATCTCGCCCAAATAAAAATTAGTTTCTGCAACTTTATACTTTTGCTCCAAAAGATTTTCTAGTACAGGTAAGGCTTTTGTAAAATACCTAGTCTTAACTAACTCAATTGCTTTATCATGCGATTCTTTGTTTTGAGTTTTTTTATCAGTTTCCTTACCTAGACTATCAGAAGAACTTTTTTCATTTTTTTCTAACTTTTCAATCTTCTCAGACTTATCAATTTTTGAAATTTTTTCTACTTTTTCAACTGCTTTTGACACAGCTAGCTGGCTTACTTTATTGTTTGACTTATTAACAAAAGAAACAAGTTCGTCAAACTCTGATTTTTTAATGTAATCAGAATTAATCTTATTCATGATAGCTACAAGTTTAATATTTGATTCTTCCAAGATTTTATTATTTTGTTTTTGTGCCAAAATAAATGCGTCAAGTTTTTTGTCCAAAAGTTCCAATTTACTAATTGCTGAATCTACCCTATTTGATACAATAATATTTTGCTCTTCAATTTTTGCTTCATTATTTTTAACATTTAGTTTAGTATTGTTATATTTTTTACTATCAGATTCTATAATTGTTCCAATACCCTCTATCTTTTGAAACAACTCATCTTGTTTAAAATTTAAAGCATCAATTTTTATCGATAATGAGTTTATTTTTTCACTTTGAGAAGATGATAAAGAATCAACTTTGGATGATAAAGTATTTATTTTATCATTATTTGCAACAGACATTTTTTCCGCCTTAGTTAAGCCATATGGAGTTTTATTGTCTGTGTTTCCTGCATCAAATACTGAAACCTCTTGTCCATTTAAAGCCAAAACAAAAAGAGAAGCTACCAGTGAATATTTCATATTTCGTTTCATAATTAAGGTACCAAATAATGATCTACGCGTCGGTTTTTAGCCCAACACTCAGCCGTTTGTTCTTTGCAAATTGGGTTACTTTCACCATAGCTTAAAGTTACAATTCTATCAGAAGAAATGCCTCTATTTATTAAGTCGTTTTTAACAACGCTTGTTCTTTTTAAACTTAATGCGTAATTGTATTCGTCTGTTCCCCACTCATCACAATTGCCCTCTAGTTTAATTTTAAAACTACTATCTTTTTTGGATACATTGTTGATTTTAAATGAATTGTCTGCTGAAATTTGTAAATTTTCTTCAGTTAGTGTAAACATATCAAAATCAAAATGGATTGATTTTAAAACTACATCTTCACCATTGATTTTACTTGTTGTTGTGTTGTATAAGTTATCCACAACCTTACTGTTTTGATTCTGTCCATCTGTAATTGTGGAAACAATATTGTCACCCATTTCGTCATGATCAGATTTTGGCGTTTTTGTATCATTAAAACTACCAATTAAATTATCTTTTTCATTAAAAATTTGTTGTTTAGCAGGATCATTTTTAAATGCTACCACCTCTTTTTTTGTCGAGCAACCACTAATCACAAATGATGCAGAGATTACAAGAAATATATTCACCCATTTTAAACCCATATCTACTCCTTTAATTTATAATTGTACAATACAAAACTTAAGTTTTATAGCCACTCTACCAATCCAGCGATTGTAATTTACCACTTTTTAGAGGGAACAGAAAACTCTTATTGTAATTTAATCTGATAACCCCAAGCGAACTATTTCCTTTGATATTTTTCAAAAATAACAAAGATTCTCCGTCTGATGAAAATTTAGGAAATTGATTTATACCTTGTGTTGTCAACTTCTTCAATGAATCATTCTGAGTTGATATAAGATATAAATTAAATTCATTTCCACTATCTCGTCCAGAATAAACAATAGAATTATTAAATGTACTAACTTGACTATTATTATTTCCTTGAAAAACAAGTCTTTCAATATTTCCATCCTCAATATTAATTGAAAAAATATTTGGTTTACCAAGTCTATCCGAAACAAACACAATAGATTTTTCCGAAGACAAAAAATTTGCCCCTACATCAATTCCAGAATATTTTGTAATTCTTGTTGATTTTTTAGTATTTAAATCGTATAAATATATATCTGGCTGCCCATCCGGAGCCATTGTTAAAAGCAATTTTGTGCCATCTTTACTAACATCAGAACATACCATCATCCCATCAGACTTAATAATCTTTTCGGATGTTTTACCATATAAGTCTTGCTTAATCAAAGTTGGATAAAGGCTGTCATAAGTAGTATAGTAAAAACTTTTTTGTGAATTATTAGCCCATTTTGGGAAAATATTTAATCCGCCAGATACCACAACTTTTTGATAAGACAGTGTGTAATCAGCAACTATAATTTCACTCTTTTTTGAATTTACATATTTTGAAAATATAATAAATCTATCCATCCAATCAATCGATGGAGCATTAAGATCTTTATTAATACCAATTGCCATCCTATGAGCCAAAAATGGGTATCTTTGAATATCCGATACAGAATATGTCACCTTCTTTTTTGATGTTTTTGTATTAATATCATTAAGAATAACCTCTACAACTAAGCTATTGGTTGTTGCCTTTTTAATTTCAAAGAAGATTACAATATCATTATTTTTAAAATTGTTTGATTCAAAATCAATCTTAGTGTCTATATTTTGATGTTTAATGTCATTCGATTCGATATTAAAATGCCCACTAACTGTAAGGTCATTTTCAAAAACTTGCTTAATCTTCTCACTCAAAACATTATCTACACTATTTTCAGTTGGAACAATGATTGTTTTTGGGATTACATTACTTTTTCTTACAATATCAATCTCTGCATCAACTGCGCCGAGGGAATTAATAAGCAACAATACCAATAATAATACTTTCAACATCTGAACTCCTTTTATATAATTATTCTTTATTGGGCATAAAATTAATTTTAATCGTTTTAGTTAATTTATCTGGGGGGATTGGATAAATTTCAGCTGTTTGATTTTTTAAAAATTGCCTTATTGCTTCATCAACTTTTACATTTCCTGAAACATTTAGCATGCTAAAAGTAAAATTGCCTACACTATTAATTGTAACATTTGCGGAGACGAAATACTTTATATCTGTTGAGAACGGGTGATGATACCATCTTGTTAATATCATTTTATTTATTTTTGCATAATACGAATCAAAATTTCCTTGGGCTTGACTGCTCTTATTTGAAGTATCACTAATAGAAGGTGATTTAAAATCAACAAGCTTAGAAATTGCGAATTCCCCTGAAGACTTTTCTTTGATTAATTTTGATTCAAATCTTTCATTAGGTTGCATTGATTGCGGAATATTTTCATTTGTAGTTTGCTTATCATTATTTTTTAAAGTATTGCCACTAATTTTTGAAAATAAATTTTTAACAGCATCTTTATTAATCTCTTTTAGTTCAGAAATTTGTTCTTTTGTAACTTGCTCTGGCGTAATATTTTGCTCATTATTGCTATTAGAACTTTTTTCCTCAGCTTCAATTCGCTGATCAAGATCAATAACAATTTCGCTTTTTATTTTTTGCGGTTCATTTTGAGTGTCATATGAGATATAAAAAAATACACCAAGCACAATCATTAAGTAGGTTGCTATTGATACTACAATAGAGACTAAAAATATAAATCTAGACTCCATCTGTAATTAATGAAACCTTGTAAAAACCAGCATCTTTTATAACCTTTAGTGTATTCATAACATCATTATAAAGCAAATTTTTATCGGCACGAATTTGTATCTGCGTCTCTTTATTTGTATTTCCCATAAGTGATTTAAAACTATTCTGAAATACAATAAAGCTGTATTGCTTACCTTCAAAATCAACAATTTTATCGTTTCTGATAGAAATTTTAATATTTTGTATATTTGAAATTTCTGTTTTGGCACTACCATTTGGTAATTTTAAATTCTCTTCATATTCCATTGTTGGAGCTGTTATCATAAGGATAGCCAATAAAACCAACATTACATCAACAAGTGGTGTAATGTTTAATTCTGGCTTTTGATTAAAATCATACAATTTTAGCTCCTAGCTAAAACAATATTTATTTGGGACTTAACATAAGTATTTAATATGTAAATCTTTCGGTTAAGAATTTGATGAAAGGTATACGCCAATATTGCAACCAATATTCCAGCTGCAGTAGCAACGAGTGCTTCACTTATTAGTGGAGCTATTAAACTGAAACTAACTTTATCAACATTTTTAAAACTTGAAAATGACTCTAAAATACCTACAACGGTTCCAAAAAGTCCAATAAATGGAGCCGTTGAAGCTATTATAGACTGCCATGAAAGCCCAGAGCTAGCATCTCTGATAACTGATATTTCGTAAACATCCAGCATCTCGCTTGTACTATCTTTCAATTCTATATATGTACCTAGTGTTGATAATGGGTTAATTTTAGAATTATTTTTCATTAAAGAAGAAAGAGAATGAAATTCTTTTTTTATTGAGTCATTAAGGGATAATAATTTATATGTAAAAATCCATAAACTTAACATAAAATATAGAGACAATAGAGCTAAAACTAATAAAGTAATAGCCGAACTGTGCTCTAAATATTTTGAAGCTATTTCAAGCATATAACTACTTAAAAGATGCTATTTTAGCTTCAACTGCAGCCATAGATACAGAAGCATCTTGAACAGAATTAACTAAATTTTTCGCTTCTTCTATTTTATCAGCCAAACCAGATGTGTCGTTTGAATTTAATGATACTGCACCATCAACTAAAACATCTACACTTGTTTCACTAATTTTTGCATAACCCCAATTGATAGCTATTGCATCAGTTGTATCATCAAGATTTAAAATCTCAATAACACCAACAGTTAATGGCGAAACCAACAATGAGTGATTTGGTAAAACACCAAATTCACCATCTTTACCAGGTAACACTACAGATTTAACTTCATTTGAAACTATCTCACCTGTTGGTGTTACAATTGATAATCTAATTGTATTATCCATTTTTTACCTTTTAGCTTATTTTCCAGCTTGTGATTTTGCGATAGCTTCGTCAATCCCACCAACCATATAGAATGAATTTTCAGACATATGATCATAAGTACCGTTAAGTATCCCTTTAAATCCAGCGATTGTATCTGCTAATTCAACATATTTTCCAGGACTTCCAGTAAATACTTCAGCAACAAAGAATGGTTGTGATAAGAATTTTTCGACTTTTCTTGCTCTTTCAACAACTAATTTATCTGCTTCACTTAATTCATCCATACCAAGAATTGCAATTATATCTTGTAAATCTTTGTATTTTTGCAATAATGATTGAACCCCTCTTGCAACATCATAATGCTCAGTTCCAAGCACATCTGCACTCAAAATTCTTGAAGTTGAATCTAGTGGATCAACAGCTGGATAGATACCTTTTTCAGCAATTTTTCTGTTAAGTACAGTAGTTGCATCAAGATGAGCAAAAACTGAAGCTGGAGCTGGATCTGTTAAGTCATCCGCTGGTACATAAACAGCTTGTACTGAAGTAATTGAACCTTTTTTAGTTGTCGTAATTCTCTCTTGCAACGCACCCATCTCTCTTGCTAACGTTGGTTGATACCCAACTGCAGATGGAATTCTTCCAAGAAGAGCAGACATCTCAGAACCTGATTGCGCAAATCTAAAAATGTTGTCAATAAACATCAACACATCAAGACCTTTTACATCTCTAAAATATTCAGCCATTGTTAAACCTGTTAAAGCAATTCTATTTCTTGCTCCTGGTGGCTCACTCATTTGACCATAGCACAGTGCAACTTTATCAAGTACATTTGACTCTTTCATCTCATGATAAAGGTCATTTCCTTCCCTTGTTCGCTCTCCTACACCTGCAAAAACAGAATATCCGTCATGTTTAAATGCAACATTGTGGATAAGCTCCATAATGATAACTGTTTTACCAACACCAGCACCACCAAATAGTCCGATTTTTCCACCTTTTGCATATGGAGCAAGAAGGTCTACTACTTTAATACCTGTTTCAAACATCTCTGTTGAAGTTGATTGCTCTTCAAATGCTGGGGCATCTCTATGAATTGACCATCTTTCAACACTTGCAGGAACTTGTTCGCCATCATCAACAGGCTCACCAATTACATTAAAAATTCTTCCTAACACTTCTTCACCAACTGGAACTTTTATTGGCTCTCCAGTTGCTTGACATCTTTGACCTCTCACTAAACCTTCAGTCATATCCATTGCTATTGTTCTAACTCTTCCATCACCAATATGTGCTGCAACTTCCAATACCAATCTCTCTTTAGTTCCCAGAACTTCAATTGCATCGTTGATTGCTGGCAAATAACCATCAAATTCAACATCAACAACTGGTCCCATTATTTGAATAATTTTACCTTCCATACGTACCTTTCCTTTCTAATTTATTATTTAAGCGCTTCAACACCTGAAATGATTTCAATCAATTCAGTTGTAATTGCGGCTTGTCTTGCTTTATTAAATTGCACCGTTAAATCATTAACTCTTTGTTTAGCATTATTGGTAGCATTATCCATAGCCTGCATTCTAGCACTATGCTCTGCTGATAATGAATCAATAAGCGAATAAAACATATTGAATTCAACATATTTTTTTACTAATTCATCTAAAACATCTTGTTCATCATCTTCAGGTTCAATTTCAATCATAGAATCACTAGCTTTAATAGTTTCACAATGTATATCAATTGGTAATAATGTCTTAACTTTCAATTCTTGTGTTAGCATATTTTTAAAACCATTATAAACTAAAACAACTTTATCAGTTTGCTCATCTATAAAATCTTCAAATACAGCAGATACAAAATGACTAGCTTTTTCATAAGTAGGAGCAGATGAAACACCAATTTCTTTTTGTAACATCTCTACATTTTGAAAATTAAAATAATCTATACCTTTTCTACCAACAGCTCTTAAATTAACCTTAACACCACTTTGTGAATAGTCTTTAATAAGATTTCTAACCTCTCTGATTGTAGCCATATTAAACCCACCACAAAGTCCTTTGTCAGCAGTAACAAAAATAATATCAACAACTTTAACATCACTGTGTGTATTAAATGATCTACCCAAATCAAGATTATCATCTTTCATTTTATTTAAATTCGATGCAATTTCACTCAATACTTCATTTATTTTACCAGCATAACTTTTTGCTTGTTGTGCCAACTGTTGAGTTCGTCTTAATTTAGCAGAAGAAACAAGTTTCATAGCCTTTGTTGTCTTCTGTGTATTTTTAACACTTTTAATTTGTCTCGAAATATCTTTTAAGTTAGCCATGGCTATTATCCTTATTTTGCACTAAAAATAGTTTTAAATTCTTTAATAGCAGCTTCTAGTTGCTCTTTAATTTCATTATCTATTGATTTTTTAGCTTCTAAGCCAGATAAAATATTTGAATATTTTTGCTCAATAAATGGATGGAATTCATTTTCAAATCTTACAACATCTTTTGGATCAATATCATCTAGGAATCCATTAACACCAGCATAAATTATTGTAACTTGTTTTTCAATAACAAGTGGTTTATTAACACCTTGTTTTAAGATCTCAACCATTCTTTGTCCTCTTTCAAGTTGAGCTCTTGTTGATGCATCCAAATCTGAAGCAAATTGTGCAAATGCAGCAAGTTCTCTAAATTGTGCAAGATCTAATTTTAATGTTCCTGCAACTTGTTTAGTTGCTTTAATTTGTGCAGCACCACCAACTCTTGATACAGATAATCCAACATTAATTGCAGGTCTAATACCAGAATTAAACAGATCCGTTTCAAGGAATATTTGTCCATCAGTAATTGAAATAACATTTGTTGGAATATATGCAGCCACATCTCCAGCTTGAGTCTCAATGATTGGTAGTGCAGTCATAGATCCAGCACCATTTTCATCATTTAACTTAGCAGCTCTTTCAAGTAATCTTGAGTGTAGATAAAATACATCTCCTGGATATGCTTCTCTACCTGGAGGTCTTCTTAACAACAGCGACATCTCTCTGTATGCAACTGCGTGTTTTGATAAATCGTCATATATAATTAAACAATGTTGTCCATTATCTCTGAAATATTCACCCATGGTTACACCAGTATATGGAGCAAGGAATTGTAATGCTGAAGCCTCTGATGCTCCTGCATTTACAATTGTTGTGTATTCCATTGCACCAGCTTCTTCTAATGCACCTACTACATTTGCAACGCTTGAAGCTTTTTGACCAATAGCAACATAAATACATTTTACATTTTGCCCTCTTTGGTTAATAATAGCATCAAGTGCAACAGTTGTTTTTCCAGTTTGTCTATCACCGATGATAAGCTCTCTTTGACCTCTTCCAATTGGAACAAGTGCATCAATAGCTTTAATTCCGGTTACAAGTGGCTCATGTACTGATTTTCTAGCCATAATTCCTGGTGCTTTTTCTTCAACAAATCTTTTCTCATTAGATTCAATTGGACCTTTACCGTCAATTGGTTCACCTAAAGCATTTACAACTCTACCTGAAATATTTGGTCCAACTGGAACTTCCAATAAAACACCAAGTCTTTTGCATGAAGAACCTTCTCTAAGACCAGCACTTGAACCTAAAATAACAATACCAACTGAAGTTTCTTCTAAGTTAGAAGCAATCCCTTTGGCACCATTTTCAAATTCAACAATTTCACCAGCCATTACATTTTTAATTCCGTAAACTTTTGCTATTCCGTCTGCGAAAGATATAATCTTTCCAGTTTCGTTTATATCAACATTTAATTCAAAATTATCAATTCTTTCTTTGATAATTGAACTAATCTCATCTGCTTGAATTTTAGTACTCATTCATAATCTCCTTTTTTTCTAAACTGCTTTTAAAATATATTCAATCATTTGAGATTTGAATTTATTTTTTTCAAAACCAATCTCAACACCTAAACCATCAATTTCAACTTTTATACCGTCATAACCAGAAACTTCATTACTTAGATATAAATTAACACCAAATTTATTAGAAAATTTTGCCTGTAAATCAGAAACATACTCACTAGTCAACGGAACATTTGAATGGATAACACCTTTATATTGGTTAGTTAAAACCGAATACTCTTTGTTTAATTCCTCAGCGATAGAAGGTATAATTAATAATTTTCTATTTTTACCAAGTAAAATTAATAAATTATTCACCAAATAATCATTATTTCCAACAAAAGATAATAAAAGATCAACTTTATTATATGTAGTAACATCAATTGAATTAATAATATCTAGAAATTTATCGCTTGAATACGCTGATGCTATAAATTGTAATTGTTCATTGATAATCTTTATATGATTTAATTCTCTATCTTTAACCAATGCTTTAACATATCTTTTAGCTATTAAATTACTCATTTATGCAACCTTTTTTAAGATAATGTTTTGAAGATTATCTCTGCTAATCGATATATTTTCATCACTAAACAATTGAGTTAGAACTTCTTTAGTTACATCTTTTTTAGCTTTTTTTGTCTCTAAATCAATTTTATCATTAAAACTTTTTGTAAGAATATTAATCTCATTATCAAAAGAAAGTTCCAACTTATTTTGAATAGAAATTGTATCTGCAACAGCATCTTTCACTAGATTAGCTGCAATAATTTTAGCATTTTCTAGTTCTGCTTTTGCCGCTTCTATTTTTTTATTTGATTCTTCAAGTTTGAGTTGCACTTCATCTAATTGATTTTGTATCGACTTAGTTCTTCCGCTAAAAAAATCTTTGATTTTGTCTGCTAATAAATAATAAACTATAGCAACAAAAATAAAGAAATTAACTGTTCTAGGTACAATATCTGTTTGAATATCTTCTCCAGCCATAGACACCACTGGTATCAAAATAGCAAAAATAAATAACCATCTTTTTTTCATATTCACCACCTATATTGAGCTAAGCTTAGCTGATAATTTTTCTTGGAACTGAGGCATACTTTCAAGCAAAGAACTCTTTAATGAGTTTTTTTGAAAATGCAAATCTTCCACGAAAGAAATATATTTTGAATCTAATTCATTTCTAAAACTAACTATTTTAGATTCACCCAAAGCTTTTGCTTCAGCATAAGCATTTTCACGAATAGAAGAAGCTTCTTGTTTAGCTTTTGCAATAATACTTTGACTCTCTTTTGCCAAACCATCAATTTCATCTGCATTATTTCTAACAGATTCTAAGTCTTTTTTAATAGACTCATCTCTATCTTCAATATGTTTGAATAGTGGTTGGTAAAGGCTTCTGTTTAGTTGAAATAATACAACCAAGAATATTATTGCGGAGCTAATTAATAATATTGGACTTATGTCTAACATCTATCTCTCCATAACATTTTTTTACAGTTTAGAAATCCAATTTATACAAACAAATTGGACAAACCTTTGATATTGTATCAAATATTACTTATATGTTTAATTAATTCTACAAATCTTTTTGAAAATAATTCAATATTTTTTCAATATCTTCATCAGAATTTATACTTATTTTAATATTATTTTTGTTTATTTTTATTATAAGTTTATCTCTAGTAAATCTATCGACTAAAGAATCAAATCTACTCAAATTAAATTTTTGTACTACAAGATTTGTTTTTTCACTTGGAATAGTTTCCACATTTCTGTCTTTTATATTTTTCACCAAAGCTTCTGCTTCACGAACGCTTAATCTTTGACCGACAATCGAATCTGAAACAAATTTCTGCTCATCTTCTTTTAATCCAACAATTAATTTTGCATGTCCATGAGAAATTTTATTTGCAGAGATTAATTGCTGAACATACACACTTAGTGTCAAAAGCCTTAGTGTGTTAGTTATTGAGCTTCTACTTTTAAAAACCATATTTGACAACTCTTCATGAGTAATATTGTACTCATTAATTAAACCAGCATAAGAATAGGCAATCTCAAGAATATTCAAATCATCTCGTTGTATATTTTCAATTAGTGCATATTCTCTTAATTTTTTCTCGTCAATATCAACAATAATTGCTTTAACGGTTTTAAGATTTGCTAATTTTGAAGCTCTAAATCTTCTTTCACCTGCAATTAAAATGAATTTATTTTCTTTTCTTATTACAACTACTGGTTGCAACAAACCATGAGTTACAATTGATCTAGAAAGTTCTTCAAGTTTTTCTTCATCAAATATTTTTCTTGGCTGATAAGGATTCGGCTCAATTCTACTTAATTCAATCTCTTGAACCATATTTTTTTTGTCAATATTATTTTCATAAGCCGCTTCAACTTCACCTAAAATTTCACTCAAACCTCTACCTAGTGCCATTACTCTATCCTAAAATTGATTTTGCAAGATTTTCATATGCCTGTGTTCCAATCGCTGTTGGATCATAAAGCATAATTGGCTTTCCAAAACTTGGACTTTCGGCTAACTTTATATTTCTTGGAATTACAACATAAGAATCGTTTGATAGCTTAAAAAGTTTACTCTCAAAATGTTTTGCAAGATCTGCAAAAACTTGTTTCGCTAAATTATTCTGAGCGCTATACATTGTTGGCAAAAAACCTTTAATTTCAAGTTGGCGATTGATTGTTTGTTTAACTAACTTAATTGTATTTAAAAGTTGAGCCAAACCCTCTAAAGCAAAAAATTCACATTGAATTGGGATAATGACAGAATTTGCTGCACTTAACGTATTGATTGTGATTGGTCCTAATGCTGGTGGAGAATCTATTAAAATGTAATCATAATTATCTTTAATTACATCAATACTGCGCTTTAAAACAAGCTCTCTATCTTTGTGATTTTTATAAAATTCTTTTTCAATGCCAACAAGTCCAATATTTGAAGGAGCTAATTTTAAAGTATCTATTTCAGTATCAAGAATAATATCTTCTAATGTTTTAGTCCCCAACATCACATGGTAGATATTATACTCATAAGTATCCCTTCTAAAACCAAGTGATGTAGTTGCATTAGCTTGTGGATCAGCGTCAATTAATAATACTTTTTTACCCTCTAATGCCAAAGCTGCACTTAAATTAACAGCTGTTGTTGTTTTACCAACTCCACCTTTTTGATTTGCTATTGCTATTACTTCTGTCATCTTGAACTATACACCTTTTTATTATTAATCATAAGAGAACCATCATCTAATAAAGTAGCATCAGATAGGGAAACTTTTTCTTGATTTATTGTTGTTTTAAAATTTTTACTTATCGGGAATTCTAGCTGAAACTTACTAAATATACTCTTCCAAAGTGGTTTCATTTCTATACTAGAAAAATAATCTCGCAGTAAAATATTATTATCAATTTTCACATCTAGCTTCCCATATTCAGGTGAAATTTCAATCAAATTCAAGCCTATTCCACAAAATAGTAAATCTTTCTTTATAGTAGTAATTGTTCCACCAATTTTTTTATTGTCAATATAAAAATCATTTGGCCACTTAAGCCAAACATTGGAACCATAAGACTTCAAAATCTCTTTTAATAAAAAACTAAAGTAAACAGAAGCTGATTCCAATTTTAAATCAAAAGGGAGTGTATCTTTTGAAATTACAAATGAAAAATAGAGATTTCCGCTTACCCCATCCCATGAATTATCCCTACTTCCGATTCCATTGGTTTGATTTGAAGTAGCAACAGCTAATGTTGATCGAAACCCATTTTTCAATATATAATCGATTAAAAATTTATGTGTAGAGTCAACTTCATCTAAAACAATAATATCCATAATTTAGTTTAAGATATCACCAATATTTAATCTTGCGCCTCTAATATATTCAATAACATTTAATGTTTTCTTTGATGGAGCCTGAACTTCATAAATTGCCAAACAACCAACAGCACAGCCAACAACTATGCAATCGCCTTTTATTTTTATAATTTCCCCAGACCTATAAGTTTTTCGCTCATTTTCAACCAAACATGATTTAATTTTAAGCCCAGATTCCAAATAAATCCCTGGCCAAACTTTATATCCTTTGTATTTTTGATAGATAATATTTGCATTATCAAAACAAACCAATCCCTCATCTTTAATAATTTTATGACAATAACTCACTTGGGTTTGATTTTGTTTTTTTGGTGCTATTTGTTCGTATTGCTCCAATACTTCAATAGTTAATTTCGCAGCTAATTTCGCAAGATAATTAAATAAATCCTCAACAAACATAACAGGAGTTATTTCCATGTATTTGTAACCCAAAATATCTCCACTATCAAGTCCAGCTTCCATCATCATAGCAGTAACGCCTGCGAACTTATCATTATTTAAAAGTGACTGTTGAATAGGACTTGCCCCTCTATATTGTGGCAAAAGTGAAGCGTGAAGATTGATACAAGGTGCAATATCTAAAATATTTTGAGGTAAAATTTGACCATAAGCTGCAACAATAATAAAATCAGGATTATAAGATTTTATAGTCTCAAAAACACCAGCTTCCCTTAATGAATTTGGTTGATATATTGTAGAAGTAAAATTATTATTTATCGCGAACTCTTTAATATGAGGCATTGTTAAAACTTGATTTCGTCCTACTTTTTTGTCTGGTTGTGTAAAAATAGCAACGATGTTATAACTACTGCTTAATAACTCTTTTAAAATAATCGTTGCATACTCTGGTGTACCCATAAAAATAATTTTTTTTTCAATATTATTTTCCAAATAATGTTCCTTTAGTGTGTATTCCATCAATCAAAAAACTTCTCGCATCACTCAAATCAAATCCACTTGCTAAAAACATCTTTTTATTAACTTCTAATAAAATAGAAGCTGCTTTTAATTTTGTAACAATACCGCCAGTTGCAAATTCATTATTTGCACTATGTTCCGCTTCAAGTTCATCTTGAGAAATATTAGAAATATTTTTTTGCAATAATGCCTTAGGGTTAGTTTTTGGATTATCATCATAATATCCATCTATATCTGTCAAAATAACAAGTAACTCATTTCCAAAATGTTTTGTTACATGAGCAGATAATTGATCATTATCACCAAAAACAAGCTCTTCGATAGCTGTAACATCATTTTCATTAATAATTGGAACCACATTATTTCTTAATAGTTCAAAAATAGCGTCTTTTGCATGATTCAATCTAGTATCGTCACTAAATAAACTCGCCTCAATTAAAACTTGGGACGACAAGATATTATGAACTTCAAAATGTTTTCTATAAGTTTCCATTAAAAGTGGTTGTCCAATAGAGGCCAATGCTTGTTTTTTAGCAACTATTTTTTTATCTAACTTTAAAAGTGTGTATCCAGAAGCAACTGCCCCAGAACTAACCAATATCACATGGTAAATTTTTTGAAGCTCAGCTATAAAATCAACCAAATTTTTTAATCTATCGAGCGCTAAATTTCCATTTTCGCTCAACACGGCACTTCCAACTTTAAGTACAATTATTTTCTTCATAAGACCAACTTTTACGATTATTTGTTTAACTTTATTAAATCATATAGTACATATTTTAAGCTATCAATATTTTTATGGGTAGCTGATGATATTGGAAGTATAAAAAATGGAAGTTCCATACTTAATTTACTATATGTCAAATCTTGTATAAAAAATGATTGTTCTTTAGCAAAACCATAATTGTTTAGCGTAGAATTTTCTAATGATATACCCTTAATAAATTCTTCAATTTTTTCATTTAATTCATCAGGATCAATTGCATCTGTTTTTGTAAGCGCTATTGCATATTTTCTTTTTCCAAGTTCAGATGAAAATTTATTTATCTCCTCTTTTAAAACTCTGTACTGAGCTATCATATCTCTATAATTTGCCATATCAATCATATATAGTAAAGTATCAGTTCTTTCAATATGTCTTAAAAATTCCAATCCAAGACCTCTTCCATCACTTGCACCATCAATAATTCCAGGAATATCAGCCATCACAAATGAGTTGTATTCACCAACCTCTACAACTCCAAGTTTGGGTGTAAGTGTTGTAAATTCATAGTTTGCAATCTGCGGTGTCGCGTTTGAACAAACCGAAATAAGTGTTGATTTTCCAACATTTGGATAACCAACAAGACCAACATCTGCAATTAATTTTAATTCCAATCTAATAGTTTTTTCAACGCCAGCAAGTCCTGGTTGACAATATGTAGGGGCTTGATTCCGTGAGTTTCTAAAGTGAAAATTGCCCATTCCACCTTTTCCACCCTCCAGAAGTGTTGTTTTTTCACCTTCATGCAATAAATCAAGCAACAACTCCCCTGTCTCATCATCAAAAACTTGCGTTCCAGGTGGCACTCTTAAAATTAAATGCTCCCCTGTTTTTCCAGTCATTCGACTACCCATACCTGGTTGTCCATTTGCTGCTCTTACTGAATTTCTCCCTTTGTACCAAGATAGTGTATCGGTGTTGTTATCTACTTCAAAAAAGACATCTCCACCTTTTCCTCCATCTCCACCATCTGGTCCACCATTAACAACACCTTTTTCAGATCTAAAAGATGAGCAACCTCGCCCACCTTTGCCAGAACCTATGACTATTTTTACTTTATCTATAAACATTTTTTACCTTTTTCTTTTTGCCATAAAAAAAGGGTACCACAGCCAAGCCATAGCACCCTTTGTTTATTTGAAAGTCTTCAATTATGCAGCGTAAACTGAAACTTTTTTTCTCTTTTTGTCTTTAATTTCAAATTTAACTACACCGTCAATTAATGCATAAATAGTATGATCTTTACCGATACCTACATTAGAACCAACATGAACTTTTGTCCCTCTTTGTCTAATTATGATATTTCCTGCTCTTACTACTTGTCCGCCAAATTTCTTAACACCTAATCGTCTTCCTGCTGAGTCTCTATTATTCTGAGTACTTCCCTGACCTTTCTTGTGAGCCATCTATTTCTCCTTAAGCAGCTATGTTAGTAATTCTTACTTGTGTGAAGCTTCTTCTGAAACCTCTTTTAAGCTTACTATCTTTTCTTCTTCTTTTTTTGAAGCTGATAACTTTTTTATCTCTACCTTCAACAATAACTTCAGCCGTAACGATAGAATTCGCAACATCTGCACCAACTTTAAGTGCAGCTCCATCATTAATAGCTATAACATCTGTAAATTTTACAGTTTCTTTTGGTTCTAGGCTTAGTTTGTCAATATTTAAGATATCACCTTGTGATACTTTGTATTGTTTTCCACCCGTTTTGATAATTGCATACATTGATATACCTTTTGAAATTTATGAAGCGAATTGTATCTATTTTAAGTTTAAAGTTTCTTTAATGAAACGGTGATTTTTCATAAGTAAAAAAAGAAGCAAAAGTAGTTTAAACTTTTTAGATTAAAATACTACCCAAAATAAATTGCAAGGAGTTAAAATTGTCAAAAACAATTAAATTTATAACTATTTTCCTACTAAGTGTAGCACTATCTCATGGTGCATCAGTTGGTAAATTTTCAGGTGGAAGTGAACATGAAGTGCCAAGTTGGTTTAAACAAAGTTTTTTAGATATTAACGAAGATGTTATAGAAGCAACAAAAAACAACAAACATCTTATGCTTTTTATAGACCTTGATGGCTGTCCATACTGTACTAAAATGCTTAATGAAAGTTTTTTTGCAACTAACCCAACAAGTGATTTTATAAAAAAACATTTTGATGTTGTAAATCTCAATGTAAAAGGTAGTAGAGAGGTTACTTGGGATGAAAAAACTACACTCAGCGAAAAAGACCTAGCAATTAAATTGGGAGTTGAATATAGTCCAACTGTTCTATTTTTAGATGAAAATAAAAAAATAGTTTTACGACTAAATGGTTATAGATCTGCTCCAAATTTCAAACTTATCTTAGAATATGTAAACGGAAAACACTATCTAAAACAAAATTTATCTGAATTTCTAGCAAATGTGAAAAACAAAACACTGTACAAACCAATAGCAAACAAAATGTTTCAAAAAATTAAAGACTTATCAAATATAAAAACACCTGTTGCAATAATATTTGAAGATGGTAGCTGTACCCAATGTGACTATTTCCACAACACTACACTTAAAAACAAAGATGTTATAAGTGAGTTTAAAAAATATACCGTTGTTAGATTTGATGCAAATTCGGATGAAGAGTTTATTGGAGTTGATGGAAACAAAACTACACCAAAAAAACTTATAAAATCTATCAACCTTGATTATCGACCTGGTATTCTTTTGTATGATGATAAAAAACTTATATCAACAGTTGATGCTTTACTTTTTAGTTTCCATTTTAAAGAGTTGCTTCGTTATGTAAGTGAAAAAGAGTATAAGTATTTTGGTGGTTATTTGGAATATTTAAGCACTAGACAAAAAGAACTTACAGAAGCTGGAGTAAGTATAGATATTTCAAAATAAAAGCCTGCAAAAGCTTTTAAGCTTTTGCAACAGCAATAATATCCATTTCAAGAAGTGCATTTTTAGGTAAAGTCTTAACGGCAACGGTACTTCTAACAGGTTTATGATCACCAAAAACCTCACTCATTATAGAGTTTACAATCCCAAAATCATTCATATCAGTAAGAAAAATTCCAACCTTTACTACATCGTTAAATGTTCCACCAGCCTCTTCTAAGATAGCTTTTAAATTTTCAAAAATTTGAACTGTTTGTTTTTTAACATCATTTTCTATCATCTCCCCAGATGGCGTAAGAGCTATTTGTCCAGATGTAAATAACATCCCATTTACTTTAACAGCTTGTGAATATGGACCAATTGCGGCTGGAGCTTTATTTGTATGTAAAAATTCCATTTTTTCCCTTTTATTTAAATTTTTGCGATTTTACTAAAAACAAAATTAAATCATCTCAATTCTATCTATTTCACCTTTTTTAATAAAATCAATATTGTCTTTCAACACCCTTATTTGTCTTGCTTTCTCTTTAAAATTTATCTCTTTATTATTTGATATCATTTGTAATTTTTTATTGTAGTATGGAACTAAAAGTATCATTAATTGACTTTTTAACTCATCTACTTGATAAACTTTAACCTCATCTTGCAGCAAAATTCCCCTTAATGATGAATCATCTTTATCATCCAAAAACAAATTAAACTCATTTCTGTGTGTTTGAAACATCTCTTCATTTATAACGTTCAAAACCATATTTATTAAAGAATCTGTTTCTAGCAAAGTTTTGATAATGCTAAGCTCAGCAATATCGATTTGACTTAAATTTGTCCTTCTGGTTTTTTGCTTCTCGCTTGTTAAGCTTACTAGATTTGAATTGATATTTAATTTACTTGAAACATAAGAGAGATACGATTGTTGCATTATTGGAGATAAATGTTTAAAATACTCATTTATCTCATCTAATGCTTTTTGTTTTTCATTTGGATTATTTAAATCATGGGAATTACAAATAAAATCTATACAAAATTCTGCAAATGGTTTTGGGTGCAAAAACATCTCATTTAATATATCCGTTTGTCTATTTTGCACCATATCAGCTGGGTCAACCCCATCTTTAAATATCACAATTCCGCCATCATAACCATGTTGGCTAAGTAAGTTACTAGCTTTAAAACCTGCATTTAATCCAGCACTATCTCCATCATAAGCTAAAATAATTTTTGGTTCACCCCTTTTTAGAAGCGGTAAATGCTCATTTGTAAGTGCTGTTCCTAAAGTTGCCACTGCTGTTTTAAAACCAGCTTGGTGAAGCATAATAACATCAAGGTAACCCTCTGTAATTATTATTTTATGCTCTTTAAAAATATACTCTTTTGCTAAGTTGTACCCATAAAGCAATTTACTTTTATTGAAATATTTAGTTTGTGGAGAGTTTATATATTTTGCATTGTGTCCACTAATTGTCCTACCACCAAAGCCGACAAGTTGACCATTTGGTGTGTAAATCGGAAAAGTAATCCTGTCAATGAATCTTGCAAAAATACCATTTTGCCCATAGTCAATAAGTCCAAAATCTTTCCCGTCAGCCAAATTTAAAAAGTTATTTTTTAGATAATGAATAGTTTCATTTGATGATGGAGCAAAACCCAATTCAAATTTTTCAATTGAAAAAGATGAAATACCCCTTTTTTGTAAATAATCCAAAACCTCACTGTTAGTTACAAGTAATTTTTGATAATAACTATTTAACTTTTCAATTACACCATAATCTTGTTTTTTATAATTATCGTCATATTCTAGTGAAAAATTTGAAATCATCGCTAGTTTTTCAATCGCTTCAGGATAGGTAAGTTTTTCAAACTCCATAATAAATTTTATGGCATCACCACCAACGCCGCACCCAAAACAATGGTAAATTTGCTTTGATGGACTTATCACAAAAGATGGAGTTTTTTCACCATGAAATGGACAACAAGCCTTAAAATTTGCACCACTTTTTTTAACCTGTATAAAACTTGAGAGTATATCAACTATATCGATACTATTTTTGAGATTTTCAATTGAAGTTTTTGTAATCATAGAGATGATTGTACCAAAACCATTTTATTTCTTGGCTTTGGCAATTTGTTTTAATTTGCTACAGCTGGAGCTACCTCTGCTGGTGCGGCTTCTTTGGCTAAATCCTCACCGCTAGTAGCATCGTATGGTTCAGCTTCTTGTGCAACTGGCACTTCTGCAACTGGTGCATCTTGAACAGTTTGCTCTGCATATATTGTTCTAAGCTCTTGAACTGCATCAAATTCTGTATTTTCCACAACAGAACTTTTAAGCCCCCAACCTATCAAAACAGATATCAATATCCCTGTAAAAATGATTGCTGCTAAAATTTTCTTGTCTGTTGAGTTGTATTCGTCCGATTCAGAATCAACTGCTCTAGTATTTTTTTCGATTCTTAGCAGAACTAAAATCATAACAAAAAGTGCAAAAATAACAACACCACCGCCAAGAACACCATAAGCTAAAGTTTTGTTTGTTTGAGAGGCTATATTTTTTTGATCCGCCAAAGCTTGCTCATGGTTAAATTTACTTTTAAACAGTGCTAAATAAACATCTATTTGATTAAAAAGCTTATCTTTTTTAAAGCCCAAGACAAGACCATCAAGTTGAGCAAGGACACTTATTTTTGTTTTGTTATCATAATCAATCACCGCCCCTAAAATATTATCAACCATTCTCCCTAAGTCAGCATTGTAATTTGGACTAGTTGAGCCAATCTCCTGTATTGTAAAAATCTTCTTAGCAATAGATTCCGCTAGTTTTCTAATCTCACCTTGCTCGTTATCTTCTACAAGTTGCGTATCTGATTTTACTTCTTTATTAGTTGGTTGCGACTCAACCTTTAAAACACTATCTATCTCCTCTTTTACAATCTGTATATTGTTTGGCTCAGCAGTTAATGATGAGTCAATAGATGTGTACAATCCACCAATAATAGCAATCAATGCAAAAAATGCAACAAAAAATGTGATTGTTCTTACAATCCTAAAAAATACCTTCTTCTCTATTCTCTCTAACAATGTCATAAATAGCTCCATCTTAAAATTTTGGAATCATACTTCCATTAACCAACATACTCCCTTAAGTTAAAATTTATCACACTTATCATCTTTTGCTACCATAAGTATAAGTTCGTTATAATCATTTTTTTAAATTTTAAGGAACTTTTTTTGAATAGTTTAGTTGTGGATTATCGTGATCCTATTTTTGGAATATTTACAATCTTTCTAATAATATTTGTAGCATCTTTTCTTACCTATGCTTACAATATCTACATTGAGCGAAAATCAAGAAAAGAGTACAGAGATTTTGTCAAAAAATTTGAACTAGGTGATTTAAAAGAGGATGACTATATAAACCTTTACACAACTTACAATCTCCCATTTGACTCTATAATTTTACTAGCTTCGTCATTTCTTCACAAAGGGGAATACAACAAGGCAGTTTCAGTATATCAAGCACTTTTATTGCATGTAAAAGAACCTGTAAAAAAAGAGGAGCTTTTGGAACTTTTAGGGAAAACTTACTTTAGGGGTGGATTTTTGCAAAGAAGTAAAGATGTTTATTTTAAAATTTTAAAATTTTCTCCACGAAACAAACAAGCACTATTTCATCTCCTTTTAATTCATGAAAAACTAAAAGATTATGAAAAAGCAAAAGATATTTTAGAATCACTCGATGAGATTGATGAAGATGTAAAACTTGACAAATTGTACCTTAAAGCACTTACAATAATTGATGATGTAAAGTTACAAAATAGTGAAAAAACATCTTTACTACTCGAAATTTATAACAAAAATAAAATCATCGAAAGGTTACTTTTACAGTTTTTATTACGATTTGATAAAGGGTATTTTTGGGAAAATATCACCCAATTTGATATGGTTAAAATTATAGACCTACTTTGGTATCTTGATTTTAGTGATATTGATTTTGATATTGTAAAAACCGATAAATTCTTAACAGATCTATACAGTGCAAAAGGGTATGTCAAAAACAGCCAAAGAAGTGATATTTTTGAACTTAGCGTCCTTATCTCTACAAAAAATTCCACTTTAGATGTCAATCTTGATTTGAATTTTTATTTTATTTGTAATAAATGTAAAAAAACAGCCCCAATGTATGAAACAAGATGCCCACATTGTTATTCCATTTTGACATTAAAAGCAAAACCACAATTAAGCAAAGGTTACTATGAAAAAAATTCATCTTTACAGTGATGGTAGTAGCTTGGGTAATCCAGGTGCTGGTGGCTGGGGAACTATCTTAAAATATGGCAATAACACAAAAGAATTAAGTGGAAACAAACCAAACACAACAAATAATATAATGGAGTTAACAGGTGTAATCGAAGGGTTAAAAGCACTAAAAGAGCCTTGTGAAGTGGAAGTTATAAGTGATAGCAAATATGTTGTACAAGGGATAAATGAGTGGTTAAAAAATTGGGAAAAAAACAATTGGAGAACAGCTTCAAAATCACCTGTTAAAAATCTTGAACTTTGGCAGGAGTATCTTGAAGTATCAAAAAAACACAAAATTTTTGCTATTTGGGTAAAAGGACATGCTGGACATATTGAAAATGAAAGGTGTGATATTTTGGCTAAAAATGAAGCTGAAAAATTACGATAAAAATTAAAACAAAGGAAAATTATGAAGAAATATACACATCTTGAGAAGTGTTTGGGTTATCAGTTTACAAACAAAAATCTGATAATCGAGGCTCTAACTCATAAAAGTTTTAAAAAAGCATACAACAACGAAAGGCTAGAATTTTTAGGTGACGCTGTTTTAAACTTAATTGTTGGGGAGTTTTTATACAACAAATTCCCAAACTCACACGAGGGTGATTTATCCAAAATACGCGCTAGCTTGGTTAATGAAAAAGGTTTTACAAAACTTGCTAACGCAATTGAACTTGGTGAATATATATATCTTTCAGAAGCAGAAGAGAGAAATAACGGAAGAACTAAAGCTTCTATACTTTCTGATGCTTTTGAAGCTATTATGGGGGCTATTTATCTTGAAGCTGGGCTTTTAGTTTTAAAACCTATCGTACTTGATTTATTACTTAAAAACTACGACAATATCAATCTTGATGAACTTTTTAGTGATTACAAAACAGCTCTTCAAGAGATAACTCAAGCTAAATTTGGAGCGATACCTGTTTATAAATTAGAAAATGCAACTGGACCTGACCATCTTAAAGTTTTTGAACTTTCACTTTGGATTGGTGATAAACTTTATGCAACAGCTAGTGGAAATAGTAAAAAATTAGCTCAACAAGCTGCCGCTAAAATCGTTTTAAAACAACTACAAGGTGAATAATATGAATAGTTTTGGGAGAAAATTTAGATTTAGTACTTTTGGAGAAAGTCATGGTGTGGCACTTGGTTGTCTTGTTGATGGTGTCCCTGCTGGGATAAAAATCGATTTAGAATTTATCCAAGCACAAATGGATAAGCGAAAACCAGGACAAGATAAAACTCAAACACAAAGAAAAGAAGATGACAAAATAGAAATTTTAAGTGGAGTTTTTGAAGGGTTAAGTACAGGTACGCCAATCGCAATGGTACTTTACAACGGAAATCAAAAAAGTGGTGATTATGAAAATGTAAAAAATATTTTCCGTCCCGCTCATGCTGATTTTACATATTTTCACAAATATGGAATCCGAGATTATAGAGGTGGTGGGCGAAGTAGTGCTAGAGAAACAAGTGCAAGAGTTGCAGCTGGAGCTATTGCTGAACTTATTTTAAGGGAAGTTGGAATAGTTGTGCAAAGTGGAGTTTGTGAGATTGATGGTATAAAATGTGAAAATTATGACTTTGAGTACGCACAAAATAGCCCTATCTTTTCACTTGATAAAGATAAAGAACAACTACAATACGATGCAATAATAAATGCAAAAAATGACCATGATAGTGTTGGTGGTGTGGCACTTATTAGAGCTTTAAATGTTCCAATTGGACTAGGGGAACCAATCTATTATAAACTTGATAGCTTGATAGCTGATGCTATGATGAGTATAAATGCTGTTAAGGCTATTGAGATTGGTGATGGATTTTTAAGTAGTAATATAAGAGGTAGCCAAAACAATGACCAATTAACAAAAGATGGCTTTAGCTCAAACCATAGCGGTGGAATTTTAGGTGGAATTAGTAATGGCGATGAGATAGTTACAAAAGTATATTTCAAACCAACACCATCAATTTTTATCGAACAAAATACTATAAACACAGATAAAGATGAAGTGAAATACAAACTAAGTGGAAGACATGACCCTTGTGTTGCTACAAGAGGAAGTGTTGTTGCGAAAGCTATGATGAGTATTGTTTTGGCTGATATGTTGCTTTTAAATATGGGTTCAAAAGCTGAACATCTAAAAGCTATTTATAAAAAGTAAAAAATTTTAATAAATAAATTTTCTCTCAAATATGAGGATTAAAAAACAAAATCCTCACCCAAATAATGCTCTTTCACAAGTGGATTATTTTTTATCTCATCAGAAGTTCCACTAGCTAATACACTTCCAGCTTTCATAACATAAGCGCGATCACAAATTTGTAAAGTCTCCCTAACATTGTGGTCTGTTATAAGAACACCTATTCCAATATTTTTTAAACTAGCGATTATATCTTGAATATCCCTAACAGCAATAGGATCAACCCCAGCAAAAGGTTCATCAAGAAGCAAAAATTTTGGACTTGCAACTAAAGCTCTTGCAATTTCAGCTCGTCTTCTCTCCCCTCCGCTAAGACTTATCCCGTTTCTTTGACGAATTGGCTCGATATTAAAAAGCTCAAGTAACTCCTCAATTTTTCGTATCCTATCGTTTTTATTTTTGATAGATATTTCAGCAGCCAACATAAGATTATCTTCAACACTCAAATCTTTAAAAATTGAAGATTCTTGTGGCAAATACCCTATCCCTTTTAATGCCCTTTTATGGAGTGGATATGACGTAATATTTTCATCATCAAAAATAATCTCCCCACTAGATGGTGGCACAAGTCCACAAATTGTATAAAATGAGGTTGTTTTCCCAGCTCCATTTGGACCAAGAAGCCCAACAACTTCACCACTACTAACATACAAACTAATGTCGTGTAATATGTGAGTTTTCCCTATGTTTTTTTTAATATTTCTAGCTTCTAATCTATGCTTCAATCGTATATTCTCTCAATTCATCTAATTTTTTAATTTTTATTTTAAGATGCCTAAACCCATATTCATCTAAAATATTTTCAAGTTTTTCATCCCCCCACTCAACAAAATGGATGCCATCTTTTTCAAACTCTTCTAGTATTCCCAAAGATACAAACTCACTAAGTGTTTTATTATAAATATCATAATGAAAAATAGTTTCACCATAAACAGATTGTAAAGAGAAAGTTGGACTTGTTACCAAATCATCACAACCAACATGTTTTACAAACTCTTTAACTAAAGTTGTTTTACCACTTCCAAGATCACCCATCAATAAAACAACAATATTTTTATTTTTAATAATATTTTGCAAATAAGATGCGACACCTAAAACTTCAAAAGCGCCACAAACAAAAACTTCTTTTTTTAAAACCATACCCATTTAACTTCTAATCTTTAAAGTTCATTACTTACTTTTATAATCTGTTCAAGTTTTTCTAAAGCTTTTCCACTGTCAATTGCATCAATTGCCATATCAACACCCTCTTCTGTTGAACTAACCCAACCCTCAACTAAAAGTGCAGCTGCTGTATTTATTATCACGATATCTCTTTTAGCGCCCCTTATCTCTCCACTTAAAACACCTCTTGTGATTGAAGCATTTTCATTTGCATCACCACCTAAAATTTCACTTTTTGGGTAAAAATCAAAACCATATTCTCTAGGGTCAAAAACGAACTCCCTTACAGTTCCCCGTTCAACAAATGCAGCATAGGTAACATCACTAATACTAATCTCATCCATTCCATCAGCAGAACTTACTACCATCGCCCTTTTTACATGCAATTTTGCTAATGCCTCAGCTACAATCGGAACAAATTTTTTATCAAAAACTCCAATCAATTGTTTTTTAACATTGGCTGGATTGCTAAGTGGTCCTATGATGTTAAAAATTGTACGATGGGAAATCTCTTTTCGTATTGGCATAATATCTTTCATAGCAGGATGATGATTAATTGCGAACATAAATACAAAACCAGTCTGTTCAAGCATCTCTACTTGTTTTGGCAGTGTGAGTGTTAAATTTACCCCTAAAGCTTCAAGCATATCAGCACTTCCACTATTACTTGTAATGCTTCTGTTTCCATGTTTTGCCACAAAACAACCACAAGCTGCTAATAAAATAGATACTGTTGTTGAGATATTAAAGCTATTGCTTTTATCTCCACCTGTTCCACAGTTATCAACAAGTCGTTCTGTCATCTTTGGATCAAAATTAAGTGGCACCATATGTTCTCGCATAGCACTTGCAGCACTTGCAATCTCTTCACTTGTCTCCCCTCTTTCATATAGTTCAATAAGATATTTTTTTACCTCACTTGGCTCTAGTCTATTTTCAAAAATATCATCGAATTTTAATTTCGCCCTACTAAACATTTTTTCCTCCTATTTGAACTACATATTCATTTTGTTTTGACTTTGGTGTTGATTTTGTTACTGGAATTTGTAGAACTTTAAACTCATCACTATACTCAAGATATTGCAATTTGATAACATCTCCAACTTTAACCTCTTTTGACTTTTTAACAGAGATATTATTTAAAAATACTACATTAGACTCAAGCATATCTTCAGCTACTGCTCGCCTTTTTGTTATGTTGACTGTGTTTAGAAATTTATCAATTCTCACCATATTTCCTTACTTAAAATAAAGGGGATTGTAACCTACTTTTGATAAAATAAAGAAAATTAAAATTTGGAGAAATTATGTCAAAAAAAGAAGTGAAAAAAGTAGTTCTTGCTTACAGTGGTGGGCTTGATACAAGTATTATTTTAAAATGGTTACAAGATGTTTACAATGCTGAAGTTATAACTTTTACAGCTGATCTTGGTCAGGGCGAAGAGGTTGAGCCAGCTAGAATTAAAGCTTTATCTTGTGGAATCAAACCTGAAAATATTTTTATCTTAGACATAAAAGAGGAATTTGTAAAAGATTATGTTTTCCCAATGTTTAGAGCAAACGCGATTTATGAAGGGGAGTATCTTTTGGGAACTTCAATAGCAAGACCACTGATAGCAAAAAAACAAATTGAAATAGCAAACAAAATGGGAGCAGACGCAGTAAGTCATGGAGCAACAGGTAAAGGAAACGATCAGGTGCGATTTGAACTTGGTTATTTGGGGCTTAGACCTGATATTACGGTTATTGCACCTTGGAGAGAATGGGAACTTAATAGCAGAGAAAGTTTACTTGAATATGCAAAAAAACACGGTATCGAAATTGCCCAAAAACACCTTGATAAAGATGGAAATCCAGCAATTAGTCCATACTCAATGGACGCAAATCTGCTTCATATCTCTTATGAGGGATTGCACCTTGAAAATCCTGCAAATGAACCTGAAGAATCTATGTGGCTTTGGACAACATCGCCAGAAAATGCTCCAGATGAAGCTGAGTATATAACGATAGAGTACAAAAATGGTGACCCAGTTGGACTCAACGGGGAACTTTTATCTCCAGCAACACTTTTAGCAAAATTAAATGATTATGGCAATAAGCATGGAATTGGACGACTTGATATTGTTGAAAACAGATATGTTGGTATGAAAGCTAGAGGATGTTATGAAACTCCAGGTGGAACAATTATGCTAAAAGCCCATAGAGCAATCGAATCTATCACGCTTGATCGTGAAGCTTCACATTTAAAAGATGAGATGATGCCAAGATACGCTAAGTTAATCTATCAAGGATACTGGTTCTCACCTGAAAGAGAGATGCTCCAAGCTGCGATTGACAAAACTCAAGAAAATGTCGAGGGGTCTGTAAGACTAAAACTTTACAAAGGAAATGTGATGGTTGTAGGGAGAACTTCTCCAAAATCACTCTTTAGTGAAGCTCACTCAACATTTGAAAAAGATGAAGTTTACAATCAAAAAGACGCGGCTGGATTTATTAGACTTAATGCTCTAAGATTTATCATCGCTGGACAAGTTAGAGATAGAAAATAATTTAGAAAAAGAAACAATATGATTTTAAAATTTAAAAAATGGTTTCCAAAAATCAGCTCGAAAGCTTGGATAGCTCCAAGTGCTGATGTAATAGGAAATGTCAAAATAGGAAAAGATAGTTCAGTTTGGTTTGGAGTAGTTATAAGAGGCGATGTTCATAAAATACGAATAGGAAAACGAACTTCAATTCAAGATTTATCGATGATTCATGTCACACACTACAAAAAAGAGGATATGAGTGATGGAAATCCAACGATTATCGGTGATGATGTAACTGTTGGGCATAAAGTTATGCTTCACGGTTGTACCATAGAAAACGGCTGTTTGATTGGGATGAGTGCTACTATTTTAGATGGAGCAGTAATTGGCGAAGGCTCAATCGTTGGCGCACATTCACTTGTCACTTCAAATAAAGTGTTTCCGCCACATAGTTTGATTATGGGAAGTCCAGCTAAAGTTGTTAAAACTTTAAATGATGAAGAGGTTGCAAACTTAATAGCTCATGCTGGGCGATATGTGAAATTTAAAGAGGAATATCACACAGGCTTAGAAAAATAATGAAGCTTCTAGGAAAATCAGCCTCACTAGAAGTTACACTAGAAAATATGCTAAATGCTATAAATAAACTTGATATCAACACAACTTTATCTGCCGAGATTCATCCTCTTCAAAACTGTTTTTCAATTAATCTTTCTTTTGATGATGCACCACAACTAATCTACTCAAACGGTAAAGGCAACACACAAGATGCCTCACTAGCAAGTGCTTACGGGGAGTTTATTGAGAGACTACAAACGAATAATTTTTTTAGTGATTTTTATTTGCCAAACCGTCAACATTTTAAAGATGAGATGTTGTTTGATTTTAAAGAGGAATATTTAACAAAAGAACTAAGAGCCATTTACAACCCAAATGGAGAGTTGGTTGATGAGGATTTTATAGATTTTAATAGTGACATTGAAGATAAAATTGTAGCTTTGCCATTTAAAAAGCTATCCACAAACGAAACTGTATATTTTCCACAAAGTCTAATTAGCAACTTATATGTTAGCAATGGATTAGCAAGTGGAAATACAAGCCAAGAGGGGCAAGTTCAAGCACTTAGTGAAATAATTGAAAGATTTGTAAAAATAAAGATTATAAAAGAGGGATTATCACTCCCCATCTATCCAGATGAAACTATACAAAAATTAAAAGTACTTAATGATGATATAAAAACACTACAAAACAATGGTTACATTGTAGATGTTCTTGATGCAAGCTTGGGTGGCGCTTATCCTGTTACTGCAATCTCACTTATAAATCCAAAAAATAGTACGATTTTTGTATCTTTTGGTTCCCATCCAATTTTAGAAGTTTCACTCACAAGAACCATGACTGAGCTTATGCAAGGGAGAGATTTAAGCAAACTTGATAGCTTTGAGATGCCAACTTTTGATATGGAACTGATACAAGATAGTTCAAATATTGAATCACATTTTGTAGATTCAAATGGGAAAGTTGGCTTTTTATTTTTAAGCAAACAAAAAAGTTTTGATTTTTCATCGTGGAATTTTAGTGGTACAACGATTGATGATGAGTTGGAATTTTTAAAGCAAATCATTAAAAATGAAAATAAAGAGATTTATCTAAGGGAATATTCTCAACTAGGATTTTATAGTTGCCACATTATTGTCCCAAATTTTAGTGAGATTTATGACTTTGAAGATTTAATCTATAACAATAAAAGTACTGCAAAACAAATCAGACAAATGGTTTTAAATTTTCAAGATTATGAGTGCGATGAGATACTTGACGCTATTGTTTCACTTGACAATACAATAGATGTTGGAAAATATATTGGTGTTATTTTTCAAAATCCTTTTACAATCTTAGAGTTTAAAATTCAAATGTATATATTAAATGATGAGCTTGAAGAGGCTAGAGATTTACTTTTATTTAATGAAAATATAGAGTTTAAAAAACTATCAAAAGTGCTTTGTGAACTTATTATTTTAGATAGTGAAAATTTAGATTTTGAAAACTTTAAAGATGGACTTTATGCTATTTTTGGAGAAATTTATGTAACTAAAGGATTAAATATCATAGCTGCGAAAGAGTATCTAATCGATACAACTTTGAGTGTTCAGTATGAAAATATTTTAGCTCTTTATGATAACTTGAAACAATTGGACTAAAATCTACTTAGTCTCATTTGGCAACAGTATATACATCTCACCTTTTTCTTTCATATTTCCAGCCAACTCTTTTGCCTCTCTTCCAAAACCAAAAAAGAAATCAGCTCTTATTTTACCTTTGATAGCTCCGCCTGTATCAGCTGCTATCATAAGCCTTTCAATTTTTTCTTTTGAAAGTGGATGTTTTGTTTTTAAAAATACAGGATAACCAAGTGGTATCGAGTTTGTATCAACTGCTAAATTTCTCCATCCTAAAAGTGGAACACCAAGTGAACCTGTTGCAATTTTATTTGATTCATTAAAGAAAATATAGCTCTCATTTATATTTAAAACATCATTAGCCTTGGTTGGATTTTCGTTTAGCCATTTATGGATAGTTTCCATTGAAATACCACCTTTTTGAAGATGACCTTCTTTTAAAAGATACCCTCCAATTGCCATATATTTTCGCCCATTTTGTCCATCATATCCAACATTTATAGTCTCATTTGTATCAAGCAAAACCCTTCCACTTCCTTGAATATGAAGCGAATAAAGTTCTAGCTTATCATCAACATAACATATAACTTCAAAATCATTTCCTTCTTCTATCTCTTTTCTTGTTGGATATGGGACAACTTTATTTCCATCTAGTTTACCTCTTAAAACCATACCCTTTAAGCTTGGTTGAATAGATGATAGCTCGACACTAATCAAATCTTTTGGCGTTTTGTAAATTGGGTATTTATATCTTTCACTTTTTGTTCTACTTCCATACAAAAGTGGTTCATAATATCCTGTTATAAGTCCTGTATCATTTAATTCATCATCATAAAGCTTGTACGGAGTGAAATTTGTAATAAAAAAGTCTTTAGCATTGCTTGTCTTTTGTGCAATATCACACATTACTTTTAGTTTATTTTTTGGTCCCGTGCAACCTTGTTTAAATACCAAAAAAGCCTCATCAATATCATCTTCAAAAAATGATGTCAATTCATTCCAGTTTGTTTTTTTTAGATTTGTGTGTGAAACATTTTCCATTTTTGAGATTTCTAGCTGATTTGTGCAGCCACTAAAAAATGAAGTGAAGATTAGAAAAGTTATAAAATATAGGAACTTCAAAGATAAAATAGAATCTTAATTAAAAGAAATCTATCCCCCCATCTGGCTCTTCAAATCTTACAATTCTGTCTCTTCCGTTGTGCTGTGCTTCACTTAGTGCAATTTCTGCTTTTCTTATTACTTCGTTAATATCACTTGAATCTTGTGGAAACATAGATACACCCATACAAACAGTTTTTTTAAATTCATCATCATAAGGTGAAATCAAATAGGCTTCATTTAATTCATCTTTAAGTGATTGTGCCAATTCTAATGTTTTCTCTTCATCTGAGACATTTATAAGTAATATCAAAAACTCTCCGCCTCCAAATCTAACTGCAATATCAGAACTTCTAATATTTGTTCGTATGACATCAGCATAAAGTTTTAAAAACTTATCCCCAAAATTTCTCCCATGCTCATCGTTAACGGCTCTAAATCTATCAATATTTACAATTACAACCGCCAAATTCATCTTCTCTCTAAGTGCTAATGGTATAAATTCTTTCATATCTTCATCAAAGGACTGTCTATTTTTTAGTTGGGTAACATGATCGATAAATGCTGAACTATGAAGTTCCCTTAATACATATTTAATATATAAAACATTTGCAATTTCATCTAAAAAACTATCAAGATATACTTTCTCAAATGGGATAAAATCTTTATTTTCCATAACAATTTCTATCATACCGAGTTCACTTACATTATAAAGAAATAAATATGGGGAAACAATTTTATCTCCATTTTCCCACTTAATCGTGCTTAAATTATTTACAATATATGTGATTTTATAATTTGATATTTTAAATTCATCATGCAAAACAGTACATATCTGCTTGTAAACACTTGCAATTTCTATTGTTCTTAACAATTCAACTTTTACAGTATTTATTTTAGTAAGATGCTCTATAACTTTTTTTACCTCATCAAGGTGTTTAGCATCAACTAAATTGTCTAATTGGCTGATTAATGTTTTGTATTGTTTCATAAAATTTATTATTCCTTTTATTTATTTAAAAAATTGCCAAAGTCTTATTAAATCGTACATCATAATTTAATAATTGTATCCAATCGCCAACCAAATCAGCTTTACTTTCAACCTCAATAAGATTAAAAAACTGATCGTAGCCCAGAAACTTTCCATCTTTTTCGCTCTCAATAAGTACATCAAGTGCAGTTTTATTTTGTCTAAAACTAAAATTTTTCTCATCAATAATATGAGCTAATTCAGCTAATCTTTTTTTTGCAACATCTCCATTTACTGCTCCACTCATACTTGCCGATGGAGTGCCGTCTCGTTTGCTGTAAGTAAATCCATGAAGATGTGTAAGTGGAAATTTCTTCACATTTTCCATTGCATCTTTCCATATAGCTTCACTCTCACCAGGGTGTCCAACTATAAAATCTGTCCCCAAAGCATAACCTTTGTTTGCAATAAATTCAAAAAGTTCCAAATCACTTTTTAGTTTATTTCGTCTATTCATAATATTTAACATCTCTTTTGTTGTGTGTTGAAGTGCGATATGGAGATGTTTTGCCATCCATGTTTCATCTAAAAGTTCTTTAAACTGAGGTGTAATCTGGATAGGCTCAACACTTCCCAAACGAACTCTTCGCACCCCTTTTATGAGAGAAATTTTTTGAAGCAATAATGCCAATCCATCTTTCCCTTCAACCCCTTTTCCATAGCTACCAAGGTTTGTACCAGTTAAAATAAACTCCCCAAAACCGTTCGTTGCCAAAAGTTTGATTTGCTCTAAGATTTTATCTTCACTATAACTTCTAGAATCACCCCTCACAAATGGGATAATGCAATAATTACAACGAAAATCGCAACCCTCTTGAATTTTAATAAACGCCCTACTTTTACCAAGCATCTGCTCAATAATCGTATTGTCTATATGATTTAAATCCCCAGCTTCAAAAAAGCGATCATCATTTTTTAGAAGTGTATTTATTTTTTCTTTTTCACTTGCACCAAAAAGTGCATCAATTTTTGATTCTTTAAAAAGATTTTCCCCTTTTGTCCAAACTCCACAACCTGTAAAAATCACACGAGGATTTTTAGGGGATTTTTTAAGACTATTTATATAACCCCTTGCCGTGCTATCTGCACTATTTGTAACTGTACAAGAATTTATAACCACAATATCGGCTTCAAGTTCATCAAATGTAACATCAAAATCTTCCAATTTTGACATCATAATTTGGCTATCAACTACATTTGTACGGCACCCAAAGGTTTTAAAATATACTTTTTGTTTTTTCATTATCATCTAGTTAGCACTCGGTCCATCAAAAAGTCCGTGAGCAACACCGCCAGGGAGTAGATTTTCAGCCCCTTCAACACTATTTGCAACCCTTAATGTTTGTGTTGGGTACGCGATTATTATGTCATCTTCTTTCATATAAGCATCAAGTATCTCCATACTTATCTTGCTTCTAAGTCCCAAAGTTGAGTATGAATTTGTGTAATACCAAGAAGATATAACAATCCCATAAGGTTCGATAAATGAGAAAATTCTAGGTTCTGGGTTTGTATTTCTTAAAACATATCTTGATTTTAGTTTACTCATCCTTTTTCTTGTCAAATCTGTAAAACCACGAGAATTATGTACAACTATCTCGGTTGCTATCTCTACTGCTTTTTGATGGTTTGAATCAAATGTGATATAAAAATCTATCCCATCCCAAACAGTACGAAGCCCATCATAAGTGTAATTAGAGATTAAATCTGTAAAAATATAGTTATTTGGGACAAAAAACACTCTCCCAGATCTTCTACTTTTAGTATAAGTTGTAAGTGTTACATCTTCTCTTACTGTCATTTTAAAAAGTGAAATATCAAGCACATCTCCAACCATCTCAGTCCCATCTCTACTAACTCTAATCCTATCCCCAACCCTAACAGCACCACTTGTCATAATAACAAACCAGCCAAAAATTGACATAAACCAATCTTTTAAAGCAATAGCAATACCAGCTGATGCAAATCCTAAAACAGTTACTAAATAAGATGCATTTTCAATATACGAGAAAAGCAAAATAAAAATAGATAAAAAAATAAGTAAAAAATTGATGAGTTTATTTGAGGTGTACAATGAATCATCATCTGTCATATATTTTCGCAAACCATACTTGATACCAAAACCAAGCACTAACAAAAAGAAAATTACAAGTGATAATTTTACAGTTCTGTTTATTTCATTTGATATTTTTTCATTTGCTTCTTGTTTGAGTTGGTCTATCTTTCTGCTATAAACTTCACTTGTAGTTGAAACAATATCAGCAACCATAGTAAAATCATTTAGTCGTTTTTGAGCAACTGCCATCTCATTTGATAAAGTAACTGAAGTATTGTTTCCATCAAGTTCAGAAAGTTGTCTATAAATCCCCATCTCCTCAAGTAAAATCTTCACTAAGTTATCAATCTGCGAATTTATCTCTTTATAATTTTTTACATTTTGATCAAGTTTTTGTATAAAAGAGTAACCTTCAATAATACTAAATGGATTTGAAACGGTTGGCATCACTTCAATTTCTGGTGGCTTTATCAATTTTCCAATTGGTGAATCTTTATATTCATCTATCAAGGAGAGCTCATTTTCTTTTATTTTTATCTTATTTGTAAGCTGATATGAAAGCTCTTTGTACTTTACACCCTCCCAAGTGCTATATTTTTTTGCATCAAACTTCACTTGTTCAAGCTCGGCTTCGATACTTCTATAAGCTAGATAATTGTTGTATCTCTTAATCCAAATATTTGTTTTGATATTTTCATTAAGGTTGTTGATATTTATCTGTAATTTTGATTTTTCACTCTGAACGGCTTCATTTTTTATCATCTCATCTTGAATTTGTTTTGATTTTGTTGTATCAGCTCCAAATCCACTTTCAAAAAGGAAAACAAGGAAAACAATTATTTTTATAAACTTCATCTAAAATCCTTTAAGAACTTCTATAACATCGCTCTTTTTAATTTCATCTGTTATCTTAACATCACCTATTCCAAGGGGTAAAATAAATTTGATTTTATCATCAAGTGATTTTTTATCAAGGAAAAAATGGTTGTAAAAATCTTCAACATTATCAATTTTATATGTTGTTGGTATCTCATAACTATCAAGTAAATCTTTAATACTTTTAGCTTGAAGCTCACTCAAAAGTCCAATTTTTACCGCCAAACTATTTGCCATCACCATACCAATTCCAACAGCTTCACCATGGAGATATTTACTATAATTTGTCTCATTTTCTATCACATGCCCAAAAGTATGTCCATAATTAAGTGCTGCCCTTAATCCTTGCTCTTTCTCATCAACACTAACAACATAAGCTTTTGTCTTTACGGATTTTTCAATTGCTTTTGCAATATTTTTTTCATTATCAAGTCGGTTTAGAAGGAGCCACTCGAAAAATTCTCCACTAAAACAAACAGCCATTTTTATAATCTCAGCAACACCTGCACCAAACTCTCTTTTTGGTAGAGTAGTTAAAAAATATGGGTCGATATTTACCTCTCTTGGTTGATGAAATGCGCCAATTAGGTTTTTTCCAAATTTATTATTTATACCAGTTTTTCCACCAACACTAGCATCAACTTGACTAAGAAGGGTAGTTGGAATCTGAATAAAGTCAATCCCCCTTTGATAAATAGAAGCCGCAAAACCTGTCATATCACCAATTACGCCACCACCAAAAGCTATCAACACTGAGCTTCTATTTAATTTATGTGTGAAACAATGATCCAAAATCATCTCTAAAGTTTCCATAGTTTTGTACTCTTCGCCATCAGGTACACTTACAACAGAGACCTCATTTGCTTCAAGTTTTGACAATAGATATGGAAGATGAAACCCACTCACAGTTGGGTTTGTGACGACAACAACTTTACTTTTTAGTTTTATATTTTTTAGTTTATCGATATATATATCGTAAGATGTGCTAGGAAGTGTGATATTAACTGTCATTTTGTATCCAAAAATTGATTTTATAAGTGACTAGATTTTAACGAAAACTTACTAAAAATAGATATAATCCCGCCCATGATTTTAGAACTATTTAAACAAATTACAAAAATACCAAGATGTAGTAAAACACACCAACCATTTATAGATTTTATGGTTGGTTTTACAAAAGAAAACGATTTTGTTTGTGAAATTGATGATGCAAAAAATATCCTTTGCTACAAAAAAAATGGTAAACGAAAACTTTGCCTACAAGCACACTACGATATGGTTTGCTTAAGCGATGGGAAAATCCCACAAATTGTAGAGATTGATGGGTATCTAAGTGCTATTGATTCAACCTTGGGGAGCGATAATGGAATTGGTTGCGCTTATATGTTGGCACTTATTTTAGATGGGTACGATTGTGAATACCTTTTTACAAGCGATGAAGAGATCGGGTTAATTGGTGCTAATAATCTTACTTTAGAACTACAAGCTTCATATATGTTAAACCTCGATAGTGAAGAGGAGGGGCGAATTTGTATCGGTTGTGCTGGTGGAATTGATATTTTTGCCACTTCACAAGATGGTAAAATTGTTCAAAATTTAGAAACTAAAACACTCTATGAACTAACTATTGATGCACTTAATGGTGGACACAGTGGAGTTGATATAGATAAAAATATCCCAAATGCGATTAAATTAATAGCCCAAACAATTAAAGAGTGTGACGGAGAAATTATCTACATAAACGGCGGGGAGAGAATCAACTCAATCCCAAAAAAATGTAAAGCGATAATTGCAACCTCAAATGAGCCAAAAGCGATTCACCAAAATATGAAAATAGTAAAAATAGATGGCACAAGTGAACACTATAAAAGATTTGACAACTCTATTTTAGAGTTTCTTTATAATTTTGAAAATGGTGTGAGAGAAACAAATAGCGACCTAAATATTCCACAAACATCGATCAATTTATCTATTATTGAAACAAAACTTGACTCAATCATTATTTCATTAAGCGGAAGAAGTATGGATAATGATGAACTAACAAAACTTAAAAACAATACAATAGATGAAGCAAAATCTTTTGGTTTTAGTGTTGAAACAAATGGGAAATATCCAGCTTGGAAACCAAACAAAAATATATTTTCTGATATAGTTTTAGAAATTTACAAAAAATATGATGAAAATGTATCTTTTGAGGCAGTTCATGCTGGACTTGAATGTGCGATATTTAAAGATAAATATCCAAAAATATTGATAACTTCAATTGGACCAAACATCTATTTTCCGCATAGCAACAGAGAAAATTGTGATATTGCTTCAGTTTACAGAGTTTTTGAAGTATTAAAAGAGATAACAAACAAAATAAATAAAAATTAAACAAATTAAGGGGAAAAAATGGATTATTTAAAAATACAAGGGGAGTCAATAATAAAAGGGGAGATTGCAATTACAGGTGCAAAAAATGCAGCTCTCCCACTTTTGGCTTCAACAATATTAGCTTCAAACAATGTAGTTATTTCAAATTTACCAAATGTAGTTGATATTAAAACGCTTCTAAAACTATTAAGAATGCTTGGTGCAAAGTTTGACCATAAAGTTAATGACATTACAATAAATACAAGTGAGCTAGACAAAACAGAAGCTACTTATGATATTGTAAAAACAATGAGAGCTTCAATTTTAGTTTTAGGACCTTTACTTGCTAGATTTGGGCATTGTGAAGTTTCACTTCCTGGTGGTTGTGCTATTGGACAAAGACCTGTTGATTTACACCTTAAAGCACTTGAACACATGGGTGCAGTAATTGAGATTAAAAGTGGGTATATAAAAGCAACTGCTCCAGATGGACTAAAAGGGGCTACAATTGTATTTGATAAAATCACAGTAACAGGAACTGAAAATATAGTGATGGCAGCAGCACTAGCACATGGAAATACAACAATTATAAATGCAGCAAAAGAACCTGAAGTTGTGCAACTTTGTGAAGTTTTAAGAGATGCTGGAGTTGAAATTAGTGGAATTGGTACAAATACACTAGAGGTCAAAGGGAGCGGTGGAAAACTTTTAGAATTTAAACCATTTAGTGTTATCCCTGATAGAATTGAAGCTGGAACTTATCTTTGTGCTGGTGCTATTACAAATAGTGTATTAAAAGTTACAAATGTAATCCCAAAACACCTAGAAGCTATGCTTGTAAAATTTGAAGATATGGGCTTTAAAATAGAAAGAGAAGAGAATGCTGTAACAATTTTACCTGCAACAAAAATCAAACCAATCCATATCACAACAACAGAATATCCAGGATTTCCAACAGATATGCAAGCTCAATTTATGGCTGTTTGTACTATTGCAGAGGGTGTAAGTATCATAGATGAAAAACTATTTGAAAATAGATTTATGCATGTTAGTGAACTTTGCAGAATGGGGGCAGATATTAGTTTAAACGGAACAGTTGCAACAGTTGTAGGAACTCCAAATAAACTGTTTGGAACAGATGTTATGGCTACTGATTTAAGAGCTAGCAGTGCATTGGTTTTAGCTGCACTTGTAGCAAATGGTGAAACAAAAGTTCACAGAATCTACCATCTTGATAGAGGATATGATAGATTAGAAGAGAAACTTACAAATCTTGGTGCAAATATACTTAGAGAGAAAGAATAAACTTTCTCTCTAAACTATACAAATAATATTAAGTTATATTTTCATACAATCTTATCTACACAAAAAAGTCAATCAAAAAGGACATAAAAAATGACAATTAAACAAAAATTATTACTAGGAATAGGTGCCATTATTAGTATCTCAACTATATCTGCAATAGTAAACGGTACAAATCTGAATACAATTACAAAATTAAGTCATCAAACAGCTGATGAATCAATTCCATTTGCAATAATTGGTGCTGATGCAAAATACCAAAGTTGCCAAATACAACAGTTTGCAACAGATAGCTCATTAACAAGAGATGCTGAAGTGATGAAAGAAGCTGAAAATGCACATGCTATTTTAATGCAAGATTTAAGTAAATTTGAAGAGATGTTCAAGGCTGAAGGTGACACAAAAGCTTTGGCTGAAGTTGAAAGTATTAAAAGTGAAGCTACTGCTCTTTTAGAAACTGGTAAAAAAATGGCATTGGCTTATAAAAATAGTCAAGAAGATGGTGATAAAGTGATGGAGGAGCTAGATAAAATAACTGAAGTTTTGGCAAAAAATGTAGAGAAACTTGAAAAAACACAAGTAGATGAAGCGACAACGAATTCATCTACTTTAAATGATAAAGCACAAGTAACTTTGGTGTTAAATATTATTTTTGGTGCTATTTGTTTAGTTGTTGGTATTACAATTGGTTTACTTTTGACAAGAGATATATCAAATGGATTAAACAAAATTCAAACTGGTCTTGATTCATTTTTTAACTTTTTAAATAAAAAATCTTCAAAAACTGTACTAATAGATATTAAATCAGATGATGAATTTGGCAACATGGCAAATATAATCAATCAAAATATTAACCATACAGAAAATATGCTTTTGACCGATGACAAACTTTTAAATGAAGCAAAAACTGTTATTGAAAAAGTAAAGCGTGGATGGTATTCACAACATATAGAAGGTAGTACATCAAACCAAAGTTTAAATGAATTTAAAAATGATGTAAATGAGATGATAAAAGCTTCAAAAGAGCATTTTGAAGAGATGAATACAATGCTTGAACAATATTCAAAATACGATTACAGAACAGAGCTAAAAGTGAACAACATAGAACAAGGTGGTGTTTTTGAAACCTTAGTAAATGGTATCAATAAACTAAGGGAATCAATTAATGAGATGCTTAGGGAAAATAAACAAAATGGGCTCACGCTAGAAAACAGTAGTAATGTTTTATTACAAAACGTAGACACATTAAATAAAAATTCAAATGAAGCGGCAGCTGCATTAGAAGAAACTGCAGCTGCATTAGAAGAAGTTACAAGCAACATCTCAAATAACACATCTAATATTATAAAAATGTCAGTATTGGCTTCAAGTGTAACGAAAGCTTCTAATGAAGGTAAAGAGTTAGCAAACCAAACAACCCAGGCTATGGATGATATCAATAAAGAGGTTAACGCAATAAATGAAGCTATTACAATAATTGATCAAATTGCATTCCAAACAAACATCTTATCACTTAATGCAGCAGTAGAAGCAGCAACAGCAGGTGAAGCAGGAAAAGGATTTG